>OFHA01002095.1_pt1 | contig 12236 bp, 11 predicted proteins | sample 1521891 | NCBI WGS metagenome assembly OFHA01 (sample SAMEA3504089, study PRJEB24116) | mouse gut metagenome | biome: mouse gut; feature: mouse-associated habitat; material: faeces | place: Denmark | collected 2011 | reverse complement strand
GTTCTGTATTTTAAATACATGAATGTGCGCCCGGAGGATCCTCTTTGGGAGGACCGGGACCGGTTTGTGTTATCAAAAGGCCATGCAGGCCCTGTGGTCTATGGGGCCCTGGTTCTGAAAGGATTCTTATCTCCCGATGAATTAAAGACCATGAACCGATTTGGAAGCAGGCTTCCCAGCCACTGCGACCATTTGAAAACGCCGGGGATTGACGTGACTACAGGATCTCTGGGACAGGGGCTTTCCGTGGCGGCGGGCATCGCGCTGGCGAAAAAGATCGATGGAAAGGAAAATACCGTTTACTGCATTATCGGAGACGGGGAGAGCCAGGAGGGGCAGAACTGGGAAGCGGCAATGTTCGCCGCCCAGCAGGGACTGGATAACCTGATTCTCTTTATTGACAATAACCGGCAGCAGTTAGATAACCGGACAGATGCTATCTGCAGTATGGAAAGCCTGAAAGAAAAATTTGAAAGTTTCCGCTGGGAGACAAGAGAAGTCTGCGGACATGACGTGGAGGCGGTAAATGAGGCTATCCGGCAGGCAAAGCAAAATGGAGGTAAGCCCCATGCGATTGTGCTGAACACCATTAAGGGAAAGGGTTGTACCTTTGCGGAGAATCAACTGAAAAACCATCATATAAACGTAACAAAGGATCAGGCGGCAGAAGCGCTGAAAGCGTTAAAGAACGGATAGATAGGAGGAAGAGTCATGACAGAAGAAAGAATGTGCAGGCAGAAAACGGATCGTTTTGCGGGAAGAACCTGTGAAGTATCCGCAAGGAAGATGGCGGAGGTTTATGCGGATACGATGATTCGGCTGATGAATGATAATTCGGATGTGGTAGAGTTGGAAGCAGATCTTGGAGCCTGCATCATGGGCGGAAAAATGGACGAGATTGGCCGGTATCCGGGGCAGCTTATTAACTGCGGTATTCAGGAAGCCAATATGGTAGGAGTAGCCTGCGGTTTGGCGGCGGCGGGGAAAATTCCCTTTGCCCATTCCTTTGCGCCGTTTATTTCAAGAAGGGCGAACGACCAGATTTTTATATCCGGCTGTTACTCCGGGGCAAATGTAAGACTTGTCGGTTCAGACCCAGGTATTATGGCGGCCTATAACGGAGGAACCCATATGCCGTTTGAAGATATCGCCGCGCTGAGGGCGTTTCCGGGACTTACCATTTTAGAGCCTACGGACGAGGTGATGTTGGAAAAGCTTCTGTGCAGGCTGGCCGGGGAAAAAGGAATGTATTATATCCGCTGCGCCAGAAAGGCGGTCGTTCCGATTTACGAGAAAGAGCAGGATTTCACGATAGGGAAAGGAATGGTAGTAAAGGACGGCCGGGACGTAACCGTTATTGCCAGCGGAATCATGGTGGCGGAAGCTCTGATAGCGGCAGAACGGCTGGAAGAAGAAGGCGTCTCGGCAAGGGTAGTGGACATGTTTACGATAAAGCCCCTTGACGAGGAACTGACGCTTCGATGCGCAGAGGAGACCGGAGCAATCGTAACAGCGGAAAACCACAGTATTTACAACGGACTTGGAAGCGCCGTATGCGAGACGTTGTGCGAGAATGTTCCGGTTCCGGTGGAAAGAATCGGAGTCCATGACAGCTTTGGGGAAGTAGGGGACATGGAGTATTTAAAGAAGCGGTTTCACTTAACCGCAGAGGATATTGTGGTCAAGGCGAAGGCAGCCGCGGCAAGAAAGAAGGGGTAAGACATGAAGAGAATCAAAGCAAAATTGACAAGACCGCGGCATTTTGAACTGTTTGAGGAGGAACTTCCGGCATTGGGGGATCATGAAGTGCTGCTGAAAATGGTCAGCGTAGGGCTGTGCCATTCGGATATCCCGGCGTATTCCGGAACCAGCGCCATGGGAAGGCATCCCCTTGGATTTGAGGCAATGGTCAAGGAACTTCAATACCCGATGGGGCTTGGACACGAACCTGTGGCAATCATACAGGAGGTGGGAAGGAAAGTAACGAAGTTCGCGCCGGGAGATCGGGTAACCGGCGTATCTTCGGAATGTTTTGCAAGCCATATGATTTTGAACGAACAGAAACGGCTGATAAAGACGCCGGATATGGACAAGCCGCTGGACGCCTGTCTGGGCGAACCGATGATGTGCGTAACCAATATCCTGCAGGCGGCAAAGCCGGCCTTTGGCGATCATACGGCGGTAATCGGCTGCGGCTTTATGGGGCTGTTAACGGTGGCTGGTTTAAAAAACAAAAATCTGGGGAGCCTGACGGCAATTGATTTTGATGAAGAGCGTTTAAAACTGGCGGAAAAATACGGGGCGACGGAACGAATTTGTCCTGCGAACGAGGATTTGCAGAGCCGGATGATGGAAATCACCGGGGGGAAAGGTTTCGACGCGGTCATTGAGATTACCGGAAGCTTAAAGGGATTAGCGTCCGCTCTGCAGATAATAAAGATTGCGGGCCGGGGAAAACTCCTGGCGCCTTCCATGTATACCAAAAACGAGGTTTTTACGGAAGAAATGGCATATAATATGATGTATCGGTCCCCGGTTATCCATGCAGTACATCCATGGTACAGCGAGGATTATATGGATACGTTAAAGAAGGCGGTGGAAAGTTATGCCGGAGGGATTTTTCCGACGGAGGAGCTGATAACCCACCGGATTCCTGTGACGGAGATCAATGAAGCATTCCGGCTCCTATCGGAGAACCCCAAGGGGTATATAAAGGGAATTGTGACATTTGATTAGTATGATACACCGCCGCCGGAATTCTGGATTTTACCGTTTTTGTTTTCCGGGCGCCGCAGTAGGAGCATGATAGAACGACAAAAGAGGCGGTGTTTTAGTAAAAATGCCGGTTAACTGACTGTTGAGAGGAAAGGACAGATAATTATGAACCGGAAAGAGAGAATATTTCAATGTGTTTGTCAGTTGGTAGAAAAGCAGGAAAAGAAAACAGGAGTGGATTCTGTCACGATTTCCGAAGAACTGGGTTTGGATCGGAGCAATGTAAGCCGGGATTTGAATGAACTGGTGAGAGAAGGACGAATAGCCAAGAGCGAAGGAAGGCCGGTCTGCTTTATGGAAGCCGAACGGTATGAGCGGCAGAAGGAAGAGGAACGGCAGTTAAGAGAGCAAGAGACGGCGGAGCGGTTTGATTTTGACTTTATGATCGGGCAGCAGGGTTCCTTAAAATCTCAGATTGAACAGGGGAAATCGGCTATGCTCTATCCGCCCCGAGGACTGCATACCCTGCTGGCGGGTCCTACCGGAACCGGTAAGACCACCTTTGCGGAGAAGCTGTATGAATATGCGGTTAAAGTGGGGGCTATTGAGAAAAAGCAGGGGTTTATGGTATTTAACTGCGCAGAGTATTCCCAGAATCCGCAGTTACTTTTATCTCAGCTATTCGGCTGCAGGAAAGGCGCTTACACCGGGGCGGAACGGGACAAACCCGGATTGGTGGAAATGGCGGACGGAGGAATCCTGTTTCTGGACGAAATACACAGGCTTTCGCCGGAGGGGCAGGAAATGCTGTTTTTGCTTATGGACAAAGGCGTTTACCGCCGTCTTGGCGAAACGGACAGGCTCCGCAAGGCAAGCGTCCTGATTATCGGAGCTACCACGGAAAATATTAGTACCGCTTTGCTGAAAACGTTCTTAAGACGGATGCCGGTAGTGATTCACTTGCCGGCGCTGAATGAACGGCCGATCGTGGAACGGCTGCAGTTAATAGAGAACTTTTTTTCGGCGGAACAGAAAAAAATCGGCGTTCCGATCCGAGTCTATAAGGAAGTAATCATTGCGCTGCTTTTATATCGCTGCACCGGCAATATCGGGCAGCTTCAGGCAGACGTGCAGCTTCTCTGCGCCCAGGCGTTTTTGAAATATAAGGTGGAATCGCTAGAATACGTGACAATTGAATTGGCGGCCTTGCCGGAATTTATTCAGAACGGACGGCTGGAGCAGAAGAATCAGAAGAACGATCTGATTGAGTTCCTGCGGTATTCGGACGACTATCATATTTTTGAAGGGACAGTGGAAGGGGAGAACAGGGAAGAATCTCTCTATGACATTATTTCCAGAAAATATCAGGTATTTAAGAGCCAGGGAAGAAGCGAGGGCCAGATTACCGGGATTCTGCAGGAAGACTTGGATAAGTACATGGCTCAGCTTTTGGAAAAGTATCATGTGACGGATCAGGAGGAAGGAACCAGGAAACTGCTGAAAATTATCGACGCAGCTATTTATTATGCGGTAGAAGAAGCGCTGCAGTTTGCAGAAGTAAGGCTTGGCAGAAAGCTTTCGGATCAGGCGCGGATTGGGATGATGATGCATGTAAACGCTATGACAGAGAGGCTGGCAAAGGGGATTTCTTCCAAAGGCGAGGGTATCCAGGATATTGCGCTGAATCATCCGAAGGAATTTCGGGTTGCCAGGATCATTTTACGGCTGCTGGAAGAAGAACTGAATATTCACATACCGAAGCAGGAGCTGGCGTATCTTACCATGTTTCTGTGCGTAACGGACGAGACGGCGGACCGGCATGTGGGAGTCTTGGTTTTGGCTCACGGAAATACAACGGCTACAAGTATGGCGGAGGTGGCTAATCAGCTTATGGACACACGGAGCTGCAAAGCGCTGGATATGCCGCTGGATGTATCGGTAGAGACTACATTGGAAAAGGCGCTGGAAATGGTACAGGAAATCGATGAAGGAGAAGGGGTTATCGTCCTTGCGGATATGGGTTCTTTGACCATGTTAGGAGAGTTGGCGGCGCAGAAAACATCGGTAAAGGTAAAGACTGTGCCTATGGTATCGACGGCAATTGTTTTGGAGGCCGTGCGGAAATCTCTGATGAGAGGCGTAAACCTAAATGAAGTTTATGAATCGCTGCTGGAAACAGGCCAGATGCTCTTAAGCCAGAATCTGGAGCATAGCCGGAGCAGAAGAACGGAATACCGGATTGTGGCCACCTGCTTTACCGGACAGGGAACGGCGGTAAAAATCAGGGATATTCTATACGAAATGCTGCCGGAACACCTGACAGAACGGGTACAAGTCCAGTGTATGGATTTCAAAGAGGCTTCGGATGTAAAGAGCGGGAAGAAGGAATTAAAGCGCAGAAAAATCGATGCGGTAGTGGGAACGGTTGATCTGCAGCTAGATAATGTACCGTTTATTTCTGTGGATGAACTGATTATCGGTTCCGGAATCCGTCGGTTAGAACGCCTGCTTTCCGGAGAAAATACCGGAATCCCTTTTGCAGAGGAAACCAAAGAGTGTGTCAGCGCAGGCGTACTGACAGAAACGCTCCGGGGAATGCTGGTATTTTTAAATCCGGACAAGATGGTTTCCGTGCTTTCCAGATCCCTTGCTGAGATTATGAAAGGAAACATCTGGAAAAACAGTAAGGAATTACAGGTTCGGTATGTGGTTCACGCAGCCTGTATGTTTGAACGTATCCTGCAGGGGGAGATACTGCCGCATAAGCAGGCAGAAATTATGAAGGAGCGGTTTCCGGAGGAATTTGAACGGATTCGTCGAGCATTATTTGAAGCAGAGCAGATGATGCGCGTAACCGTGCCGGATTCCGAGCTTGCCTATCTGGTGGAAATGATAGCGGACGCAGAGATCAAAGAAAGATAACACACAAAACTGGCATGCCTTTTGCTGATAAAGATTAGTAAGAGAATAAAATAGAAGGCGGGGTGAGAAAACATGGTAGGGATACTGATTGTGACACATGGGAATTTTAGCGAAGCGATTATCGGGAGCATGGAGCTGGTGTTCGGACGACAGGAAAAGCTGGAGGCTTTGACGTTAAATTATGGGGACGATATCAAAGAGCTGCTGGCTAAGATTAAGGAAAAGGCCAGGGAACTGGATGACGGAGACGGCGTAATGGTTCTGGTGGATTTGCTGGGAGGAAGTCCGTGCAACGTAACGGCTTCCTGCTTAAAAGAGGAACATATTCAGTGCGTTACGGGGCTGAATCTTCCCATGCTGATTACGGTTCTGGAAGAGCGGGAACGATCTGCGCTGTGGGAACTTCCCGGAGTTGCTATGGAAAGCGGAAAAAGCGGTATCGTGAATCTGAAAGAATTGATCGGATAGGAAAGGAGAATATGGATGCCTAAGTATATTCGTATCGACGAGCGGCTGATACATGGACAAATTCTTCAGAAATGGCTGGAGTTTACGGGATGTGAAACCATCTATGTAATTGACGACGAGACGGCGGGGGACCCAATCCTGCAAAGTGTATTGTTAATGACGGTTCCGGCGGCAAAGGTTGAATTCTTAGACGAGCAGACAGGAGCGGAGCGGTTAAAAAAGACAGAGAAAGAACCCCTGATTCTTTTGAAGTCACTGGAAACGCTGTGGAGGCTGTACCGGCAGGGCGTTTGGATGGATCGCGTAAACGTATGCCGGCTTCCCTATGGGGCGGGGAAAAAGGCGATTTATCAGAATCTTTATATTTCCGGCGAAGAGGAACATATTTTGAAACGGATGATTCAGGACGGCGTCGATGTCTACGTGCAGACGGTGCCGGATAATGACGAGGTTCACATGAGGGATTTACTGAACTAGAGGGCGTTTGCGTAAAGGCGTTTCTCATGGCGCTAAAAAACGGGAGGGAGAAAGGAGCATGATGGAGAAAAGGACAAAGATGATCCTGCTGACGCATGGAAGCTGGGGCGAAGAATTATGGAAGGCTGGCGAGATGATAGTGGGAAGAATCCGATTCTGTAAGGCGCTGGGGTTGCAGATTATCGCGTACGCCTGGAAAAGGAATTGTAAGGGGAGACAAAAGTCCTTATTCTTGCGGATATCAAGGGAGGAACCCCATCCAACGTAGCGGCTGTCTATGCGAAAAGAAATGAACATATTCAGGCGTTGTGCGGTTTAAGCCTGGAAATGCTTCTGGCGGCAGACCGTTTGCGGAACGAGTATTCCGGCAGGGCGCTGGCCGGGAAGATCGTAGAGGAAATGAAGGAAAAACTAACAGATTTGAAAGAATAGGAGGCTATGTATGGCAAAAATATCATTAATTCGGTTAGACAGCCGGCTGATTCACGGGCAAGTCATAACCAAATGGGTAAAGATTGCTAAGGCAAATCGGATCGTGATTGTAGACGACGAGCTGGCAAAGGATGATTTTATGACTATGATTTACGCGGCGGCAGCGCCGAAGAATGTGGAGGTGGATATTATTTCGGTGGAAACGGCCGCGAAACGGTGGCAGGATGAAGAACTGGGGAAAGGAACCGTTATGCTGCTGTTTAAGGATGTGGAAACCTGCGTGCGTTTGGAAGAGAAAGGCGTACCCATCCAGAGCCTGCAGATCGGAGGGCTTCCCAGCGCGCCGGGAAGGACGACGATTCTCCGGGCAGTGTCCATGAATCAGGAAGATATGGACAGGCTGAAGGAACTTCACGGGAAGGGAACGGAAATATATATCCATATTATACCGGAAGAGGCGAGGATGGAGTTTGACAGGATTGTGAGAGTGTTTGAAGGATAGCAATTACTGCTTGGCAGAAGGAAACGCCGGTAGAAGAGAATTCAGAGTGTTTCCAGATAGAAGAGCAGTATTCAACATGAGAGGAGAAAGATTATGGTATTTGGTTTGGCATTGTTGGCAGGACTTTGGTGGTGGATTGGACAGAGTAAGATGGGATATACCTTTCATGCGGTCATCTGTCAGCCCATAGTAATGGCGCTTCCGTTTGGAATTGTTGCGGGAGATATCGGAACCGCAATGCAGATCGGCGCAAGCGTAGAGATGGTTTATCTGGGAATGGTGGCGGCAGGCGCTAATATCCCGGCGGATGAGTGTCTGGCGGGCTGTATTTCCATTCCAATTGCGCTGACAACCGGGATGGATCCGGCGACGGCGGTTACGCTGGCAGTACCCTTTGGGCTGCTGGGAGTGTTTCAGGATCAGATTAGGAGAACGATTCAGGCGGCGTTTGCGCATAAAGCCGACCAGTATGCGGCGGAGGGAAATACGAAGGGAATCGACCGGTGCGCAACCGTCTATCCGCTGGCGCTTGGATTCGTACTTCGGTTTCCGATTGTATTTGCGGCGATTTACCTTGGCTCCGATGTGGTACAGAATATCCTGGATGTGATTCCCGAATGGCTGACCCACGGGCTGGCGGTGACGGGGGCTACCCTGCCGGCGCTGGGATTTGCAATTACGATATTTATTATTGGAAAAAATATATATCTGCCCTTCTTTATCCTGGGATTTTTTGCAGTACAGTATCTTGGGATTAGTACGATGGCGGCAGCTATTTTTGGAACATGCATGGCGCTTCTGATTACATTTTTACGTAGAGAAAACGCATCCGTATAAGGAAGATGGGAGGATATGAGTATGGGAACAACCGCGGAACATGAAGTATTAGAACAAACGCCTGAAATGGAAAGAACATTGACGAAAAAAGATATCAACCGGTCTTTTTACCGCTGGTATCTGGATGCAGAGATTCCAAACTGCTACGAAAGGCAGCAGGGGGTATCCTTTTGCTACAGTATGATACCCTGCCTAAAAAAGCTGTATCCTGAGAAGGAAGCGTTGAGCAGAGCGTTAACTAGGCATTTGAATTTTTTTAATTCCCAAGGAACCTGGAGTACGCCGATTCATGGAATAACCCTTTCTATGGAAGAAGAAATGGCCAATAAAGGCGCTATTTCCGATGCCGCGATCACCGGGATTAAGACGGGCCTTATGGGGCCGTTGGCGGGAATTGGCGATACCATTGACTGGGGAACCTTGAAGACAATTATTTACGGAATTGCGGTAACCTTTGGCGCTGCGGGCAATGTACTGGGAGCGATTATCCCATTTGCGTTTATGCTGATTACATTTTTTATCGGAAAAAATCTGTGGGGGCTTGGTTACAAGATCGGAAAGGAATCGGTTAAATCCATTCTGGAAGCGGGCTGGATTAAAGAACTTATATCGGCTACCAGTATCTTGGGATTGTTTATGATGGGAGCTTTAAGCGCTTCCTATGTAACGCTTTCTACGGCGCTGCAGTTTCAAGTTGCGGGAACGGAAATTGTGCTGCAGGATATTTTAAACAGCATTGCGCCTGGATTGCTTCCGCTGGCGGCGGTATTTGGTATTTACTATATTTTGAAGAATAAGACCCAGAAGTACGGACGGATTTCACTGGGGATTGTGGTTGTCTGTATTCTTGGGGCGCTGATTGGAATTTTTTAGGGAGGAGTGAAGCAGATGATTGTCTCTATGACAGAGATATTAAGAGATGCAAAGAAAGGACATTACGGTGTTGCGGCTCCGAATGTATTTGACAGTATTACGGTGAAAGCTTGTTTTGAGACGGCGGACAGGCTTAGGGCGCCGGTGATTTTAGATTGCGCGGGGCTTCCCTTTCTGGAGGAAACGGCTTGTCTTGCAAGGTTCTATGAAAGAAAATATCCGAATGTGAAGGCCGCGCTGAATCTGGATCACGGCGGTTCTTATGAGGAAATTGTAAGCGCCATTCGATTTGGGTTCAGTTCGGTAATGATTGACCGCTCTACCTGTCCTTATGAGGAAAATGTGCGGGAGGTAAAGGAAATCGTTAAAATAGCACATGCCCTGGGCGTATCCGTAGAAGCGGAGCTTGGGCATGTGGGACAGGGGTTTGAATACGACAAGACCAGGGACGCGGGACTGACCGATCCAGAGGAAGCGCTGCGTTACGTGGAAGAAACAGGCGTAGATTGTCTGGCGGTCGCGGTGGGAACTTCCCATGGGGCTTACAAGGGGACGCCCCATCTGGAATTTGAGCTGCTGAAAGAGCTTAGCGGAAAAATATCGGCGCCTCTGGTACTTCACGGCGGCTCAGGGACTGGGGATGCGAATCTGAAAAAGGCGGTAGAATGTGGAATTCAGAAGGTGAATCTATTTACGGATTTGAGCAATGCGGGATTAAAGTCATTGTTGGATTATCTGGGAATCGACTGGGACAGCAGGAAACAAGACGGCAGCAAAGGAGAGTTTGCCAATATGAAGGCAAACCTCTGCGACGCCGGGCTAGAAGCGGGGAAGGGGTATGCCGGACTGCTGGCTCATTATGCGACATTGTTTGGAGGAGCGGGACGAGGATAGAAAGGAGTTAGAAGATATGCGGAACTTTAAATTTGCCAGCCCTACGGAGTTCTTGTTTGGAAAAGAAACGGAACGAAACGTGGGCGCGGAGGTGAAAAAATACGGTAAAAAGGTGTTGGTTCATTACGGAGGAGGCCATATAAAGAAGAACGGCCTGTACGACCGGGTTATGGAGTCTCTTAAGGAGCAGGATATTGAGATTACAGAACTGGGCGGAGTAAAAGCCAATCCGGATATCGGCCTGGTGCGGGAAGGAATCGCGCTGTGCAAAGAAAAGCAGGTGGAGGTAATCCTGGCAGTGGGAGGCGGCAGCGTCATTGACTCGGCAAAGGCGATTGGCATCGGAGTTTACTATGAGGGAGACGTATGGGATTTCTTTCTGAAAAAGGTTCCGGTAGAGAGAATGATGCCGCTGGGAGTCGTACTGACCATTCCCGCTACGGGAAGCGAAGCGAGCAATACTACGGTAGTGACCAACTCGGAAAACGGTCATTTGAAACGAGCGCTGTCCCATAGCTTGCTGAGGCCGGCGTTTGCAGTAATGAATCCGGAACTTACCTACTCGCTGCCGGCGTATCAGACTGCGGCGGGAGGGGTGGATATTATGTCCCACGTACTGGAGCGGTATTTTACCAGAGAACCGGGCTGCGGGCTGACGGACCGCTTATGCGAGGCAACCTTAAAGACCATGATCAGGCAGCTTCCGGCGGCGCTTGAGGAGCCGGAAAACTACGAAGCCAGGGCGGAAATCATGTGGGCGGGAACCATTGCTCATAATGGGATTCTGGGAGTAGGACGGTCGGAGGACTGGGGAAGCCATATGATGGGACATGAGCTGAGCGCTTTCTATGATATGACTCATGGCGCCACTCTGGCGATCATGATTCCCCGCTGGATGGAGTACGTCTATCAGACAGACGTACCTCGGTTTGTAAAATATGCGGCGGATGTATGGGGCGTGGAACATGATGTGTTCCATCCGGAAAAAACGGCATTAGAAGGAATACATAGAACAAAAGAATTTTTCCGATCCCTTGGAATGCCCGTATCCTTTGCGGATGCCGGTATCGGTGCAGAGCGGATTGACGAGATGGCGGAAAACTGTACAAGATTCGGAGCGGTGGGAGGCTTTGTGAAGCTGGAGAAGGAAGACTGCGCCAGAATTTACCGGGCGGCGTTAGAGTAAGATGATACTGGAATCTGGCAGATACGTCTGCTTTTCGGCAGGAGAAGGATAAGCCTGTCGAAAGGCAGACGGGAAATGAAAGAAGAACATGGGAAAGAAGGAGTTATAAATGGAGCAGAAAATGATGAGGTTTTCCGTATTAACAGAGAAAGGACATGCCGAGGTACGGGAGAGACCCCTGCCGGAAATCGGTCCGCATCAGGCGCTGGTCAGGCAGCTTGCATGTAATATTTGTACAACGGATTACGGACAGTGGATGGGATTAAGGGAACATCAAGGATATCCTATGGCCGGAGGCCACGAGGGGGCAGGAGTGATTGAAGCGGTAGGAGAGGGGGTAAAGGATTATAAACCCGGAGATTTTGTGGCCATGGCATACGACGGCTGCGGGGAATGCCTTGCCTGCCGCCAGGGCGATGTGCTGCACTGTAAGGACGCGGCGTCTCTGAAATCAAAGACAGAAGACGGATATCTTGGCTCGTTTGGCTTTGCGGACTATTATGTACGAAATACCAGAAGCCTCGTTCTGATGAATCCTAAATTAGACCCAAGCTGCGCGGCATTTCTTGAACCTCTTGCAACCGTTGTCAAAGGACTGAAAAAACTGCGGGTTCAGCCGCTGGAATCGGTAGCGGTCATTGGGGCGGGAACCATGGGGCTGGTCAATGCACAGGCCGCCAGGGCGCTTGGAGCCAGAGTAATCGTATCAGAAATTATGGAGAAGAAGCTTAATACAGCGCGGCAGATGGGATTTGAAGTAATCGACGTCGGGAAGGAGGAGCCTGTTCAGGCAATAAAAGGGCTTACGGCAGGAGCCGGCGTGGACGCGGTGATTATAGCAGTTGGGGCGGACGCCGCAAATAAGCAGGCGTTTGAAATGGTGAAGGAGACGGACGGAAGGATTTTGTTCTTTGCGGCGGGGGATCCCGC
>OFHA01002093.1_pt1 | contig 12257 bp, 9 predicted proteins | sample 1521891 | NCBI WGS metagenome assembly OFHA01 (sample SAMEA3504089, study PRJEB24116) | mouse gut metagenome | biome: mouse gut; feature: mouse-associated habitat; material: faeces | place: Denmark | collected 2011 | reverse complement strand
ATATACTGCTCAAAGGCTTTCTGACCCTGCTGAAAAATCTGCGTATAACCGATCACATTTTCAAACGGATGATGAATATCTGACGACATGACTGCGCCGCTCCCGCTAAAACGATGAAACGCCATAATACAAAAGCAGCTGGAAAGACTGATGACCTGTCCAAAATTTCCGGTATGGTTCCATTGTTTTTTCAACGTCCCTATTCCCTCAGACATGCAGGCAATTATCAGAATAACAACAAATATATGTACGGCTTTTGGTATCTGCAGCGTATGAAATTCGCCCTGATACAAATAGACGGACTTTGTAAATATCAAAAGAAGCATTGGTATAACCAGCTGGATCAGCAATGCTCCTCTTCGAAATGCCGTATCCCTCTGTCTGAACATAAGAAAAAGCACGCTGATCAGCAATGCCAGAATCGGTACAAAGTCTTCGTTTTGTTCCTGCATTCCTCCCAGCCATGCATACACACGGTATATTGCCGCAATCCCATAAGCTGTAAGATACAAAAAAACCATACCCGGAAAAATCTGCTTCTTATCTGTCAGCAAAAGAAGCGCCACGTACAGCATAGACAGAATCATCATCAAATTCGCTCCGGAATATGCACAATACCGCACACCTGCAACAACAGGCACAGCCATTGCAAAATAGTTCTGGTAACCGGACGCTGTTCTGTTTGCAGCGATTGTATGCGCGGAATCTGTACGCTTTTTTTGCTGTCTGAAATAAAAAAGCGCACAGCACATAATTCCTGCGAAAATCAAAAAATAAAGCAGATACATTTCTATGGATTTATTGTCAGATGTTTTCGAAACATAGTTGGAAACAATAACATCCTGATAGACCTGATCCGTATTTCCCACTGCTGCCAGATACAATAAGACAGTGATGCCGCCGCATAAAATCAGGAATGCAAAATATCGTATCTGTGTCATAAAAGCATTTTTATTTTCCATCGATGATCCCTTCTTTGACCATGAATCCTTACGTTTTTATTCTGTCTTTTGGGCCTTCCTCTTCTCTGCCTTTTCCAGTATTCTGCGTATCATATATTCTGCGCTGATCTGTGCGCTGCATCCAATATTATAAATGTATTCCCGCATCAGCTTTTCTATCTGCTCCTCATACTCTGCAGCATGGCAGATAAGTTCTTCCACATACCGGGGCGCCTGATCCATCTGATCCGGCCGGAGTCTTTTTCCCAGCCGGTCTCTCAGCAGAATATTAAGCGGTACCGTTTCTATTTTCTGATAGTCCGGATTTTCCACCTTCATCGGCGTATCGATAAACAGAACCGGACGGAGCGTGCCAAACGCATATTCCCAGCTGATCCCTGACCAGTCGGTAATTAAAAGATCCGCTTCCAGAACCGGCACATCCGACGAAAAATCCGTCTGGATTTCTATGTCTCCCGACGTATATTTTTGTCTGAGCACATCCATATATTCTTTTTTCAGCCGTACTTCCTGCGGATGCGGACGGACAATAATTTCATATCCCTTTCCTTCCAAAGCACCCAGCAATTCCTCTATACAGCTGTCCACGATGTTGTCCGCCTGCCAGGAAGGTGCAATCAGTATTTTTTTGCGGCCATTATTCGCATGTGACACTGACTGATACCTGCTTCTTATTTCGTCCAGCAGCGGATACCCGGCCCTGACCACTTCCTTCGCTGATAATCCGTATACCGCCTCCGTTTCCCGTATTTCGGATTCCTGATGGGGACCAGCGCAGAAAACCGTATCAAAATGATCCACGGAGCCTTTTCGCATTCCCATATTATTACTGCCCATTCCGTGCGGCACAAAAACATATTCGATATCCCTGCGCACATAGCTTCTTTTAATGTGATAATTCTCAAGGTCCGGCATCGTCATCACGACCATATCCGCATCCATCGTCATCATCAGCGTAATCAGTCTGTTTTCTCCGACATAATATGCCCGTATCTGCGGATTTTCCTTTTGCATTTCAAAAAACCCGTCCCGCGGGTCACTCGTAATATAATGAACCACGATACTGGTATGTTCCAGAATATATTCGATAATTCCCCTGTAATATTTATAAAACCCGTTACTTTCCGAATAAAAAACCAGGTGTTTGTTTACAATCGAAAAAAACTTTTTATAGTCCTTTTTCTCACGCTGCCTGTCCTCCCTGGAAACTTTCGTCTTTTTCCCGACATTTTGTATGGTTTCCAAATCTCTGCGGCTCTTTTCCAGCCGTTCATAGTCGATCTGTTTCCAGGGTTTCATCATACTGTTTAAAAGATACATCTGCAAAATGGCCAGAAAATTGCCGCATACCCAGTAAAGCACTGTGGCAGCCGGAGCATACCATCCCAGATACAGAGACAGTCCTACCGAAAAAAGCATGGACAGATATTTGTTATATTTTGTCTGTCCGGACTGTAACACATTATCTGCATTCTGCGCCACACAAAGGATCCATGACGAGACTCCGGCCGCAAGAGGAATCCATGCCAGCCGCAGTCCTTCCTCACAGGGCGTCTGTCCAAGATCCAGAAATCCGAACGACATATCGACAGCCGGATTTTCCATACCGGCCCGCACGGTTCCCACCACACCGGCCAGCAGAACAAGCTGAATGAGAAGCGGCAGAGACACAGACAGCGGATGGTACCGGTTCTCTTTAAACAATTCTGCCTGCTTCTGCGCCAGTATGTCCCTGTTTCCGTAATATCTGACTTTCAGCGCACTGATGTCCGCCTGCATTTTCATCATCGTTACCGAATTCCTGTAAGTCCACACTGTGACAGGTATCAGCACAATTCTGCTAAGAAATGTAAACAGCACAACCGCGGCCCCATAATTATGGCACAGACGATAGCAGCCATCCATCATCCATGTTAAAAAATCATATAAATATCCCATCCCTGCGCGTCCTTTCCCGCTTCATTTATTCCCTCAGAATCACAGTCAGATCCAGAATCCCTCATGTGGCTCTCGCATATTTGCATTCTGCAGGCCTGCGTTCTCCTCCAGCATGCGGTAAATGCGTGCGGCAAAACAGATATCATACATGGCAATCCCAATATTGTATACCAGTATCCGCTCTCTGTCATTCTCACGTCCCGCAGCCGTCCCGTTCACGACATCCGCCGTTTCCGCAAAATACCGGAACTGCCTGAAATGGTCAAAACGACAGACATGTCCGTAATCATCGGCAAATACACGGTCAAAAAACAGGTCACAGTTTTGAAATCCCCGCGTATGAATGGGAACCACCAGCACTCCCTCCCCCAAATACCGGTCCGGACAGACATCCTGATTCAGGAAGGTAGCGGCCGAAATAACAACCTCTGACTGCTGTATGAGCTGTTCCACATGTTCCACATATGTAAATGACAGGTTTTTATATTTCTCAAAGCGACGCGCAAACACCTCTTCCTGCCCCCTGTGGCGCAGCAGCCGGACATGAAACTCGCGGTCTGTTTCCATTTCCGCAAGTACCAGAAGCGTCGCTCCCGCCGTATTGCCAGTCCCGATAATTCCGATATTGGAAAATCCCTTCCTCGAAAACAGCAGCACGGAATGCGCCGCCACAGCGCCCGTACGCATTGCCGTAATCCAGTTCCCATCCATCAGCGCAAGAAATCGGCCCGTCTTAATATCAGTCAGGAGCAGGCGGCTGTCCATACATGGTTTTCTTTCCGGGTAACGCGTAATGACCTTTACCCCTCCCCATGCACCGTCAGGGATACACGGCATCACGTTGTAAAAGACCCCTTCCTCCGGTCTCATGCTGATTTTTGCAGGAAGAACCGCATCCTTCTTTTTTTCCATGCATGCACGCACCCATTCAAAACAGGTTCGCGGGGAAATCTCCAGTTCCCTGATATCCTCAAACGTGATAATTTTCATGCTTATACCTCCCCCATTTATCTGCATTCCCCTAAGCAACGGACAGACGCATTCAGATCTCATCGATCAGATGAATGATATCCTGAATCGGCATCAGACGCTCATTCGCCTCTCTTGACCGGTGGTTGATCAGTATGTCCTCCGCCGTCTTTTGCATAGCCGGAAACGCGCTTCGTGTCAGCTGATTGGCATATATGACAATATTTACTCCATGCGCATGCAGCTGCTCTTCTCTTGCGCAATCATAAGAGGTTGGCACAACAACAATCGGCGTCTCCCTGTCCAGCTCCCTGAACCGGTCACAGAACTCAAATATTTCATCCGGTTCCCTGCGGCGACTGTGAATCATAATACCGTCTGCACCGGCCCTGACATAAGCAGCCGCGCGCTCCAGCGCATCCTCCATGCCTTTTTCCAGGATCAGACTTTCGATTCTTGCAATAATCATAAAATCCTCCCCGCGCTGCGCACACTTGCCAGCCGTGATCTTCGTACAGAAATTTTCAATGTTTTCCTGCGTCTGTTCCACATCCGTTCCAAACAGGGAATTTCTTTTTAAACCTGTTTTGTCCTCAATAATGACCGCAGAGACGCCCATGCGCTCCAGTGTGCGCACATTATAGACAAAATGCTCTGTCAGTCCGCCGGTATCGCCGTCCAGAATCACCGGCTTGGTCGTTACCTCCAGCACATCATCCAGCGTCCGCAGCCTGGAAGACATATCCACAAGCTCAATGTCCGGTTTTCCCTTTGCCGTGGAATCGCACAGGCTGGACAGCCACATCGCGTCAAACTGATCGATCTCTCCATTGCGCGATACCATCGTCTTTTCCGCGATCAGGCCGGTCAGACCGCTGTGTACTTCCAGTGCCTTTACCACCGGACAGAGACGCAGCAGCATCCGCAGACGCTTTCTGCGGTACTCCGGCATACCGGTCCGCTCCCGCAGCAGTGCCTCTGTATTGCGGATCTTTTCACTGTATGTATACGGAATCTCAATGAGTTTCCCTCCCCATTTTTCCAGACATTCCAGCACATTGTCACGGATGATCCGCATCGGACCCTTCGTCCAGTTATCTCCATGTATGACAAAATCCGGGCGCAGCCTTTCCAGTATGGTTTCGTACAGCACCTCCTGCTGGACAACTACCTGGCTGATTTGCGGGATTTCCTCCAGCATCCTTTTCCTTTCCTCAAAGGTAACCGTCGGAAAGCGGTTGTACCGGATCATTGCCGCATCGCCCAGTACTCCTGCAATCACTTCCCCGTACCTGCCAGCTTCCCGGATAATATTCAGATGTCCTTCGTGAATCACATCTGTGCAAAAACATGCATATATTTTTTTCATTTTCTCCCTCCGACATGCTGCATAAATCTTACCCTGTTTTCCAAAGGCGTTTCCAGCGGCCTGCAAAGATCCGGCCTTGATCCGATGCTGACATCTGCTTCCAGAAATGTCAGCACACGCCTGCTGTGAATATCCGCCAGCAGTTTTCCAAGTTCCTGGACAGTTTCCGCCCGGTATGCCGCCGGATATCCGCATGAGATGGCGGTCTGTACATGATCCAGTCCCGCACTCCCCGCAGGCATCCCGCCGACGGATTCATGTGCTTCGTTGTTCAGACAGACATGCACGAGATTGTCCGGTTTCTGACGCCCCAGAAATGCCAGACTCCCCATATGCATCATCAAAGCGCCGTCGCCGTCCAGACACCAGACCCTGCGGTCCGGCTTTTCCGCCGCAATCGCGAAAGCGATCATGGACGCATGACCCATCCCGCCGACGGTAAAAAAGGCCTGCCTGTGATGCCCTTTTACGGCATTGCACTGTTCATACAGTTCTCTGGATATTTTTCCTGTTGTCGCCACAAGAATATCCTCATCCTTCACACCAGAGACAATCTCCCGAACTGCCTGTTCTCTGGAAAGCGTATATGCATTCTGATAGCGGCAGCTATCTTCTGTTTCCAGAAAATCTCCCGCAATTACAAACGCATGGGACTTCCCGTTATTCAGAACTGTTTCTGTCCTTTCAAACATATCTGCCACCTGCGTCGCAGACAGCTCCGGCGTCAGTATATCGTAACCGATTCCCAAAACATCCAGCATATCCGTTGTAATCTGCCCCATAAACTTATGCTGCGGCTCATCCGCGATTCCAGGCATTCCCCGCCAGCCGATGATAAGCAGCAGAGGCACTGCATACACTTCCCCCGCCGCCAGCGAGGTCAGCGGATTTACCATATTTCCAAGTCCGCTGTTTTGTGCGTATATGCATGACGGATGTCCGGTGGCAAGATAACTGCCGATGGCAATCCCTACCGCCGCACCCTCGTTCGCCGGAACATAATGACGGAATAATCTGTTGCCCTGCGTATTCATATAGTCACAAAACGGTTTTAATGCAGAATCCGGGATTCCTGTCACAGTCTGTATCCCAAGCTCCTTTATCTTATCTGCAAATTCCCTTACTTTCACTGCTGTTACCTGCCTTCCTCTTTTCCGGCGTCCTTTGGAAACACACTGTTTTGCAGCGTTCTCTCCAGACGCCGTAACTGCTCTGGTGTGTCCACTTCTGTAATACTGCCATGCGCGACTGTGCACACCGCTACATGTATACGGTTAAGCTCTCTGTCGACAACCTCATCCCAGAAAAGATTCCCGCTCCCTTCTGTCAGATATGCTTTTTCCAGCGCTTTTCTTATATGTAACGCATCTTTCTTTTTCCAGCAGGAAATACCGGTCATGCAAAAATCCCCTTTCCCGCCTTTGCTGATACCGATGATACGTTTTCCCTCTGTCTGAAATACCCAGTCGTCCGTATCATCCTCCGCTTTTTCCCCAAGATAGCAGGAAACAGGGCACCCGCCCGCCAGTTCAAACACCTGATTGTCCCTGACATACAAATCCGCTTCACAAATAAAGCAGTCGGCGCCTCCCAGCATTTCACGTGCCGCATAAAGAGAGGAAATATTATTTTTTTCCATATAATCCTGATTTTCCACAAGCGTTATGCCGCTGTATGTTTCTTTCAGGAAATGAAACTGCTCTTTCAAATAACCGGTTACCACACATATTTCCTGAACCCCGCGCTCCCTAAGTCCATGGATAACCGTTTCAATCAGCGTGCTTCCATTTACACGAATCAGTGGTTTTGGAACTGTCTGCGTCAGGGGCCGCATACGCATTCCCTGACCGGCAGCCAGAAGTATTGCCGTTTCTCTGCTCATCTGATCACTCCCTGTACAAAACGGGAACTGCAATGTGCAGCTTTCTGAGTCCGTCTTCCAGCACTCTGAAAAAATCTCTGATATCCTGTTCATCCAGAGCCCCAAACGCACATAACCGGAAGGTCTTTTCCTGTTCTGTTTTTCCGGGGTATATGGTATATCCTCTTTCATAACAGTAATCATGCACCGCCTCGAAATCCCAGCAGTGATCGTCCGGATATTTTAACGCAACCACGAGTCCGGACTGCCATTCCCGTTTTATGATCTCCCGAAATCCGAGTCCGGACGCTCCGTCCCGCAGTGCCCGGCATATGCGTGCATGCCGTTCCCATTTATTTTGTTCCCCTTCCTGAAAATACTCTGTCAAAGCCTGCCTCATGGCATAAAGCGTCTGCACCGGAGGGGTAAAATGCATTTCCCCGTGTGTTTCAAAATATTTATACTGCATATACAGGTTGCAGTAATACGATCGTTTTGGATAAGAAAACGATTTTTCTATGATATCCCGTCTGCCGATGACAAATGAAACACCGGTCATCGCCATCAGTCCTTTTTGTGCGGATGCCATACAAAAATCGACGTTCTCCTGTTCCAGCGCGAACGGACGCATGGCATATGTGGATGTGGTATCCACGATAAAAACCGCCTGATACCGGTGCGCCAGCGCTCCTATTTCACGGATGGGATTTAAAATGCCTGTTCCTGTCTCATGGTGTGTCGCATAAACTACTGAAATATCTTTATTTTCTCGCAGTGTTTTCTCTATCTGTTCGAGTGATGGCAGCCCGTCCACGGGAAATTCCAGACTGATATGCGCAAGTCCGTAATAACGGCATATTTCCACAGCTCTTGCACTGTATGCACCGTTTTGAATAATCAGTATTCTGCCATCCGCAGGAAGCAGCGAATTCAGACACACATCCATCCCCAGCGTTCCGGAACCGCAGAATAACACTGCCGTATAAGCGCTGCTCCCGTGTACGATTCTTACCAGATCCTTACGGATGCTGTCCATAAGAGATACAAATTCCATTTCCCTTGGACAGATATCCGGCACAACCTGTGCGAATTTAACCGTATCCGTAGTTGTTGCAGGTCCCGGATTTAATAATATTTTTCTCTGTACTTCCAATATGTTTCCTCCCTGAAAAAATCACTTTTTATGTGGCCATACTCTTCCGTTAATATTCTGATACTTCACACATCCGATCTCTGTATGTCTGCTGTCCCTGCTGCTTGCGTAATTATCTCCAAGGACAAAATATTCCCCGCCGGAAAGTGTCAGTCTGGTTCCCGCAAGGCCGGCATCCTGTATGTACCCTCTGGATAAAGCATGCGCATCCAGACGTCCGTCTATATACAGCATCCCGTCTTTTATCCATACGGACTGTCCCGGCAGCGCCACCACTCTCTTTACCAGCAGCGTCTGAATTCCTTCACAGCGAAATGCAATTACGTCCCCTGCTCTGATTGCATCCGGACTCTTCTCGAGAATGGTCAGCTGCATGTTTCGATAAGTCGGATACATGGAATTTCCACGAATCAGCATCAGCTGGTACCAGTATGCAGAACAGATATACGAAATTGCGGTGATACTGATCACCAGTATTATTTTGAACTTTAATTTTTTCATGACCGGATTATTTTAACTGAATCTCATCTGACTCTTTTTCTTTTCCAGCATTTTCATCCACACCGAGCTTATTTTTTATATGCTTCTTTGCCTTCCTCAGGTAAAGACCCACTGCTGCTCCTGATGCAATCACAATACCCGCAACCGCCTGAATCACATAAGTCATAACGGACGGGTCAATATATGCCTGTCCATTGGCTCCAAATAAGAGCATGCAGCAGCCAAAGGTATAAATCAAAAATGCCAGGTTCATAATCGTTCTTTTCACTTGATCTCCTTCTTTCTGCGTAACCATATTACGCAATATTCTTTCTTTTTTTCATTTTTTTCTGAAGTTCCCCGACGATATATTCTGCGCCGATTTTCGAACTGTTTCCAGGATGGTATACATATTCATGTGCCATGGCATAAATACTGTCATAAAAATTTTCCGGCGCAGCTATCATATCCGTCACATATTCTGCCGCAAATTTTATATTTTCCGGTTCCAGAACTTTTCCGATCTGATACCTCATCCACATATTAAACGGTTCCGTATCGATCTTTTGATACTCAGGATTCATGATTTTTGCCGGCGTATCAATAAAAAGCACAGGTCTGTAAGTAGTAAACGCATATTCATACGCAATATCCGACCAGTCGGTTATCACCATAGCCGCTGTAAATACCGTATCGTTCGATGAAAATCCTGTCTGAATTTCGATACACGTATCATTTTGATATTTTTGTTTTAACCATTCCATTTTATCCGGCTCATGCCGGACATGCTGTGGATGTGGCCGCACAATGATCCTGTACCCCGTATTTTTAAGTATGTCCAGCAGCCCGGTAATACAAAGATCAATAATATTATCTTTCTGCCAGGATGGCGCGATCAGAATATGACCGCCATGTCCTTGCTTTTCTGCCTCCCCGTAGTCGTTGCGCATCCGGTCCAACAACGGATATCCACATTCCAGGATCTTCTTTTTAGGAAGTCCATATGCCAGTTCCGTTTTTTGCGTTTCTTCTTTCTGGTGCTTTCCAGAACAAAAAACGGTATCGAAATGATCGATCGCCGCTTTGCGCAGCGTCAGATTGTTGCTCCCCATCCCATGCGGCACATACACATATTCAATATCTTTCCGAACATAGCTCCTTTTGATATGATAATTATCAAGATCCGGCATCGTCATGACCACCATATCCGCATCCATTTTCATCATCAATGTGATCAGTCTTTTTTCACCGATGTAGTACGCCCGTATCTGCCGGTTTTTCTTTTCCAGCTCGAAAATAACGTCTTTCGGATCACTGGTAATATAATGGATTGTAAGATTCGTATGGTCCAGCAGGTATTCGATAATCCCCTGATAATATTTATAAAATCCAGAGCTTTCAGAGTAAAAAACAAGGTGCTTGTTCAGGACAGAAAAAAATCTTTTATAATCTGCCTTTTCACGCCTGCCATACGGATTTCGCCGAAACCTTTCCAATCCAGCCTTTCTGCCGGAGCCTTCCATCTTCAAAAGTTCCTGCCGGCTTTTCTCCAGCTGCGCGTAATCGATAGAATGCCTGGGATTCATCAGAGCATTCAGTACATACAGCTGCACGACCGCCATCAGATTGGCGGATACCCAGTAGACGGCGACGCCAGCGGGAACATACCATCCAAGGTATAGCGATAATGCAACCGAAAACAACGTCATTCCGTATTTATTAAGTCCGGACTGTTCTGACTGCAGTACGTTGCCAGCATTCTGAGCCGCACATAAAATCCATGCCGATATTGCCGACACAACGGGTATCAGTCCCAGAATGCCGCCTTCTTCTGCCGGAATGAGCTGCAGCTGCAGTCCGAAAAATTCCATCTCTGTTCCCGGCTGTTCCATGCCGGCCCGAATCACATCTACCAGTCCGATCAGCAGAATAATTTGTATGATAAGCGGAATTACAGTCAGTAATGGATGATATTTTTCTTTTTGAAACACCAGTGTCTGCTCCTGCGCGATCCTGTCCTTATCTCCATAATACCTTGCCTTGATAAAGTTCAGCTCCGGCTGCATCTTTATCATTCGAATCGAATTTTTCTGAACCAGCACAGACAACGGAAACAGTGCAAGCCGGCTAAACAGGGTAAACAAAAGAATAGCAGTCCCATAATTATGACAAAGACCATAGCACGCCTGCATCGCCCACATTAAAAAAGCATTGAAATATTCCATCTTCTCCATCCCTCCTGCAAAGAATTCTACTGATCGAATACACGTCCGGTCGGATACATGGAAGCCGTATCTGCCGCCTTTCCTTTTTGCATATACTCTTCCAGATGCCATTCCTCTCCGTATACATGCCTTAAATACCTGCGTTCCCGCTCGTCTCCTTCTTTCCAGTCAAAGATCTGATCTGACTTTTTCCCATCCAGCAGCCGGTCAAAAGCCGTCTGCATATCTGTAAAAGATATCGGAGCCTCTGAAATCTGCATGGGATGTGTTTCCCCTATTCCCTTGATCATCAGAAACGGATTCTGTCTGCCGTCCACTTCTGACCAGTTATATCCGTGATCCGACATAATGATAATGACCGAATGATCATAGACATTGTCTGTTCTTAATTTCGTGAGATACGCATCCGCAACCGTTACCGATGCTTCCACATTCTGCTCATAAGTACCATCTTCAATATATCTGACATCCTTATCATAGCGAAACGGCACATGGGCGCCTTCCAGATGTATAAGTTTAAAACAATTGCGGTCTGTATACGTCATGTCCCCGTCCTGAATCGTCTCGTAAAACTCAAGATTATTACCTGTAAACGACTCATACCGGCCTTCTATATCTTCTCTGTTTTGATTAAATTCCTCCATACGAATGTCACAAAGCTGCTTGACATCAAACGGCGCGTATTTAAAACCTGTCAGTTTCAGAAGCGATTGAAAAAACGCAGGCCAGGATTTGATTCTGACATCGTTTTCGCGTACATTGTCAAACCGATACATAGACCGGTCCGCAAGCGGCATTTCCGTTTCATACATATCCATCTGCCAGTCCTGTTTTTCCAGCCTTTCAAACAGTTTTGCGTTTTTATAGACATCGACCGCATATTCGTAAAACGGCTGTTGATTTTCATACCATTCGCCGGATAAAAGAAACGGTACAGATCTGCTTGTAAACGGATATGCGCCCATCGTATCCGGATAATAGGTAAAATCAGCAAATGTCTCCTGATATTCCGGATGGTCTTCCATGACTTTTGAAAATCCTCCGGCATCCATAGCATCCAGCATCAATATGACAAAGTTGCTGTTTTCGGACATTTCCAGCTGGTTTTCCGTCGTTATCATGGCATCCATTTTCGTCCGGTATCCGCCGCTCATCACACATTCGATACAAAGAGTGACCGCGAGTACCGCTGTAATTCCTCCGGCCGTCCACTGTGCCAGCCGATAAAATCTTCTCACCGGCATCAGCCACACCAGAAAGAAAACAACCGTCAGGACTACGACCCATAAAAGAACGGACT
>OFHA01002091.1_pt1 | contig 12270 bp, 9 predicted proteins | sample 1521891 | NCBI WGS metagenome assembly OFHA01 (sample SAMEA3504089, study PRJEB24116) | mouse gut metagenome | biome: mouse gut; feature: mouse-associated habitat; material: faeces | place: Denmark | collected 2011 | reverse complement strand
ATACAGTCCTGACGGTTACTGCAGCTGCAGACGGCCAGGCTCAGACAGTGCTGGCCTGTGTTATTACCGTTTCAGATCTGTCCGTTTCACAGGATGTTGTGGAAATATATATGAATGACACCGAACACAGTGCTGATATTTCCATACAGGGACCTGATCTGGATGCTGTTTATTATGGCGGGGAATGGGATGATGACCTTCGGGATGCGCTGGATTACAGTTCAGAGTGCCTGATACAGGCAGGAAATGAGGAAGTTGCAAAGGCCTGTTTTCTGGATGGAGCAATTCATATCAGCGGCATTGCAAAAGGAGTTACCAATATCAGGGGAACGATATTTGGTGTCCCGTTTTCTATGAAAGTCCGGGTTTATCACTATACGTTAAATAAGTATGCCATTAATACATATAAAGGAAGTACACAGAAAACACTGAAGGTAAAGGGTGCCGGCACGCAGAAAGCAGAATGGTCGTCTGGCAATAAAAATGTAGCCGAGGTGTCGAAAAATGGAGTCGTAACAATTAAAGGAATTGGTGCTACAAAAATTACAGCGAAAGTCAATGGACGGAAACTGATTTGTATTGTTGCAGTCAGCAGTAAAACAGCAGCACGTGTTATAAAAGATGCGCGTGCCATTGCAGCCCGGGAAAATGTACGATACAGTCAGGCATACCGTATGTCCCAAAACTACTACGATTGCAGTTCTCTTGTATACCGCTGCTATAAACCATACGGCATCCGTTTTGGTTATACCACGCCAGGCTGGGCACCGACGGCAGCAGCAGAATGTCTCTGGTGTGTCAGCACCGGACATACGGTTGCATCGCAGTCCGTGGATATTTTGAGCTGCAAGCTTGTACCGGGAGATACGATTTATTATTCTTTTAATGGAAATAACGGCCGTTATTTAAATATTGACCATACAGCTGTTTTTGCCGGTTATGCATATGATGAAGCTTCCGGTTATTACGGAACGGTTATTGAGGCAAGTAGTTCGAAAGGTTCTGTCGTGGAACGGATGTATTATCCGGGACAGAGCATCATGCTGATTGGCAGGCCAAGCAAAAAATGATAGCTGCTTATCGTGCATAAATCCGATAATTCTGCAAATACTGACAATGCAGCATGTGCTGCCGGAAGGAGAGTCAGTATGGTGGATATAAATGGATTTCCAATCGGCCTTATGATGGGAATGGCACAAAAAGCAGATGCAGTGGAAGCTTACAGCAGGCTGACAGAAGCAGAAAAAGAAAGAGTTCTGAATGAATGCCGTGATGCGAAAAGCAAGGCAGAAATGGATAGTATTATTGACCGGCTTTGCGGAAGATGGATTTAAAAAAGAAAAGACATCCTGATTGCAAAAAGACAATCAGGATGTCTTTTTTGTCGTTTTAGAAGAACTGCTGGCATTTTGATTCCAATGGAATCCAAAGGATAGGCAGTTACGGATTGACGCAGGGCTGTTTTTTTGGTACATTTATACTATACCATTTCAAATGAAGAAAGAGAGGGAATGCTTATGTTAAAGCAATGGAGTGGAACAGAAAGACCGTCTGATGAAGTACTTGCAGAAAGGCTGCAGGCTGCAAGGGAAAAGCTTGCAAGGCAGCAGATGCAATTAAAGGAAATGAAACTTCCTGTGCTTGTGCTTGTAGAAGGATGGGGAACATCTGGAAAAGGCTCCTCTATTGGAAAAATTATCAAAGGAATTGACCCGCGTTTTTTTAAGGTTGCATCTATGGAAGAACCGACTGCGGAAGAATCCAGAAAACCGTTTTTATACCGGCATTTTGTAAAAATACCGGAAGCAGGAAAATTCCAGTTTCTGGACTCCGGCTGGATGGATGAAATCGTAGAAGCAAAGCTTCACCAGAATATGGAAGCAGAAGATTATAAAAACAAGATTGACAGCGTCAAACGTTTTGAGCGGCAGCTTACGGATAATGGCTATCTGGTTATGAAATTTTTCCTTCACATTTCCAGAAAAGAGCAGAAGAAAAGAATTGACGCCCTTGTCAAAGACAAGGATGCAAAGTGGCGCGTAGGCAGAAAGGATAAATGGCAGAATGCGCATTATGAAAAATGCATGGATGTCTACGACAGCTATCTGGAAGATACGAATATGCCGTCAGCTCCATGGTATATTATTGATGCAAAATCCAGAAAATGGACAGAACTGCAAATTTTAGAAACATTAACCCAGGGCATCGAAATTGCGTTAAATAATCATGCGCTGTCTGTTCCGTTGCTGCAAAACGTTTTTCCGCTTGTGCCAATGCCGAAATTATCTGACATTCCGCTGGATACGGCAACCATTGATGATGAAACGTATAAAATACAGTTAAAACAGCTGCAGCATCGTCTCGGCGAATTACATAATCGATTGTACCGTAAAAAAGTTCCGGTAATCATTGCTTATGAAGGATGGGACGCTGCCGGAAAAGGAGGAAACATTAAACGACTCACAGAAGCTCTGGATCCAAGAGGGTATGAGGTACATCCGATTGCAAGTCCGGAACCACATGAAAAAGCAAGACATTATTTATGGCGCTTTTGGAATCGGATGCCGAAAGACGGACACATTGCGATCTTCGATCGCACCTGGTACGGACGCGTTATGGTAGAACGTCTCGAGGGCTTTTGTAGTGAAAACGACTGGATGCGCGCATACAATGAAATGAACGAATTCGAAAAAGAACTTTCGGACTGGGGCGCAGTAATTATCAAATTCTGGGTACAAATAGATAAAGATACGCAGCTGCAACGATTTACTGATCGACAAAATACACCAGAAAAGCAGTGGAAGATTACAGATGAAGACTGGCGCAACCGGGAAAAATGGGATCAATATGAAGAAGCAGTTAACGAAATGATTCAAAAAACAAGCACTACCTATGCGCCGTGGTATATTTTGGAGTCTGTAAATAAGAAATATGCCAGAATCAAGGCTCTTCAGATCGTAGTAAATGCATTAGAAAAATCATTAAAATAAATTAATGAAAGAAATCATGCAAAATTTGCCAACAAAAAGGACAAAAAACTGATTTTCCAGGATATTTGATACACATTCGATACTAAAAAAATAAATTCAACGAAAATGCAGGAGCTGTTATAGTTATAGCAGCTCCTGCATTTTCAATAAAATACGTATCGAAATTCTTTGCATTCATTGAATCTTTTCTGCTTAATTTAATCAATTTTCTGCTTAATTATTTAACTTCTTCTCGTTTTGTTGCGCAATTAAACATATCGGCAAAATCAAAATACGTATTTACGAATTTTAAGAATATTGATATACGACCAGGTTTCTTTCTAAATATTATAGCGCAACAAATGCAAAGTGTAGAAAAGGGGTTTTGCGCAAAACCCCAGGCTATTTGTTCCTGCAGTCACTGCTGACACAGCTATATTCATTAACAGAAACGTATATATTCAAAACAATGATGAAATTCTATCTGACAATACCTTCCTTTTGCTAATACTTTCATTGTCGGACGATTCGTTCGAATGTTTTAACCGGCCTGATAAACTATCGTTTTTTATAGAATCCTGTCAGCTGATTCTTTAAATTTTTTATTGCGCAACAGTTTTTCCTGTTCAACCACCTATTCTTTGCAGCTAAGAAATATTTTCAGGGTTCGCTTTCTATCTTACTTATGAACCGTACAGAAACAAATATCATGAAAGAAAACCTGCAGAAAAACCTTATTTACATCGAAAATCTGTCTGAAACAGCTCTCTGGAAAACACGAATCAAACAACGTCTGTTGTAGTATTGGCACTATCCGAAAAAATATTATATCAACGGCTGTGATTATCCCTCTTTCTGAATAACATGAACCCTCCGGCAGGAAGCTGCGAAGCGTCCCGTCATATGCACAGATTTAGCTGAAATCGCTTATAAAGCGGTCTTCGCAGAAATTTACATTTATGTTTTTGAAATTTATTTGTCAATCTTTATTGGTACGACAATCCTCCAAACCGTTTTCAATCCTGGCCAATCGGGAACGGGAACCTGGCGGATACCTGTTCTCAGTCGGATATCCCAGAAAACACGGAAGACCACACTGCGACATCTGTGCCATACCGGGAATGAAATTTCTGGTATACAACATGCGATATACCATAACGGAATTTTTCTGATCATCCGGATCAGTGAAAGAGTATATGTAGCAATTTGGACAAAAGGATAACAGTTGCCAAAAATCATATCCTGAGTATTAGAATACAACATCAGAATCCGCGTGGATGTCTGACTGCCCAAAATATGACCAGACGCTTCATGCTCCGGAAATACCGGCAGCGTACATACGCCCGAAAATGACTTTTCCGAACCTGAGCAGGCGCAGACATGGCGATCTGACAAAAAAATTCCTGCTGCAGATACATACAGAAGTCTGGTTTACATAACAATAAGTGAACGGTCTTACAACTCTGTCAGTCAGGTAAGCCATGAACCAGAACACATGAACACTAAAAACATGAACGTACACGCTGAATATTTTCACGATATTAGTACTATATTTGTAAACGCGCGAACAACTGGTATGATCACGGCCGCAGGATGACATTTCTTCCAGAAAAAAGCACAAAAATCAGCTCCAGTGTGGCTGAGGTCCTAAAAAGGGCGCCGTCTGATGGAGCAATTCTTTCTAACGTTCTGTTTCTGATCTTTTCGAAAAATATCTGTCAGATATGCCAAACTGTCATATATATCCCGCTATCTCCTGTTTCGCAGACATTGTATTCATGCTGATCTGTCTCTGAAAACAGCCGTCCTGATTGTTCAGACACATCCTGCCATCGTCTGCGCCAAATACTTTCTGTTTTACGAACAGCTTTACGAGAATAAATAGCAAACATCCTCTATGAAGGACACACCGTATCTTCTGTATTTATCACCAATCTCAAAAAATCATTCTCAATGAAGCAGATCGAGATCCAGAGCGGCTTATACCAGTGAACCGTTTCCGTAAGATCCGGTTCTGCTGTCTTTGATCGCATGAAAATCATAGATTTCAGCATGTCCCGCAAGGCATCCATCGTCTGCTTCTGCAATTATCCCTGACAAAAACATTGGAATATATGCAGAAAGCGCAACAAAAACAAATAGCCTTATATATTTTGGACAACAATTATCCTTCGTCCCTTTTGTGATTATATCCGTTGCTCAACGCGCAAAACAACTTTTCTTTTGCAATTGCGCAAGCAAATAATTTGCGCAATTATTTTTTTCCGAATGTTTACCTTTCTAATATTTTAAACAACGAAATAATCCAAAAATGCGCAACTCGCATTTTACCATTGCCAGGCAAATACATTTGATCACGGGACACCTGAAACTTCTAACTATTCCGTCCAAATACAAACTATTTACCACATATTCAAACAATACCTTTCTTCACTATTCTTTACAGGAAACTTATGTTATACTAAATCGTGTCTGAAAATGCTTTTCGTGAAACGCATTTCCAAATTTGCGGAGCATTTTCCCCATTTGGTCACTATCATCCTGCATGACTCCCAGACGGGAGAGCAATCCTTTGCAAAGCAGGGCATACAGACAGCGAAAACGATGATTCAGACACGCTCTGGTCTTATGATCTGTCTGATTTGCAAAAAAATCAGGCAAATCCAATAAAGAAAACGGGAGGTATCTATGCATACATTTCATGTATCATTAAAAAAAGTCGTAGATGACAGTTACGACATCGAAACCGGCTATGAACTGGAACAAAAACTGGTCGAAGATATGAAAAACGGACTGATTGAAACTATTTCAAATGTCGCCATTATTACGGATCACAACGTAAAAACCCTGCATGCAGAAAAAATTTTGACACTGTTAAAACAGGCCGGATTTCATGCAGATCTGTTTGTGTTTGAAGCTGGAGAAAAAAGCAAAACACGCCAGACAAAAGAAATCCTGGAAGATGCGATGCTTGCAAAAGGGTTCCGCAGAGATTGCTGCATCCTTGCCGTCGGCGGCGGTGTCGTGACAGATCTGGCAGGATTTATTGCCGGAACTTATGCAAGAGGGGTTCCATTTATCAATTATGCAACCACACTTCTTGCTGCCGCAGACGCTTCTGTCGGCGGCAAAACCGCAGTGGATAATACGCCGCTTGCGACAAATCCGATCGGTTTGTTTTATCAGCCGAAAAAAGTATATCTTGACATTGCAGCCTGGAAAACGCTTCCGAAACGGCAGATTGCAAGCGGCCTTGCAGAAACGGTAAAGCATGCATGTCTTGCAGACCACGATTTTTTTGAATATCTGAAACAGCATGTGGATGATATCTGGTCCTTTCATCCGGATGTATGCGAACATGTTGCGCAGGAAAACTGCCGTATCAAATACACGGTTGTAATGAAAGATGAGCGTGAAGCAGGACTGCGCGAAGTGCTAAATCTGGGACATACGGTGGGACGTGCAATTGAAACGGTCAGCGATTACCGGCTGCTTCATGGGGAAGCCGTATCCGTCGGACTGGCGGCAGAAGTAAATCTTTCTTATCAGTTGGGACATATGTCTCAGACAGAACGCGACGACGTGCTCTCGCTATTGGAAAGGTGCCAGCTTCCGGTTGCCATTCCTTCTTACATCGACAGAGAGGCGCTTGTCCAAAAATTATATACCGATAAAAAAGTAAAAAACGCAACGCTGCGCTTTGTTATTCAGCAGGGAATCGGCGGCATTGTAGAATTTTCAGACGGTGACTTTGCCGTACCGATAAAAGAAGAAACGATTCGTAAAATTATTATGGATATGCCAAAGGCGCCCTGAACGCATCCAAAGCAATAGAATATCCCTGACCAATGCATCCTTGTCAGGGATATTTTCGCTGTTTCGGGATAGCTGAACGAAAACCAGACGTCTCCTATGAACGTTACAATATGTATGTTAATTCGTATGATATTTCTCTTCCATCATCCGGCTACAGATTCATGGAATTATACAGGGCGTCTTTGTCATCCTGACATATGGATAAATATCGCTTTGTAATTTCTATGCTTGAATGATTATAAATGTTCATAATCAGCGCTGTCGGCGTTCCCTTTTTCCATGCATGATAACCAAACGTTTTTCGCAATGAGTGACAACTGATATTTCCTTCCACATGACTGGCCTGCGCTGCTTCCTTAATGACATGATAGGCACGATTTCTGGATAGACACTGGTATCCGCTCTTCCCGCTGCTAAATATATATTCGTCGCTTCGTTTAAATGGCTTATTCCGTTTTAGCAGCTTAAAAGCCGTAATACAGCTGGAATTTAGCGCGATAACCGCATGTTTTTTTGTCTTTTGCTCATAAATATCAATATGGTTTTTATATCTGCGTGTCTGTGTATCATATACATCCTGCCATTTCAGACTCAAAAGATCGCTGATTCGAAGCGCGGTATTGATTCCAATCACAAATAATGTATAATCGCGGTAATCCTTTTTCGTTAAATAGTACTCTTTCATTTTTTCTATTTCCTCTTTTGTGCGAATTGGTGATGTTACCATCTGATAGTTCCTCCTTTGTATTCATACATATTTCATAGATTCATACCCGAATTTCCCAAAACAGTCCGTGCGGATCACACGGAAAGAAAAACAACATTCGTCAAATGCGACATAAAAAGTAATTCTTATGTAACTGTATAGTAACTTCGATTTTCAATTTATTCAATAGATCGGATCTGTTATTATTTATTCTGCCGTTCCTTATGGGATTCTAAAATAAGTATGAAGATTTACTTAAACATGCAAAATCAACGGCAGAAACGTTGGCAGTCTGGTGATTTTATGTTATACTTCTCATGAACGAAAAATAAAACGGCCTGTACCTGTTTATATTTCTTAAGAAAGAGAGGCTTATCGATACTTTATGAAGCAATCTGTAAAATATTTAAAAATTTTATGTAATCTGGCAGCATTTATTCTGATTTTATTCTGTCTGATCTTTATCTTACCTAAAATTATTGTATTTTTTATGCCTTTTGTAATTGGATTTTTATTGTCTCTGATTGCGAATCCGTTGGTGCGATTTTTAGAAAAAAAACTGAAAATCAAACGAAAATACGGAACATTTTTAACGATTGTACTGGTCATCGCCCTGATCGTCTTTGCTTGTTATGGCACAGGCGTACTACTGGCGGTCGGCATACGCGGATTTATGGAATATCTTCCGACCATGTCCGAAAATGCCGGTATAGAACTGGCCGCCGCTTTTGAAAAATTACAGTCTCTGCTGCACAAAATACCGGCATTTGCAAATCTGAATGTCAAAGAACTCAGTATTGTTTTGCAGGATACGCTTGGAAGTCTGGTCAGCGATTACAAGGAACCGACATTTTCGGCTATCAGCGGATTTGCCACCAGTATTCCGGATATTTTAGTCAGTGTCATTATGGGACTGTTGGCAACTTATTTTTTTATCGCGGACAGAGATCGCGTCATTGCCGCATGCAGACGTCATATTCCTGCCTCCGTTCATGAAAAAAGCCGGCTGATCTATGATCATATGCTGCGCGCGGTAGGCGGATATTTCAAAGCGCAGTTTAAAATCATGATTGTCATTTATATTGTAATTATGATCGGGCTTATGATTCTCGGCGTCAATTACGCATGGCTGATCGGCTTTGGTATCGCCTTTTTGGATATGCTGCCTGTGTTTGGAACCGGCACGGTTTTAATTCCATGGGCTGTTGTAAAAATATTCTCGGGAAATATCGCGACTGCTGTCGGAATGATGATTTTATATGCGGTATCCCTGGTCGTACACCAGCTGATTCAGCCAAAATTAGTCGGTGAATCGGTGGGACTGGATCCTTTTACCACACTATTTTTTATGTTTATCGGATATAAAATCAAAGGTGTCATCGGTATGATACTTGCCATACCAATCGGAATGATTGTAACTACCTTCTATCATGGCGGCGCTTTTGATCATCTGATCTGGTGTATAACAGAAATCGTGAACGATATTCGGGAATTTTGTAAAATTGACCATCAAAAAAAGGAGAAGATATGAAAAAATACGCAGTTATTACCGGGGCAAGTTCCGGTATCGGAGCAGCATTTGCAAAAAAACTGGCCGGTCAGGGATATTCTTTGATTCTGATCGCACGCAGAAAGCCCTGTCTTGAAAAACTGGCCAGACAGCTTTCTGCGGAATGCGAAATAATTCCCGCCGATCTGACCAAACCAGAAGATTGCAGGCGTGTATATCAATCGATCGCAGACAAGCCGGTTGAAATCTTCATTAATAATGCCGGAATGGGGGACTGCGGTCCGTTTCTTGTCGGCGATCTGGATAAAGAATTACAGATGATCAGCCTGAACATACGCGCCCTGCATTATTTTACGAAAAAAATACTTCGGAACATGCAAAAAGCGGATCATGGATACCTTTTAAACGTTGCCTCGAGTGCCGGACTGATTCCAGCGGGACCATACATGGCGGCTTATTACGCTACCAAGTCATATGTAACGAGTCTGACAAGAGCAGTCGCAGAAGAGCTGGCCGAATGTCACAGCCATGTTTACGTCGGGTGCCTTTGCCCCGGTCCGGTAGATACAGAATTTAACCGTGTTGCCAATGTAGAATTTCGTCTAAAAGGCATCAGCGCAAGCTCCTGCGTTTCCTATGCCCTGAAACAAATGCAAAAGCGTCAGATCGTTATTGTACCTACGTTTTATATGAAAAGCGCTGTTTTCTTTGGCCGGTTTCTCCCACAGTCGTTTTATATCCGGCTGGTATCCCGCCAGCAAAAGAAAAAAATTTATTTATAATCTTTGTGGAATTCGCATATATATGAACTAAAACATGATTGCGACACATCCATGAAACAGAAATTATTCAAAACATTCCTGGCAGTTTGTATACTTACAGCCGCATTCTTCTCCGGACGTACGGCTGCGTCCGGAATCAGCCAGTGGAAGAGCACTTATGCAATTCTCCCTCAGGCAGATAACTGGGGACTTGGTTTTTCAAAAAGCGGTTCCCAACAGCAGCCTACAGGCAATGTGACAGCAGAAGAACTCCAAAAACATAACGCCTATTACCTTGGAAATAAGAACGAAAAAGTCATTTATCTGACCTTTGACTGCGGGTACGAAAACGGCAATACACAGCCGATTTTAAAAGCCCTGAAAAAACACCAGGCAAAAGGAACCTTTTTTGTCGTCGGCCATTTTCTCGAATCCAGTCCCGATCTGGTAAAACAAATGATTGCAGAAGGCCATGCGGTCGGCAACCATACCTATCATCATCCGGATATGTCATCCATCTCAACCAAAGAATCCTTTCAAAAAGAACTGGATGACACTGCCGCTTTATTTCAGCAGATTACAGGCCAGGAAATGACAAAATATTACCGTCCTCCGCAGGGAAAATACAGTGCCGTAAATCTGAAAATGGCAAAAGAGCTTGGATATCATACGTTTTTCTGGTCTCTTGCTTATGTCGACTGGTATGAAGACCGGCAGCCTTCTCATGAAGAAGCGTTTGAAAAACTAACCGGCCGCATACACCCCGGCGCCATTGTCCTTTTACACAGTACCTCCAAAACCAACGGAGAAATTTTAGACGAACTGCTGACAAAATGGGAAGGAATGGGATATTCGTTCCAGCCATTATCCTATTTAATACAAAATAGCGAACATGATCAGTAGGATTTGCAGGAAATTCGTCATAATTTTATTATATTGAATAATTTTATGCATTATTTTCCATTTGATCGGTCGATGGTTCTTACATAAAACAAAATCGTTTCATCCTGAAAATATATGGGTTCGGAAAGCTCCATACAGACTGCCCATTGTTTTCAGGATCTTTTTTTGAAAAAATTTGAAAAAATATGTAACGAAACGGTGTCAAATCGGATTTATATATCAAAGAGTGTTATTTAGAATCCCAGTCTGCAGAAGGAGGTGATACCCAATGGAGGAACTTTATGCACAGAACGTAAAAATCGTCTATTATTTCCTATATAAGAGATGTCAGAACCCGCAGCTGGCAGAAGATCTGACCCAGGAAACATTCCTTCAGGCTTTTCAATCTATGGATCGCTTTGACGGAAGCTGTAAAATCTCCGTCTGGTTATGCCAGATTGCCAGACACTTATTATACCGACATCTGGAAAAGCACAAACATGAAATACCAATGGAACCAGAAAGCGAATCCGACCCCAAAAGCAGGATGTCATCCCAGCCCTTGGCAGAAGATACTACCTGGAAACAGACGGTAACCCATATCGAACTGATCGACGTACTCAAAGAGATGCAAAAGCTGCCTGCAAACATGCGTGAAGTTATGTATCTGCGCATTACGGGAGAACTGTCTTTTAAAGAAATCGGACAAATCCTGGGACGAAGTGAAAACTGGGCACGTGTAAATTTTTACCGTGGAAAAGAACTATTATTGAAAGGAAGGATGAAACATGAATCACACAAAACTGACAAACTGTAATATTATCAAAGATCTGCTGCCGTCCTATCTGGAAGACATCTGTACTCCTGATACAAAAAAGGCAGTAAAAATGCATCTGAAAGAATGCGGTTCCTGTCGGAATCTGGCAGACATGATGCAGCAAACGGATTTTATATCGGAGCGAACCGAGTCTGTGGAAATCGATTATATGAAAAAAGTAAAACGGCATTTTCTGAAAAAAAGCTGTTATGGCATCTTACTGGCTGGTTTTTTTTTTTTTTATCTATATTCTTTTTTATTCTTTTGTTTTTATGCCTTTACAAAAAGCAACGTTTCGTTTCCATTACCAGTCACCTATCTATTTCTTCCATGTCTGCTAATGGCTACCAAACTGTTATTTTATCCGTTTACAGCAAAACAAAGCCAGGATAAAATATGGAAAATACTAACGGCTTTTGCTATCCTTTTTACCTGTTACGGCATTTTTCTGAATTTGTCCTGTTATATGCATGCGCAAAACCAGATACGAAACAGCTATCTTCCCTTCCATATAAAACCAGAACACCTTGGCCCTTTTATACACGCACAGCTTCTGGCCATCCTGTTGTATCTGACAGCTTTGTATCTGACCGGCATTTACCATACTGTATGCAAAAAACCCGTCCGTTTTTTACACATGAATATCTGGCTGACCTGCAGTTTTATTCTGTTTCATGCCGATCGTAATCTGAAAACCCTGTCGGATGTTTCCGTAAGTTTACAGATGTTTCTAAATGCAGTCGCTATTTCGCTTTTTGAAGGCGTTCTGTTTATCATTCTTTCCATTCTGCTGGACAGACATATCTTTG
>OFHA01002090.1_pt1 | contig 12270 bp, 13 predicted proteins | sample 1521891 | NCBI WGS metagenome assembly OFHA01 (sample SAMEA3504089, study PRJEB24116) | mouse gut metagenome | biome: mouse gut; feature: mouse-associated habitat; material: faeces | place: Denmark | collected 2011 | reverse complement strand
ATTAAGGAAAAAGCAAAGGAAGCTGGCGTGGAGATTGTAGAGAACAAGCCGTTAGCCCGGATGCTTTATGCAAATGTGGAAATCGGGGAGGAAATTCCGCCGGAGCTGTACCAGACCGTGGCGGAGATTTTAGCAGCGGTATACCGCATGAAAAACAGGCTGTAGCGGGCCTTGAAAAACGAAAGAACAGGTCCGGGCCGCTGATATGGTTTAACATGAATGCAGAATAAAACAGCGGCGTTATCAGATGATTTAAGAAACAGATACGAAAAAATACCAGATATAAAACGAAAACAAAACGATTATGAATGAATATTATATGCAGTTCCTATCCGCAAAACAGGAACCAGGCATTATGAGGGCTGCATTCATGCGGAAAATATACGGAAAAGAAAGGTGGGATTGACAGGTATGAAGAAAGCAGATGTAGGCGTTGCTCTTTATCTATTAGCAGCGGTTGTGTTTTTTATTGTACCAATCCCGAATCAGTTACTTGACGTTATGCTGGCGCTGAATATTTCCATTGCGCTGGTAGTGCTGTTTAACTGTCTGTTTGTGCAGGAAGTCCTGGATATGTCTTTTTTCCCGACCCTGCTCTTATTTACAACGATTTTCAGGATTGCACTGAACGTGTCTTCGACCAGGCTGATTCTGACAACGGGAGACCCTGGCAATGTCGTTGCGACATTCGGCGCTTTCGTCGGCGGCAATGATATTATTGTCGGGGCCATTATCTTTATTGTTCTGGTTATTATCCAGTTTGTTGTCATTAATAAAGGTTCGGAACGTGTGTCCGAAGTAACGGCGCGTTTTACGCTGGACGCAATGCCGGGCAAGCAGATGGCGATTGATGCGGACCTGAATACAGGCGCTATTGATGACCGCGAGGCCAGGGTGCGCCGTGAAAAAATCCAGGCGGAGTCTGCATTTTTCGGCTCCATGGATGGTGCTACGAAGTATGTCAAGGGAGATGCCGGGGCCGGGCTTTTAATTACCGGAATCAACCTGGTAGGCGGAACGGTCATGGGCATGACAAGGGAAGGGCTTGAAGCCGTAGAAGCTTTGCAGAAATACGGCATCCTGACCATCGGTGACGGCCTGGCATCCCAGATGCCTTCGTTAATGATATCGCTTGCAACGGGTATTCTCGTTACCAAGGCTTCCAAGGAGGCTGACTTCAGCGACGTGCTTGTTTCCCAGCTGTTTGGCATTCCGAAGGTGCTTTACCTGGTCGGGCTGACACTGGCTTTCCTCGGCATTACGACGCCTTTGAATGCCGGGCTGTTTATCGCGTTCGGCCTTGTTTATGTCATTACCGGGCGGGCAATCGACCGCAGCATGACGGTAGAAGCGATTGAAGAAGAAACGACCCAGGCGGAAGAAGAAGCAGAAGAAATCCGAAAGCCCGAGAATGTTGTCTCCCTGCTGCAGGTAGACCCGATAGAGCTGGAATTTGGCTACGGCATTATTCCGTTAGCGGATGTCAACCAGGGCGGCGACCTTTTGGACCGCGTGGTCATGATTCGAAGGCAGATTGCGCTGGAGCTTGGAACGGTCGTTCCGATTATCCGCCTGCGCGACAATATCCAGCTGAACCCGAACCAGTATATTATTAAGATAAAAGGAATCCAGATTACCGAGGGCGAGATTTTATTTGACCATTATATGGCCATGAACCCGGGCTATGTGGAAGAAGAAATTACCGGTATTCCGACCTTTGAGCCGTCGTTCCACCTGCCGGCTATCTGGATTACGGAGAGCCAGAGGGAGCGGGCGGAAAGCCTTGGCTATACCGTTGTCGACCCGCCTTCGATTATTGCAACGCACCTGACAGAGGTTATCCGCAGCCATATTGCAGAACTGCTTACAAGGCAGGATGTACAGAACCTGATTGAAAATGTGAAGGAAAACAATCCGGTTCTTGTGGATGAGCTTGTACCGAAGCTGCTTGGCATCGGTGAAATACAAAAGGTACTCCAGAATCTTCTGGCAGAAGGCATTTCTATCCGTGACCTTCTGACTATTTTTGAAACGCTTGCAGACCATGCGGCGACATCCAGGGACACGGATGTCCTGACGGAGTATACAAGGCAGGCATTAAAAAGAGCTATTTCCAACCGTTATTTTATGCCGAACGAGGCGACCAGTGTCGTTACGCTGGACCCAAATATTGAACAGGAGATTATGTCATCTGTAAAACAGACGGAACAGGGCGCATACCTGACAATCGACCCGGAGCGGACGAAGCTTATTATGGCTTCGGTAGAGACAGAAATCGCCAAGCTGGAAAATCTGGGAAAGAATCCGATTATTGTTACATCGCCGATTGTGCGCATGTATTTTAAGAAGATGACCGAAGAATATTTTAAAGACCTTATCGTAGTGTCTTATAACGAAATTGATTCCAATGTAGAATTACAGTCAGTAGGGATGGTGACAGCATAAATGACAATAAATAAGTTCCAGGGAAAGACCGAGAGTGAAGCGATAGAGAAAGCAAAAAAAGAGATGGGGCCGGACGTCGTTATTATGAGTGTAAAGACGGTAAAACCGAAAGGAATGTTCCGTGCCTTTAAGGGAATTGCATATGAAGTAACAGCAGCACTTGAAGAAAATGAGCTGGACAAAATGAGCACGCAGGCCATTGCGGAAGCCAGGGAAAGCCAGGCACAGCTGCAGGCGCAGAAACCGGAAAGCATTAATCTGGCGGCAGATGAAAAAATCCAGATTCCGGCCGTGCTCCTGCCCCGGCACCTGCTGCCCCGCCGGAGCGCCTTGGCGAGACAGCGGAAATGGTTTTAAAGCAGCTGCAGAAGCATACCGCAGCCGAGCCGCAGGAAACAGCCGTGCAGGCGGTTCCGTCAAGCGCGATAGAAGAACGCTTAGACAGCCTGCAGAGTCTTTTGGAAGACCGTATTTCTGCTGAAAAGAAAAATCAGGAGGACGGCCTTGGAACGAAAGAGGAACGGGCACAGGAGGGCTTTTCTTTTGTGAAAATGCTTTACCAGACACTGCTTGACAACGAAGTGCATGAAAAATATGCCAATCAGATTTTAGACGAGCTGGAAAAAATATCCAGCAAGGGCAATAACATCGACTATATTTTATCCCATATATACCAGAAGCTTGTGCTGAAATTCGGCCAGCCAAAGCCGATTGAATTTCAAAAGTCCGGCCGTCCGAAGGCTGCGTTTTTTATCGGCCCGACCGGCGTCGGCAAAACAACGACGATTGCAAAAATTGCATCGCGCTATAAAGTGGACGAGGGTAAGAAGGTGGCTTTCCTTACCGCAGACACGTACCGCATTGCAGCTACGGAACAGCTGCGGACGTATGCGAATATACTGGATATGCCGCTGACCATTGTTTATTCCCCCGAGGAAGTCCAGGATGCAGTAAAAAACCTGTCCGAATATGACCTGATACTTGTGGACACGGCTGGTTTTTCACATAAAAATGCTGCGCAGTGTGAAGATGTCCGGAAGCTGGTAGGTGCGCTTTCTGCTGATTACAAGCCGGAAGTATACCTTGTGTTAAGCGCGACTACAAAGTACCGTGACTTGCAGGATATGTGTAATATATATCAGTCATTTGCCAATTACAAGCTGATTTTTACCAAACTGGACGAGACCTCATGCTACGGAAACCTGTTGAATATCCACCTTTACTCTGGTGCAGACCTGTCTTATGTCACATACGGGCAGAATGTTCCGGATGATATCGAGGTATTTGACACACAAAAGATTGTGAAGAAATTACTTGGAGGAGATTAAGTATGGACCAGGCAGAACAACTGAGAAACGTGGTAAAATCAAAACAGGCCCGTTCTGTATCCAAAGCAAGGGTTATCACAATAACGAGCGGCAAGGGCGGGGTCGGAAAATCAAACATTGCAGTAAACCTGGCTGTCCAGCTGCGCAGGATAGGAAAGAGAGTTATTATTTTTGATGCAGATATGGGGCTTGCAAATGTAGAGGTTATGTTTGGCGCAATACCGAAATATAATCTGAGTGATTTGATATACCATGGCAAGAAACTGGAAGAAATCATTACCGAGGGTCCAATGGAAATCGGATTTATTTCCGGCGGGAACGGCATTACCGGATTGAATAACCTGACAAAAAACCAGCTTTCGCGTCTGGTGAACCATTTAAACGAGCTGGATGAGCTGACGGACTTTATCCTGATTGACACAGGCGCGGGCATTGCCAATAATGTCATGGAATTTGTGTCAGCAAGCCCGGAAGTGCTCCTTGTCCTGACGCCGGAGCCGAGCTCTTTGACAGATTCCTACTCCCTGATTAAGGCGCTTTATGGCAATCCGGGTTTTGTCAGGCACAGCACGAATATTGAGGTCGTGGTTAACCGTACCGTATCGCCGGAGGACGGGCAGATTGTGTACGACAAGCTGAGTTCTGTCATATCCAAGTTCCTGCAGGGGGAAGTGCATTTTTACGGCACGATTCCGCAGGACATTATGCTGGAAAAATCCGTGCGTGCACAGAGAATCGTTTCAATGAGCGTGCCGAATGCAAAATCGTCGAGGGCGTTTGAGCGGCTGGCACAGAGCCTGATAGAAGGCGAGCCAAATATTGAGCCGGAACGCCAGGGCATCCGGGAGCTGTTTTTCGGGTTTTTCAAATAGACGGGCTCTGGCCGGGGAGGGCTATGATTTCTGAAATTATAAAACCGGGCATGGAAGCGGAAATACGGCTGGAACAGGGCTCCGGGCACATTTACAAAAGCCGGGTTACGGATATATTTGAAAATGATGAGCTGGAGCTTGCCATGCCGCAGGAGAATGGAAAAGTAATCATGCTTCCCATAGGCGTGCGGCATGAGCTTGTGTTTTATGCAAAAGGCTGCGCCTATCAGGGAACCGGCATTATCAGCGAGCGGTATAAGGCGAACAACCAGTATATGCTGCGCGCGGGCTTAAAGAGCAGCCTGCACAGAATACACCGCCAGGAATACTGCCGCATGTCGTGTGCTGTCCGCATGAAATATTATAAAATTTCCATGGAGCAGGCTGTGGAAACTGCACCCTGCGAATACGGGACGCTTTTAGGCATGGCTTCCCAGTCCTGCAGGGAGGGCGTTTTTACCGAGATAAACGGGGCCGGGGCCGGCTTTTGGACAAAGGAGCATATCCCGCAGGATTCATACGCCCTGGTGCAGTTTCAGCTTCCGGAAACGGGCGGCTTTTTGGACTGCCTGTTTCCGGTGCATATTGTATCGTCTTCTTCTGCAGAAGGCGGCACGCGTTTTGAAAACAGGGCAGAATTTATAATCAGGGACCAGAATGTGCGGGAAGGAATTATCCGCTATATTTTTGATGAAGGACGTAAAAATAGAAATAGAGAAAGAAGTGCTGATGAATTATGAAAAAAAATATTTTAGTAGTAGATGACTCTGCACTCATGAGAAGGGCTATCTGTGATATAATCAATACAAGTAATGAGTACGAAGCAAAGGACACATGCAGGGATGGCCTGGAAGCATATGAGAAGATAAAGAACAGCCGTTACGATGCTGTGCTTTTGGACATTAACATGCCACGGATGAATGGTCTTGAGCTTCTGCAGAAATTGCAAAAAGAGAATATTCGTGCTACGGTAATCGTTGTCAGTTCCCTGACAAAGGAAGATGCTAAAATCACGATACAGGCCATGGAATATGGCGCGATTGATTTTATGACGAAGCCGGAAAACATCATTGAAGCCAAGGGGATGAAATTCCGTGCTGATCTGACGGCTATTCTGGATTCTGTACTGAACCATGCGAAGCCAAAGACGGCAGCTGTGCCAGGTGCAATAAAAACTGCTGTATCTGCCGCTGCCGGGGCCCAGGCAGCGGTGGCGGCTACACGCACGCAGGCGGCAGCCAAGGCAAAGACTGTTACGAAAAAGGCACCGACAGGCAGCAATAAGCTGGTGGCGCTGGCATGCTCGACAGGCGGCCCGAAGTCGCTGCAGAGCGTGATTCCATATCTGGAAAAAAATATGGATGCGCCGATGGTGCTTGTGCAGCATATGCCTGTGGGATTTACAAGGTCCATGGCAGAGCGCCTGAATGAACTGAGCAGGGTAAAGGTAAAAGAAGCTGAAGAAAATGATATTTTGCAGAAAGGCTGTGTCTATGTGGCGCCGGGCGGCTTCCATCTGGAAGTGGTGGCAGCGCCAGGCGGCATGCATAAAATCCATCTGTCTGATGCGCCGGCTATTGGCGGGCTGCGCCCATGCGCAAACGTGATGTATAAGTCATTAAAAAAATCGGCATACGACCAGATTGTCTGCGTTGTTTTAACGGGAATGGGTGCAGACGGCACGGAAGGAATCCGTGAACTGAACAGAGTAAAACCGATTTATGTGATTGCCCAGGATGAACCTACTTGTGTTGTATACGGCATGCCAAAAGCGATTGCTGAAACAGGGCTTGTCGATGAAGTAGTTCCGCTTACGAATGTTTCGAAAAGTATAATTAATCAAGTGGGGGTAAAATAAGATGGATGTTAGCCAGTATTTGGAAATTTTTATTGATGAAACCGCAGAACATATCCAGAGCCTGAGTGACAATATCATGGCGCTGGAAAATGAGCCGGAAGACCATGATGTAATTAATGAAATTTTCCGCGCGGCGCATTCGTTAAAGGGCATGGCAGGTACCATGGGCTTTAAGAGAATGCAGCATCTGACGCATGACATGGAAAATGTATTTCAGGAAGTGCGCAATGATAAAATCAAGGTAAACGGCGATATTATCGACGTGCTGTTCCAATGCCTGGATGCAATTGAAGGGTACCTGAATATTATAAAAGAAACATCAGATGAAGGCACCAATGATAACGAAGGAATCATTACGGCGTTAAACGGCATTTTAAACGGCGATTCTGCACCGGCCGGCGGCGGGGAAGACAAGGCAGAAGAAGCAAAGGAAAAAGCATCTGCTGCACCGGATGATGCATTCGTGAAAAAATTTATGGATTTTCCGCTGTCTGAGGATGACAGGGAGCATTTGAAAAATGCAGAGGAAAGCGGAAAAGTGCTGTTCGGCTTTACAGTATATGTACACAAGGAATGCCTGTTAAAGGCAGCAAGGGCATTTCTGGTTTTTAAGGCAGTGGAAGAATTCTGCGAGATTTTGGTATATCATCCGGGCGTGCAGGACATTGAGGATGAAAAATTTGATTTGGAATTCAGCTTTTTTGCAGCTTCTGACGAGGAAGACCCGGAAAAATTTGTCACGGCCGCAAAAGCAGTATCTGAAATTGACGAAGTCATCTGCGAGCAGGTGAAGTATGAAACGCTTGCGGAATCTGAACATAAAGCCAGGGAAACACAAGAAAAGCAGGCAGCCAGCCAGAATACGCCGGCGGCGGTTCCGGCGGCCGTTCCTTCCAAGGAAGAACAGGCAAAAGCTGCCGGGGGTGCGGCTGCAAAGGGCAAGACCGTGAATAAACCGGTTGCAAACCGCACGGTGCGCGTGGACATTGAAAAGCTGGATGCGCTGATGAACCAGGTCAGCGAGCTGATTATTGCAAAAAACAGCCTTGTTTCCATCAGCTCGAGCGATTCCGGGGACGGGACGCAGAGCCAGTCGTTCCGTGACCAGATTGAATATCTGGAACGCATTACGACAAGCCTGCATGAGTCTGTCATGAAAGCACGAATGGTGCCGATTGAAAGCGTAGTTGCAAAATTCCCGCGCATGATTCGCGATTTGTCCCGCAAGCTGGATAAAAAAATGGAACTGTTTATGTCCGGGGAAGATACGGAATTAGACCGTACTGTCGTAGACCAGATTGGCGACCCGCTGCAGCATCTTCTGCGCAATTCCGCTGACCATGGCCTGGAAAGTGCAGAACGCAGGAAAGAACGCGGCAAACCGGAAGTCGGTTCGATTAACTTAAAGGCATATCAGGAAGGCAACAATGTGGTTATCGAGGTCGGCGACGACGGCAACGGCATCGATACGGAAACCGTCAAGCAGAAGGCGGTTGAGCGCGGCCTTGTAACGCTGGAGCAGGCGGAAACACTGAGCCAGAAGGAAATCATCGATTTCCTGTTTATGCCGAGCTTTTCCATGGCAAAAAAGATTACAGACGTATCTGGCAGGGGCGTCGGCCTGGATGTTGTAAAATCCAATATCGAAGCACTTGGCGGCGATGTCGAAGTAAAAAGCAAGCTTGGTGAAGGCTCTACGTTTATTGTACGCCTGCCGCTGACGCTGGCCATTATCCAGGCGCTGTTAGTGGAAGTGCAAAAGGAGCTGTTTGCCATTGCGCTTGGCTCGATTATTACGATTGAAGATGTTCCGGTTTCCGATATTAAATATGTGCAGGCAGAAGAAGTCATTAACCTGCGCGGCAATGTAATTCCGCTTATCCGCTTAAACCAGATTCTGGATATTGCAGAACCGGACAATGCGCCGGAGAGCCTGACTGTCGTTATCGTAAACAAAGGCGAAAAACAGGCGGGGCTTGTGGTGGATAACCTGTTAGGACAGCAGGAAATTGTTATCAAGTCGCTTGGCAAGTTTATCAGCAACAGCAAAATCATCAGCGGTGCGACCATTCTTGGCGATGGCGAGATTGCATTGATTTTAGATGTGAATACATTAATGTAGGGAGGTGCCGGAATGGAATACATGGAAACAGTGGAAGAAACAAAGAAACAGTACATTGTTGTAAAAATCGGAAGCGAACAGTACGGAATTGACATCAGCTTTATTGACAATATTGTAAGGATGCAGAAGATTACCCGGGTGCCGACCTCACAGTTTTATTTTCTGGGCGTCATCAACCTGCGCGGCGAAGTAATTCCGGTTATGAGCATCCGCAGGAAAATGGGGCTGGAGGATGATGTATATACGGGTGCATCCCGGATTATCATTTTGAAATTTGAACAAAAGGATGCGCTGGGCATTGTTGTGGATGAGGTAAAAGAAGTCATCAACCTTGGGACAAGCGAGATTGACAAATTATCCCACAGGGAAGGCAAGGAAATGTTTATCAATGGCATAGGCAAGAACGGGGATGAGCTTGTTTCCCTGTTTGACATTAATGCCATCATTGATGAGCATGAGACTGTATAGGATTTATCAGGATATAGTGAGGCTGTCATCATGGTCTCACTATATCTTATATGTATTGGAATGTCAGAACAGGTAATTGGGAAGCATATGATTATCAGGCAGATAACAGGCATATAATAGCAGTGATGGTGTAAGGCGGATTTTTAGACAGATTGAAATATACGGGGAGAAGTATATGGGTAAATTTACGTTTGACGAAATAAACAGCATGTATTTTGATGTATTGAAAGAAATCGGGAACATCGGGGCAGGAAATGCGACTACGGCAATAGCGACGCTTCTCAACGTAAAGCTGAACATGGAAGTGCCGAATGTCAAGCTCATGCCTGTCCAGGATCTGAATACGGCTATCGGCTCGGAAGAAGAAGAAATTGTGGGCATTTATCTGGGCGTGCAGAATGATATTGACGGAAGCCTGATGTTTCTGTTAAAGATGGATGCGGCTCACCATCTTGTAAACCTTCTGCTTGGCAGGAGCGTGGATTATAAAGAACCGTTTGATGAAATGGATTTGTCTGCCATGAAAGAAATCGGCAATATTATTGCGGGTTCTTATCTTTCGGCGCTTTCAGCCATGACCAGTTTAACGATTTCACCAACCGTTCCTTATATATCCGTGGATATGGCGGGAGCAATTTTGAGCATTCCGGCAATCCAGTTTGGCCAGTTCGGAGATAATGCATTGTTAATTGAGACATCATTTGGCGGCGAAACCATGCTGCAGGGATATTTTATCCTGCTGCCGGAGCTGGATTCTTACGACAAGATTCTGGCATCGCTGGGGATTGTGCTTTAAGTTCAAATTATTCGCAGAATGGGAGTTTAACAGATGAGTCAGATGATAAAAGTTGGAATGGCGGACTTAAACATATGTAAAAGTCCGAACGCGATAACGACACTGGGACTTGGCTCCTGTATCGGTATCGCACTTTATGACCCGGTTACGAAGATAGGGGGGCTGGCGCATATCATGCTTCCGGACAGCACCCAGATTCGGAATAATGCGAACATTGCTAAATTTGCAGATACCGGTATTACAGAGCTGGTCAGCCGCATGGTGCGGGCTGGCGCCAGCCGGACGCGCCTGGTAGCCAAGATTGCAGGAGGCGCAAAAATGTTTGAGGTGACGGGAACTGCGATTGGAAGCATCGGGGAAAAGAATGCGGCGGCTTCGAAAAAAAAATTAAGGGAGCTCGGCATCCGCCTGCTGGCAGAAGATACCGGGCTCAATTACGGGCGCACCGTGGAGCTGCACTGTGATACCGGAGAATATTACATAAAATCAGTGGGCAAGCCGCTGAAAATAATCTGAGTAAACTGGGGGAATGATATGAAGACAAAACAGGTTCCTGCATTGGTAACACTGACTGCTGCTTTTGCAATGTGCATCATTTCGTATGTAAATGATTTCAGTCTTTCCTTCCTGATACGGACGATGTTTCTGGTCGTGATTGGGTTTTACATTTTAGGATGCGTGATTAAAATTATTCTTGACCGGAATATGTCGCAGATGGATGAGAAGATAACAGCGCAGGATTTGGGATTTGCTGACGGGGAGATAATTCCGGACATGGAATTTGTCGAAGAAGAAAAGGAAAGCTCATAAAAATATGCAGTTGTCTGGAGGTTTAGATGGGTAAGGTTTCAAAAGAAAAACTTTGGGAAATGTATCAGGCCAGGCGGTCGCCGGAACTGCGGGAACAGATTATCCTGGAATATGCGCCGCTTGTAAAGGTTGTTGCAGGAAGACTCAGCATGTATCTTGGCTACAACGTGGAATATGATGATTTAGTCAGTTACGGGGTTTTCGGCCTTATAGATGCAATTGATAAATTTGATACGGAAAAGGAAGTAAAATTTGAGACGTATGCAAGCCTTCGGATAAGGGGAGCCATCCTCGACCAGATACGGAAAATGGACTGGATTCCAAGGACTGTCCGCCAGAAGCAGAAAAAGATTGATGAAGCCATTAAGCGGGTGGAAATGCAGACAGGCAAGACGGCCCTGGATGAAGAAGTGGCCAGGGAACTGGGCGTATCAGACGGTGAGCTTTTGGAGTGGCAGTCGCAGCTTAAGGTTACGAATCTTGTTTCCCTGAATGAATTTATTGAGCAGGGCACGGAGCCGGTCATGGATGCCAGGCATAATTCGCATTTTATCCAGCCCGAGGAACAGGTACAGGAAACGGAGCTGAAAGAAAAGCTGAAAGAAGCCATGGAACTGCTCACGGAAAAAGAAAAGAAGGTAATCCTGCTTTATTACTATGAGGATTTGACATTAAAGGAAATCAGCAGGGTTTTGGAGGTCTCAGAGTCGAGGATTTCGCAGCTGCATACAAAGGCGCTGTCAAAGATGCAGCGGACAATGGGGCCTTATATGGAAATTATGGCAAAAAAATAATAGAAAGCAGTTTTTGCAGGCTTTCTGCTGACAGGAATAAAAAGAAGGTGAAAGCATGACAGTACGCCCGGTCCATTTAAATGGAATGATACAGAATACGCAGGATGTGAGTACCATCCGGCATCAGGAAAACCAGCGGCCAGCGCTCGAACAGCAGAATATCCAGATGCGCGAGCAGCAGAAAGAACAGAGCCAGGCACAGGAAGTGCACAAAAAGGATGATGCAGATAACAGCCAGAAAAAATACGACGCAAAGGAAAAAGGTTCCAACGAATACGAAAACCTGCACAAGAAAAAGAAGAAGCGTGCGAAACAGGAAAACCTTCCGGATGGCAGCGTGAAGATTAAGATGACGATGTCCGGCGGTTTTGATATTAAAATATAATCAGGAAAAAGAATCAGAGGGTACATGGATGACGTTCATAGAAATCATATTAATCATTGTCGGGATGGTATTTATCCTGGCAAGCTTCTGGGTGACCGAAAAGCTGTCACCGGACGAACTCGAGCATATTTCGGAACTGAGCAAAGAGGAAATGAGCGTCATGCTCGAACGTGAGCTGGATAAGTCCAGGCAGCGGGTCGTGGATATTGTGGAAGAAACGATTGACGCCAGCAAGGAACAGACGGAACGTTCGCTGGAAAAGCAGACGAACGAAAAAATTATGGCTATCAATGAATATTCCGATACGGTTATTGAAAAAATGAACAAGACACATAATGAGATTATGTTTTTATACAGTATGTTAAATGACAAGCATGCCGAGCTGACTGACT
>OFHA01002085.1_pt1 | contig 12289 bp, 14 predicted proteins | sample 1521891 | NCBI WGS metagenome assembly OFHA01 (sample SAMEA3504089, study PRJEB24116) | mouse gut metagenome | biome: mouse gut; feature: mouse-associated habitat; material: faeces | place: Denmark | collected 2011 | reverse complement strand
ATTCCGGCGAGATGTTCTTCCCCCGCCCGGTATATTCAATGGGAAATTTGCTTCCGTTATCTATGTCAATGCACTCGAATTCCAAAACAGTATAACTCATACTTTCCATCACGCATCCTTCCTTCCAAGTTCTGTCTTTAATGGATCAATCAATGCCTTAATCATGTAGGAATAACTTTCGTCAGCGTCTACGGCAGTTCCAAAAAAGCCCGCCTCTTCCAATGTAACAAATCCGTGCATGGCACTGCGTATTGTCCGGCTGAAATGGATGATGTCCTTTTCTGATAGACCGCAGGCTTCCAATACAGGATATAAGCTGTGTACAAGGCTTTGCCCTTTTTCAATTAAGTCAGAACTTCCTGTAGAAGGAATTTTGACAATTGTTTTATATAATTCTGGATTTTGTTTTGCAAATTTCCGATACCCTATTGCTATATGGTAAAGCGTATCAAAAGGCAATGCATCTTCTGTACCGCTATATAACTGTCCTGCCATTCTTTCAAATGCAAGCTGTCCGATATTAGAAGTCAGCTCTGACAGACTGCTGATATGATTATATAAAGATGCCGTTTTCACACCTAATCTATCCGCCAGTTCCCGAAGCGAAAACTGGTCAAATCCCCTTTCAGCAATAAGCTCGGCAGCAACCTCCACGATACGGTCTGTATTCAGTCCTTTTCTTGCCACAGAAATCACCTCCATAACTAATAATATTAGTTATATTATAAACTAATGATGTTAGTTTTTCAATTCCTTTTGCCAGAAACAAGATATTTTTTACCCATTCATCACACCAAATAAATTCCCATAAATTGCTCGAAACGACTATAAGCGCAAACTCCTTCCCATTAAATATTTCTGCAGATACCATAAGCGTACATAAAAAACTCGCTGTTTTTGGTTTTGGTATTCTTTCATTGCCAGATAGCGGCATCAAAAAACGCAAAAAAGAGAGGTCCACCAACCAATGTCATTTACTTAACATTTTTTACCATTAAATTAAGCCCATTACTCCATTTTTGAGTAATGAGCTTAATTTATCTAAATATTTCTATCGAGAACATATCCAACAATTAATATCTGTCAAAAATAAAATTCTTACATAAAAAATTTCAGAAATCCATATATTGTTACTGTTAAAAATATGTTCATTGTTTTAGTACCAAATTTTATGAAAATAGTGGGAATACTGCATATAAAACAGTAATTTATTTTATTGCAGTTCCCAATGTTGCTACTAATGTAGTGACAAGCTTAAATAATTCATTATTGTTGATTTGTTTACATACATCTGCAATATCCGGCAAACTGAATTTAGGCATTTTTCTCATGGCAATTTTCAGTTCTTCCTTGTCCAGTTTCATGTATTTCTGTCCATAATCCATTCCCTTTTTGCATAATGCCAATGAAATAAAATCATATCTTATATAATCCTTGTCAGATGTATCAGTATTATCCTCAAAATTTATGTAATTTTTCTCATTAAGGCTGATTAAGTTTTCATAAAACAGCCATTGTAATTCGTCATCACCGCTCTCACCTATCCCATCAAATACCTGTATAAACCGGTCATATAATGAATCTTCATCGTATTCATCGTCCGAAGTGTTATTTCGTTTTACGTATGCATCAATTAAGATTAAATAAGACAGAACCATTTGTTCATCATTTGTTAATTCCTGTTTTTTCATGGCAGACTCCTTTTGCTGTTTATCAGCGGTTCTTTCCGCATTTTTTCATTGGTTACTTTTTGTTGCTTTATGCACATTATACTACATATTGTTGTTTTATACAACCTATTGAAGTATGTTTTCTTATATTCTTTTGCATGGAGGTATCGCTATGATTAATAACTTAGGTGATAAACTAAAATCTGCACGTATTCAAAATAAATTGTCAAGAAAGGTCGTTGCTGAACTGACTGGGGTATCTGTCAGCATGATAGGGTTATATGAATCCAATGTAAGACAGCCGTCTCTTAATATTCTCATTAAACTGTCAGCAATTTACAAGGTATCCGTTGATTATCTGCTTGGAACTGACAGCAATACAAGAAATGTCTTATATCTCGACGGACTGACTGATAAACAGATTACGGCATTGAAAATGACTGCCGATTGTTTTCGTAACTCTAATACATAATTACCTATTAACGCCATAACCCATTAAACGAATGCGGACAGCCCTTTCGGACTGTCCTTTAAATTTAATGTATGCTACTTTACCTATTACTGAAATAATCTTCTGAATTTCCACCGTATACAGTTTCCACACCAGCATCATTAACCCAGCTGTCGCCCGGTTTCATTACTTCACCCGTCTTTGGATTTATATTGATTGGCTCACCATGTTCATTATATACTACCCCATTTGCATCTGTTGTATTTGGTGTTCCAGTCGTCTGTTCCGGTGTCTGCGTCTGTTCCGGTGTACTCGGCTTTTGTGCTGTTTCCTGTTGCAACGGATTATTCACTACTAAATACTCTCCGCTGATAAATCCTTTATCCCCTGTTTCTGCCTCATACTCATACCAGTTTGATTCCTCTTTTACCTGTCCGGTAAGATGCACTAACTCGCCTTTATTGCACTCACCGAATAACTCATACGCCTGTTCATTCGGACCCATGTATGTATTGCACCACTCTTTGACATACATTTTCTTGTCTATTGTTTCTACTGTATATCCTGCCTGCTCCGTTTCTTCTGTTTCAGGCGTTGGGGCTGATGCCGCCGTTAGAATTTCATTCTCATCCGTACCGCCCTCATCTGTTGAATATTCTTCAGACCCTGTACTTTCTTGCCCTGCCGTACTTTCCTCCTCTTCCATACTCGCTGCAATTTTTGTGTTTTCCACCATATTCATGACTGCCTTTTCTTCATCACTGTTGCACGCTGTCAGCCCGATTATGATTAATCCCATCATAACTATTAGTTTCTTTTTCATTTTCTTTTCCTCCACTGCAACTTATTGTATTATTAGTTTCTTTTAGTTGCATTATATCACTGTATGTAGCAATTTGCAACTATGTGCATTATTTACTATAAAAGAAATCCTGTATTTTCAGGAAACTGATAGACCATATATTTCCTAATCTATCAGTTTCCTTATACCACCCAATTGTTAAGTTATTCTGTCCGAATCATTTTTATGACCCTATCCTGTCGATGACTGCCTTTATCATTTTTTGTATCACGTCCACACTCCGTATGATATGGCTGTCCTCCTCATTGTCCTCTAATGATACCGCCAGCAACTGCACAATGTTCAGTACGTCCTCCAATTCCTCCCTTATGCTTTCCGGACTGTTTTTTTCTTCCATTCCTTTGTCTCCTTTCTCATTTGTTTATTCAATTGTCAATGAGTTCAAATACCATACTGTCAGAATCCTTTATGTATATACGTTGCCCCCCTTTCCCTATGAAATTTCCAGTATGCATTTGTTCCCTGCCAAAGGGCAGGGGGAGTGTAACATTTTCTGACATGCTATTCAAATTATAACCTTTAAGGTTGTATAATTCAATACCTTTTACGCGGTTTTGTAAACGGTTAATTATGTGTAAACTTTACCTATAAGGTTATATTTTGCATGAAAGGCGCTGGTTATCATATGGAAGATTACAGAATTAAAATGGGTATGCGTTTGAAAAAGAAACGGAAAATGCTTAACTTAACACAGGAACAGATGGCTGAAAAATTAAATGTGTCAATCAAGCATTACGGAGGGGCTGAACGTGGCAGGGCAGGACTTTCCATGGAAAACCTCATAGAAATATGCGGTATACTGGGTACGGATTTGAATTACCTGATTTTGGGGGAGCGTGAGGAAAAAGATTATATTCCTGAAAAACTTAAGGAGCTGTATTTCTCCTGTCCTGAAGAAAAACGTCCTGTTTTTCTTGAACTGATGGAAGTAGCATTGAAATTATAAAGCCGTCTGCGGTTAAATTTCCATTGCGTCCGCGCGTTTTGCAGGACTGGTTAATTTAAGAAAAATCAGTTGCAATTTTTAACAGGGCGCGGTATCATTGTGGTAACAAATCCAACACAAAAGTTACCACCCTGTTTTGGGTTAAAAATATTATATGGAAAAATTCCTGTGTCCTGCTCCAAAATCAGCGTGAAATCAGTGGTAATTTTGGTAACAAAAATAAATTACCATTGTGAAGGGTTAACAAAACATGGAGGATAGTTACCATTATGCCTGAACAAAAATCTCTAAAAAATGCAGACCTTAAACTGACACAGATGTCAGATTCAGAACTGTTAGCCGTTGTTAACGACAGTGAAAATGTAAATTCCCTCAATGCGTCAGGGGAACTCCTGTTCAGACTTTTGAGACGCGTGCGCCAATTGGAAAAGGAAGTCCTGCTGTTAAGCGGACAGGCTGATAAGAAAGCGCGGAAACGTAAAGTTTATTATTATGAAGATGTCGAACTGACTGACGAACTTCTTGTTGAATATATTGATACGGAAGCCTTTACGGTCTATGAACTGGAAAAAATTGTGGGCGCAAAGAAAAATGTGCTCCGCAACCGGTATAAGAATGCAAAAAAGAAGATACAGGCTCTGAAATGTCAGAATACGGAATGACAGGAAAACCTTTAAAACTGTTTTCCTGTCATTCTGTATTTTATGCAGGCACGCGGTAGACAAAACCAACGAATGATTTTGGTTTTATGTTGCGCCCGTCCTGCCGTCCGGGGCGTACTGGTTCGGTATATGTTGCGATGTCCTGTAAAAGCTTTTCTGCATCTGCGTCCTCCGTGCGGAAAAACTGCCTGCACAGGTAGACCGCCATTTTGAAATTGACCCTGTATTCATGGATATTTTCTTCTTTCTGCTGTACTGCAACCATGCCTGATATCCGGCTGCAGAAATTTGACATTATCATTGACGCAAAGATTTCCTGTTTTACAAAACTGTCCTTTTTTCCGTGCAGGTTTACAAGTCCGAGTCCGTATTTAAGTTCCCTGAACGCGGTCTCTATCCCCCATCTTGCGTGGTACAGCTCCTTAATTTCTGACAGTGTGAAACTTCGTGGGAGGCTTGTTGCAAGCGTTTCATACACCCCTGTATCCAGCTTAAAACGCACCACGCGGAATTTCATTGCATACGGTGACTGGAAATCCCACCGTCCTGCCCTTGTCTTATCACTGTATGCACGGTCTTTGTTTTTATGCGTCTGTATAAGGATATGTCCTTTTTTCTTGTCCTCATTCGTCTGCGTGGTGGTTATCGTGCATGAAATGTCAGTGTCAAGTTCCTTCATGGGTAGTTTTTTGATGTCGCGCATTGCCGAATTGTCCTGCTTTACACGGATTAGGAAATCCACATTGGGCTTTTCTGACAAATGTGCAAAAACATTGTATACTGATAATTAAGAAAAACAAATGAGGAGGTGTCATGAAAAAATTAAAATATACGTTTAAGGCGGAAACACGGTTCAAAATGCTTTTTGTAAAGTATTCAGAACGAATGCTTATTATATGATTACTGCTTCGTCAGAGTTTCGTGAGAAAGAACGGCTTCGTGCGAAAGCAAGGTATGATGAGGCACAGGCATTGTATCATGCAAGAAAGGAAAGAGACATTGAAATTTTACAGCAAAAGCAGGCGGGCTTTCGGGAAAGCGCCGCTTCTTTTAGCGGTCAGCTTTGGAACAGCCTGCCCGGACAGCTGGGATGCGGAAATCGGCATCCTGGAACATGCGATTGCCGGCAGGTTTCCGGAATATGAACTGCGCAGGGCTTTTTCGAGCCGGAAAATCATCCATGCCATACAGGCCCGCCATGGGATTTCTGTCGAACATGTAACGCAGGCACTGGAACGGGCGGTCCGGGACGGATTCCGTCAGGCCGTTATCCAGCCGTTTTATTTTTCGGACGGCTATGAATATGCAGCGCTTCAAAAGGTGCTGCAAAATTACCAGGACAGCTTTGCACAGGCAGTATGCGGCAGCCCGCTGCTGACAAGCGATGCAGACCTGGATGCGGTGGCGCGGGCACTTGTAAAAAGTACGGCAGGTTTCGATGACGGCAAAACAGCTTTCTGTTTTATGGGACATGGAACCTGCCGCACAGCAGAACAGGCATTGCAGACAGGCAGTGGAAAATCCCATGAAACAGAAAAAGCACCGCATATGGAAGAAAAGACGTTGCAGACAGGCAGTGGAAAATCCCATGAAACAGAAGAAACACCGCATATGGAACGTGAAATCGCTCCAGGTTCCAAAATCGCTCCATACACGATATATGAAAAGCTGCAGGCCTGGCTTACGCAGGAAGGACACGGGCATTGTTATATCGGTACCATGAAAGAAGCACCTTCCCTGCAGGATATGAAACAGAAGCTGCTCAGGCACGGCGGTTATAAGAGAATCGTGCTGCGTCCGCTTCTTATCACAGCCGGATGGCACGTCCGGGAAGACATGGCCGGCGAAAAAGAGCATTCATGGAAAAATATGCTGAAAAAAGAAGGGTACGAGGTAATCTGCCATCTGGAAGGGCTTGGACGGAATCCGGACATTCAAAGGATTTTTGCATCGCATGTGAAGGCAGCCGCAGAGTCTTTGCGCATTAAATGAAAACGTTCCCAGAATTTAGCGCCGGAAATTCGAATATTTTAAAGTCCTTTACATATTTTTTGCCGTAAATCCGTGAAACAAAGTGACTGATATTAGAAAACGTTTTCAAAAAAGGACAGATTTGATGCATGAATCTGTGATAAAATGCAGATATTGAGTGAAAAGATAATTCCAGCTGGCATCAGGATGAAAAAAGCCGGATTTTAAAACGAAAAACTCAGGCGAAAAATAAAAAAGCAATACGGCAACATATGTTATCAGAAATTCAAAATCGGAGGTACGGCATGAATCAAACAGTAAGAAAAATCGTAACCGGCATACTGCTTGCGGGCATGGCCGCATCGCTTGCGGCGTGCGGTTCCAAAGGAAAAAACGGGGATGCAGCCAAAACGGTACAGGTGCGGATTGCATATTTTCCAAATATCACGCATACCCAGGCGCTGGTTATGAAAAACCAGAAGACGCTGGAAGAAAAATGGGACGGAACATGCGAGGTTACCTGGACATCCTTTAATGCGGGCCCGGCAGAAATGGAAGCGATTTTTGCGGGGGAAATTGACCTGGGATATATCGGGCCGGTACCGGCGCTGAGTGCAAATGTCAAATCAGGCGGGGATGTGAAAATCATTTCCAATACAACAAATGCGGGCGCTGTTTTGCTGAAAAGAAAAGACGCCGGCATTGAAAGCCTTTCGGACCTTGCGGGAAAGAAAATTGCAGTGCCGCAGATGGGCAATACACAGCATCTGTGCCTTTTAAGCCTTTTATCGGAGGAAGGATTAAAAACCGTGGACGCCGGCGGGGATGTGACCGTCAATGCCAGCTCGAATGCGGATATTTTAAACCTGATGGATAATGGCAGTGTAGATGCCGCGCTTGTACCGGAACCATGGGGAACCACCATCGAAAATACCGGAAATGCACAAGTGCTCTTAAACGACAAAGAAGTCTTTCTGGATGGAAACTATCCGACAGCGGTTGTCGTTGCAAGCACTGATTTTATAGAGGAGCATCCGCAGCTTGTAAAAGAATTTTTGGAAGCACACGAAGAAGCCGCGCTTTATATTAATGAAAACATGGACGAAGCGCGTTCGATTGTCAATGCCGAAATAGAATCCGCAACCGGAAAGGCACTTGAGGAAGAAATCATTCAAAATGCGTTTACAAGAATGACCGTCGATACGCAGCTAAACAAAGATGCCATTATGAAATTTGCCGAAATCAGCAAAGAAGAAGGATTTATCGGTGAAGTGCCGGAGGAAAGCGATGTATTTACAACTGAATTCAATTAGCAAGGTGTTCCGCGAGACGAAAAAAGAAACACTGCAGGATATTTCGCTGGAAGTGGAAAAAGGAGAATTTATCTGTATTGTCGGGCCGTCCGGCTGCGGCAAATCCACCCTGTTAAATCTGGTTGCCGGACTGGATTCCCCGACATCCGGGGAAATCCTGCTGGATGGCAGGGCTGTGACAGGCCCTGGCGCAGACCGCGTCGTAATGTTTCAGGAAGCAGCGCTTTATCCGTGGCTGAATGTGATGGAAAATGTCATGTTCGGACTGGAAGCAGCCGGCCATACAAAGGCAGAGCAAAAATCCATTGCGCAGACCTATTTAAAAATGGTGCAGCTTTGGAATTACCGGGACTATCCGATACACCAGATATCCGGCGGCATGAAGCAGCGAACTGCCCTCGCGCGGGCGCTGGCCTTAGACAGCAAGCTGCTTTTGATGGATGAGCCGTTTTCCGCGCTGGATAAGCAGACAATCAATATCCTGCGTGCCGAGCTGGAAGCAATCTGGGAAAAGACCAAAAAGACGATTTTATATGTTACACACAGCGTGGAAGAAGCCATTTATTTTGCAGACCGTGTCATTGTCATGGCAGAAAATCCGGGACAGATTAAAGAAATCATTCCGATTGGCTTTCCGCGTCCGCGTGATATTGAAGCCCCGGAATTTACGGCACTGCGCAGGGAGATTTTAGACCAGGTCAGCCTGAGTGCCAGAAAGAGTGTGGCAGATGAATTTGACAGTCCGGAGGTTAGCGTATTATGAAGCTTCGTAAAATAGCAGGAAGCATTCTGTTTCTTATTATCTTAATTGCGTTCTGGCAGTTTCTGTATGTAGCGGCAACGGACTGGCTGGAGCTGGCCAAGCCGTATGCCGTTCCGCATCCTGCGGGCGTTGTGGAAAGCACAGGAACGCTTTTGAAAAATGGCACGTTATTTGCAGCAGTTGCAAAAAGCATGCTGCGTGTGCTGATTGGTTTTCTGATTTCGATGGTTATCGGCGTGCTGTTTGGCATCCTGATTATCCAGTCGGAATATTTTGCAAGAAATTTAAAGCCCCTGCTGCTTGGCATCCAGACGCTGCCGAGCATCTGCTGGGTGCCGTTTGCGATTCTCTGGTTTGGTTTAACGGAACGCGCCATTATTTTTGTCGTGGTAATGGGTTCTGCGTTCGGCATCGCCCTTTCGATAGAAAGCTGCGTCAAAAACATTCCGCCGATTTATATCCAGGCGGCAAAAACCATGGGCGTGGACGCGTACCATATGTACCTGGACGTGATTTTTCCCGCCGCCCTGCCCTCCTTTGTCGCCGGATTAAAGCAGGGATGGTCGTTTGCCTGGCGGGCGCTCATGTCCGGGGAAGTGATGTCCGCCTCTGCCGGTCTCGGCTATACCCTGATGGTCGGTCGGGATCTGGCGGACATCAACCAGGTGATGACGGTAATGCTTGTAATTATCCTGATCGGGATTTTGATTGACAAAGGGATATTTACTGCGCTCGAATATCGAATCTTAAAAAAACGGGGTTTATAGTATTTTCACCCGTCTATTCCCCTACGAGCACAACCACCGTACGCGGCGGAACTTTCAGTTTGCTGTCAAAAGCAAACGATCCCAGCAAAGCCGTATCCTGACCGTCTTCATACGGTACGAACGTATTCACGCAGATTTTCCACTGCATACCGTTCGGAAGCGTCGGAAGCTGCATATCCAAAGGTTCCCAGTAAGCGTTCATCCCGTAAAAAACGATATCGTCTTTTGTATCCGCCTCATTTCGTCCCGCATACATGACGCCGATCAGCCTGCTGGTATAATCGGTACCGCTGTTCCAGGGATATCCGTTATGGATACTGACCTCCGGAAGGTTGCAGACGGCGGGTTTTGTAGTCTTTCTGACAATCGCATATCTTTTGCGGAACGCAATCATATAGCGGAAAAAGTCGTGTATTTCCCGATATTTTTCCAGCCTATTCCAGTTCAGCCAGGAAATCTCGTTATCCTGGCAATATGCATTGTTATTGCCAAACTGCGTATTACAGAATTCATCTCCGGCATAAAACATCGCCGGACCTCTGCTGCACATTAATGTCGCGCAGGCATTTTTAATCATGCGGCGGCGCAGTTCTTCTACTTCCGGATCGTCGGTTTCCCCTTCCGCGCCGCAGTTCCAGTTATTGCCGTTATTATCTCCGTCCGTATTACTCCATCCGTTTTTCTCATTATGCTTCATATTATAGGAATACATGTCATACAGCGTAAATCCGTCATGGCACGTTAGAAAATTGACCGACGCGCTTTTCCCCCGCTCCGAAGGATCGTATAAATCTTTCGAACCGGTAATCCTGGTGATCGCCGTTCCCGCCATTCCCTCGTCGCCTTTTAAGAACCGACGCATATCGTCCCGGTATTTGCCGTTCCATTCCGACCACCTGCGGTAAGCCGGGAAATTTCCGACCTGATACAGTCCGCCCGCATCCCACGCTTCTGCAATCAGCTTGACTTTCCCCAAAACGGAATCACAGGCAATCGCCTGTAAAATCGGCGGTTCCGCCATTGGCGCGCCGTTTAAATCCCGCGTCAGTATAGACGCTAAATCAAACCGAAATCCGTCCACACGGTATTCTGTCACCCAATAACGCAGGCAGTCAATAATAAACCGCCGCGTCATCGGATGGTTGCAGTTGAGCACATTGCCGCAGCCGCTGAAATTATAATACGTTCCGTCCGGCGCCAGTATATAATAAATATTATTATCAATGCCTTTAAAGGAAAAGCAGGGACCATGTTCATTTCCTTCCGCCGTATGGTTAAACACTACGTCCAGAATAACCTCAATCCCGTTTTCCTTTAATTCATAGATCATCCGCTTTAATTCATCCCCCTCGTGGTTATGTTCCACAACGGAAGAGTAGCCGGTATTCGGCGCAAAAAAGCATACTGTATTATAGCCCCAGTAATTGTAGAGCTGCTTTCCGTCCACGACTCTGGCGCTTTCCATTTCATCAAACTCAAAAATCGGCATCAACTCTACCGCGTTGATTCCCAAATCTTTCAGATACGGTATTTTCTGCCGCAGTCCTTCATAGGTTCCTTTTGCGGTTACACCGGAAGAGTCATCCTTTGTAAATCCCCTGACATGCATTTCGTAAATCACCAAATCCTCCAGCGGATATTCCAGCTGTTTTACTTTGCCCCAGTCAAAATTATTTTCGACCACTCTTGCATGGTATACAAAGTCTCCGCCGCCTTCCGGCCGCTCTCCCCAGTTTCTCTGTCCCGTTACCGCTCTGGCATAGGGATCCAGTAAAATATGATCCTTATTAAACAAAAGTCCGTGCTCCGGCTCATAAGGTCCGTCCAACTGAAATGCATATTCAAACTCTTCAATATTCAAACCAAATACCAGCATGGAATAGGTGTTTCCAATGTGATAAGATTCGGGAAATTTCAGTTTTGCGTACGGCTGCTTCTCCTGCGGACGGAACAACAGAAGCGTACAGCCTGTTGCCCCATGAGAATGAATCGTAAAACTGACTCCGTTTGGAGCAACGGCAGCACCGTCTCTGTTATAAAATCCCGGTCGAACCGAAAACCCGTCGATGACATCCAGAGGCTGTAATCCCATCCCCCGTACCGGTCTGTGCCGCATATCATCCGAATCTCCTTCCTTCTGTGAGATTTCTTCTTTTTTTACTTCTTCTTTCTCTTCCTGTCTGTTCACATCCTTCTGTTTATGATGCGCTGTGTTCTGCGGTTCAAAAGAATCTCTCTTCCCGAAAAGATTCCGTAACATTCCTTTTATCATACGTCCACCCCTTGTCCTGGCATTTTGTGCCGCCTGCATTTCACAACCCGGTCAACAGCCGAGTTCCCTAACATGGCCGAAAACAGCAGCAATTACAAAGCATATTTAGAAACAGCATACTAAGGCACCAGCTGCCGCTGCCTGCATACGGCCGTTCATAGCCGCGTCCCATGCTCTGATACCATGTCCCTCCGAAATCCAAATGCTGTTTAAACTGCCGGTATTCCATATTGCTTGGTTCTAAAGCGACTGCCCTATCGATCTGTTCTTTTGCCGTTACGTTATTCCCCATTCCAGCATTTGCCACCGCGCTGAAAAAGTACCATCTTGCTCCCCGTTGTGCCTCTGCAACGGAGTTTAAAACATTGAGCGCTTCCGCATAATGACGGTTGGCAATATAATTGGCTGCCGCCTGCATTTCTATGGAATCGGCTCCCTTGCCGGAAGAATCCCCGCCGTACGTACGATTACTCCCATAACCATACGTCCCGCTGCCTGCATTTCCGTAACCGTAGCCTCTTCCCCCATAGCTGTAACCCTGCTGTTTTTCTTTCATGATCTGGTCATACGCCTGCTGCACCTGCTTAAATCGCTCCTCCGCCTGCGCCTTAT
>OFHA01002079.1_pt1 | contig 12307 bp, 9 predicted proteins | sample 1521891 | NCBI WGS metagenome assembly OFHA01 (sample SAMEA3504089, study PRJEB24116) | mouse gut metagenome | biome: mouse gut; feature: mouse-associated habitat; material: faeces | place: Denmark | collected 2011 | reverse complement strand
GGTAACACATCTTTCTTTGAATAGAGAACTGGTTTTATATTTTGACCAGTTCTCTCTTTATTTGTAAAAAGTAGAATGTTTTAGATATATTCAAGAATATTGCAATTTTTTGCAAATCAAAATCATCTTCTATTTCAATCAACATAATTGCCCTCCGTTCAAACCTCTTCCATCTCCGTATCCAAATAAGCAATTACTGCTCTCGCAACAGCTTCTGCCATTTTACATGGAACCGCATTTCCAATCTGCGTATATATCTTCCCCTTATTACCACAAAAAATATAATCTTCCGGAAAGGTCTGTATTTTTGCAGCTTCCTTTATCGTTATCCTCCGAAGTCTGCTTGGAGCATCCTTGAATTCCGGAACGATAGAACCATCAAGCAATCCTTTATGATAATCAACCACCCAATCACTCTCAGCCTCGCCATAAAGATACTCTTCATCTACAAATGGTGTCTTGTTTCCTCCCATTGAAGCTGGTAATGTATTCGAATATCCATCAATATTGATTGGTCTTCCCTGTCCATTAAAATACATGCCGGCATACGGCGATTTCCTCATAATGGGACGTGTTGCAAATGTAATTTTAGCTGTACAGGTTTCTGGATTCTGTTCTGTTCCTGCGCGTCCTAACGGAAACAGTAAATCCCTGATAATAGGGGCTTCATTTTTTTGCTGCTCATATTTCCTGCTGATAAAATCAGCCAACTGTTCCTGTTGTTCCTCAAGAATCCCTATAATTTCTTGCACTAAAGGTTTCGACAGTTCTATATCCTCTCTGACAAACGGAAGAAAAAGCTTTAACTCCTCTATTGTTAATCCAAGAATTTCTGCAATCCGCTGATATGAATAAATCTGTCCCGGATAATGCCACTTAAAAAATGTTTTTAGTTCAAACTTTTCCGGTTTTATAGATGGCAGTCTCCACGCTCTCCTCGAGCCATACAAATATGATGTTTCTATTGGAAAGTTATATCTGCAAATCAAAATATCTGACATTTTTTTCAAAATATAACCGTCTCTTGCAATAAAATAAAGTTTTTGGATTCCTTTTTCTATACTTTTGCGCAAAACCCATAGAACATATGGCAATAAAATCTCAGCGCTATATCCACTTCCAACCTGATAAGGAAATGTTACCTCCAATTCTTCATGAACTCTTTTAGATAAACCAAGCATTATTTGCAGTTGCGGGCTATTCTCCCTGCCTTTTAAAAGTCCCCTCTCCCACTCATATAACTCCGTTTTATGAAAATGCTCTGCACGAATCCCAAGTCTATTTGGAATCTCAACATCTAAGATCCTATTATCTCCAAAGTGATACCAGTTTGAAAATTCAACATTTTCCTTCTCTCTGACATACTGATATAACGTCCCTGTTCCTTTCGTTCTTCCAAGATCCCCCGAAACATAGATTGTAATATTCTCAAAAACTGTATCCATGCCCGCCAGTATTCGACGAATAACATCTGTTCCAAGATACATATTGGAAATCAATACCACACGTTCTTCTTTTTCTTTTAGTACACGTACCTTTTTTATATTCTCGATAATCGGAATGCTGTTTTCCAGTTCTGTCTCGATTTCCAGCTGCATAAGTCTTTTGATCTGTTCCTCTGACAATTCGGCTGACAAACGAATACACTCATAAATCTGGGACAAAGTAATATCATAAACATCACCGCTAATATATGTATTTCTAGCCACCTTTTCAGATTCTATTCGTATTAAATAAAAGTTTTGGAGCAGCAGCTTTGGATAATCAGCATATGTTTCTGACTCTGTAAGCCGCTTCTGCATCAATGCAAAAATTCCCTCAGGTGTGGCTGTCCTTCTGGTTATCAATGTATCATAAACATCAAAGCTGTAAAGCTGCCCTATCATGATCAACCTCCATAAACTGCTCCAGACTCCAAGAAAATCTGTTCATCTGTATAATGACAAAATCCATGTCTTTGAATATTCTGAATAACCTCCTCCCGAAACTGTTCCTGCACGGCAACAATCACTAGTGCCTTTTCTTTAAATTCTTCTGATAAGACTCCAAATTCCACCACAGGAATATCATATAAGATTTTGGGATTCTTTCCCATTTGTGTTACTGCAAAATATGCTACCCTGTTTACCTCACCAATAGCATGAATCCTTTCATATGCCTTGTGTGCATACCTTCCAGCGCCATATATAATAATATCCTGATAGTTCCCTACAAGCCTCATATATCTATTCTTTATTTCCATCTCCTTTTTACAGGCATCTTTGGGATTTTCCAATATCCTGCTAATACGGGGCTTCCAGCTTTCCGTCAACAGTGCCTCCGCCACTTCACCACTTTCTCGAAGCCTTAGATAGTCCTTCTTAAATCTTTCATAGAATGCTGGTTTAAAGGCATCTCCAATACGTTCGATTGTAAACAAATAATTGCGGATTCTGCCTTCTGAACATAGATATAGATACCTTTTCTGTCCATGCAGCTTCTCTACAACCCATTGGCGGATAAAATCATATTCCCTGCATGATGCAAAAACCTTTTCCTGATTATTCACAGATGATAATGGATTATCTCTCCTGTTCATATAGAAAGGTTTATTTAAAAAGCATACTCGCTCTGCCAGCGCAAATGTCTGAAACCAAAATCCATTATCCTGAAAAGCTGCACCCGGTGTCTCATGAAACCGAATCTGATTTTTACGGATAAAATCTGTCCGGTAAATCCCACTCCAAATATTCATAATAAACCGAAAGGTCAATACTTCATTTGATGGGCACAAAACTCGATTGTAGTACTGATTTTCCCCTGTCAAATGATTGTATATTCTTCGCACTGTGCCGTCTGATTGATGGACGAAACGATAAAAATCCGCTTTTACAAAATCTACTTCATTCATCTCTGCACACTCGTATAAAGTCTGCATCATATCCTGTAAAATCCAGTCGTCGCTCTCCACAATGCCTATATACTTTCCCTGTGCAGCGTCCATGCCTAAATTCATGCTATGACCATAACCACTATTTGATTTTTGTATCACCTTGAATCGTGAATCCCTCTGCATAAACTGCTTTATAATTGCCAAGCTGCCATCTGTAGAACCATCATCCACACAAATTACTTCAATATCCTTTAGAGACTGACAGCGGATACTCTCCAGACATTCCTCTAAGTACTGCTCTGTATTATAAATCGGAACAATGATTGATAATTCTGGCATATAGATCTCCTTTATTGAATCCTTCTCTTTCCCATAGCACCACCATATGTGTTATACAATCTGTTGTCTCTTAACACCCTGCTGCAATAATAGCTCTGTTGCTTCTGCTATATCCTTATCCCGGCTTAAAGCCAGTACGATTTTATCATAGTTCACTTTTCCTAACTCCTTTATCCAACCGCAAATAGTATCTTCGTGATAGAAGCATTTTTCTGCAAATTTTTTATCCATCCACAACACAACCTTGCAATATCCACTATCGGTTATCTGTTTATAATAATCCTGTCCCACCTGTCCTGTTCCATAAAGTACAACTGACGAGTTCTGTGGAAGTTTTGCAAAAGGAAATAGCCACTTTTTCTTATTCAAAATTGTAATAATCTGTTCTTGATGCTCAGTCAAGCGATTTCGTTCATATTCCATTTTCATCATTACATCTGCAACATAATTACCAAATGATTTTTGAGTTATTTGTTTATAGAAGCTATATTCTGTTGGAAAATAGTAATACTCCAAGGGATATTTTAATATACAAAGACTCTGTTCTGCTTTTTGTACATAGTTGTAAATCTGCTCTTTTCCTTCCCAAGCTTCCATACTGTCAAAACTCCAGACAATATACTTCAACGCCCAATTCAAAAACGATTTTTCAAGCTGCACATAAATATTTTTTTCAAGCAGTCCCCTTTTAATATCATCAACCATATCAAATCCGCATTTCCATGATTGTACACGCGTATTCACCAAAGAATTGCTGTTATGTATCCTCTGCGTAACTAGTACTTCATGGATTTTGGTAATTTTATCAGCCAAAGCAAGCGCCATATATACAAAATATCCATCATTTGCAGTACGGCTGCCCACAAATCGAAGTTTATTGTTTTGAATAAATCTGGCAAGAAACAACTTATCCCAAGCCCACCCATTTGTAATCTGAAATATCCCTTCTGCAATATCATTCTTACAAAAATTATTACTATCAGATGGCAGAAACTGTCTTTCAATTGGTATATTTCTCTCTTTGATTTCACCAGTTTTGTCATCAAAATACTGTGCTTCACAAATTACAATTTCTGATTGATTCTCCTCTGCTGCCTGATACATTTTCTCCAATAAATCTGGCGCAAAAAAATCATCAGAATCCAAAAAACATAAATATTTTCCTTGTGCCTTCTGTATCCCTAAATTTCTCGCAGTACCTGCATACTGATTCCATTGTCTAAATACTTTTATGCGAAAATCTTTATTTGCAAATTGCTCCAAAATATTTAGCGAAGCATCTGTAGAGCCATCATCAATACAGAGTATTTCTATTTCCCGTAAGGTTTGATTACAAACGCTGTCAAGACATTGTTCCAAATAAAGTTCCTCATTATAAACCGGAATTATTACAGAAATTTTTACCATCTATACTGTCACCTTTTTCTAAGCCAAATACTATCAACTCCAGACAATTCATGCTCTTTATCCCAACCATTTTTATATTCCTCATAGCACTTTTTTATCATCATATTGTATCTCCACCTATTTTTATAACATGTGCGGAGTCTATAAACATAATCTCATTTGCTTCCAAAATACATCATCCACTCTCAGTACATTGGTAAACTGTAGTACTCTCAAGTATTTTAATATAGCAAGCTGGCTGGTTTCTTTTACTGCAACAATGACAGTAATCATATCCTTATCTTTTACAAGCTCCTCAATCTCATATACCCTTTTACCATCTATTTTCTCGAACTGTTCACTATGTTTGGTAACAGCAAAACCAATTACCCGATCATTCCATTCTTGATTTTTGATGTATTTCCAAACCTGTCTGCCATACACACCCGCGCCATATATGACAATATTGTTTTGTCTGCTAAGATACGCTTGGATAGACTCTGAATAAACTAATTCTTTTGAAGTATATTGATCCAGATTTAATTTTTTCATCTCTGGAACAGAACTCCAAAAAAATCTTTCAGGATCGGCTAAAAAGTCACTTATGTTATTCCAATCATCATCTTTCCAATAACACTTCTCAAATCTAGGTGATTGTTGTATTTTTGTAAACTCCTTACACATTTCTACCCAAAATGCTGATTTTAAAGCATTATGAAGCCGATAATAATTCCATATATACGTCTTATAAATATATGAATTTTTTACGCCCTCTAAAAAAGGAGTCGCCAGCTTATGTTTTGTCATGAACCTTTCTATTTCCTTTATTTCATCGCACACGCAAAATACTTTCATTCCAGAATTTATAGAAGACCCCATATTATCCACACGATAAAAATATAGTGACTCATTCGTGAGTATCATTGTTTTTGCAGCAGAAAGCGCCTTAAACCAAAAAGAAGTATCCTGATACGAAGCACCCGGTGTTTCAAGACATCGAATATTATGCTGAGTCAAAAAATCTTTTTGATATACTGCTGACCAGATACTGCATGGTATCCAAAACAGTCGAGCATATTCTTGCGGATGAATAACCCTCCCACACATTTCAATATCAAATAATTCCTGTTGTACACATTCATACTTTGATACCTTATAAAAGGAGGATTTTATAAGCTCTGGCTGTTCATAATCACTTGCTGTCACAATTTCAGCAAAGTTTTGATACATATTCAATGCAATATAATCATCACTTTCCACAATACCAACATAATCACCGTTTGCCATCGAAATCCCCAAATTAATTGTATCTCCATAACCTGTATTTTTTTTATGAATTACCTTAATACGCTTATCCTGTTGTGCATAATTATCCAAGATTTCGCCTGAAGCATCTGTTGAACCATCATCAATACATATAATCTCAAGATTTTGATATGTTTGACAAATTATACTCTCTATACATTGGGATAAATAAGTACTTACATTATAGACTGGAACAATGATTGAAAACTTAATCATATCTGATTCTCCCTTTTATATATTTCCTCATCAATATGAAAGCTATCATTTATGGACTGTATTCTTCCATTATTCTTGTTTATGATACAACATGGGATTGTTTGTCTTTGCCCTCCTATCTTTAGAACAAATCTTAATATAGACGCTCTAGGATTTGGAATAAACGCAATATATCCTTTTAGTCGCCAGATATTATTTCCGTATGCATTTAATACCTTTTCACCCAACCATTCTGTAATATAGCAAGGATACTCTGCTTCACCATCAGTGATAATAATTTCATATTTTACCTTGATATCAAGGCTTAGTTTGCCTTCAATCTGAGCATACCTGTCACTACGATACACATTCCATACACTAATTATATTTTCCTTCAAACTGAATATTTTCGAAGAATCAAAGTAAAAATCACTCTCTTTCAAATAAACTTTTTCCCTTATATCAAAACGGTATTTGAATGAAAGCATCGCAATTCTAATTTGTTTTTTTGCATTCTTCGTTTCACACAGATACCTGTCATCTATACACTCTAAAATCTTATGAAGAGCTCTATTATATTGTTCACATTCCCTTTCTGGAATAGAGATATTATCCGCAAAACGATACGCCACTACATAGGCAGTCAACAACTGCATCATGGCTGGTAATTCGCCGCACTGTACAGTAGCTTCTCTATATAAATCTTCAAAGAATAACTGTAAATCGTTTATATAATGGTTCATATTCTGTTCGTAAGTTTGTGTCGCAGAATCCAGTTCAAATCGTTTTCGATAAAAATATATGCTGTCTGCTATCATTCCAAACTTTTTTTTATTCAGCAGAATTTGATTAATAAATTTAGCATCTTCCCAATAGTGTTGGCGTACATCAAATACCTTATCCTGTAATGCTTCTGTTTTAAAAATACAGGCGGCACAATTTGTTCTGATACAACTGTAGTCTGTAAACATATCTAATATTTTATTTTCATTTAACTCAATATTCAATATATGTTCACTGTTCACTGCGTCAAACAGCATAAGATTCGATGATACAAAATCAATCTCATCATAATGTTTTTCAAAAAATAAAACCGCTTTTTCAAATGCCTCTTTACTCCATAAATCATCTGAATCCAAAAAAGTAATATATTTGCCATCAGCTATTGTCTTTCCAGTATTTCTTGCCGAACTCACGCCACAATTGCGATCTAATGAAATATATTTTATATTATCTCTATATAGGAAATAGTATTTTTTGCATATTTCCTCGCTCTTATCTTTTGAACCGTCGTTTATAAGAATCAACTGGATATTCTTTTTAAAATCCAGAGACTGATTGACTACAGATTGAATGGTTTCTTCTAAATATTTTTCTGTATTGTATACAGGAATAATCACGGATATGATGAATTTATTCATAGGATTGTCCTTCCTTCAAAAAGTCAAATAATCTCTGAGCAGAATATCCATCTATATGATGGTGCACAAACGGCATAAGTTTTTTTCTTGCCTCTGCAAATTCATCTTCCCCACGCATCACTTTTATCAGCTCTTCATAAAATGATTTCATTGTATTCACCACGGGACCGGGACGCCAAAATTCTAAAGGTTCTAAAATAAATCCCCTGTTATCTGCATAGCTAGATTCATCTTTATTTGTGAATATAATCGTTCTATTTAATAACAGATAATCAAAGTATACCGACGAATAATCTGTGAGCAGTACATCTGCACCATTTAAAAATTCATACATTGCCTTGTCACCCAACAACTGATCTGTTAACAACCCACAACAATCAGATTCCACACACCATTCTTTTACTTTTGACTCATCACTTGGATGAAGCTTAAAAACAAAAAACAAGTTATATCTTCTGCAAACAGATTGCAGCTCATCTATATCAAAATCATTCCAATAAAATAAATATCCATTTTCATCACCATTTTTCACACCATCCGTCTCACGAAACGTAGGCATATATAATATAATCTTTTTTCCTTTGCTGTCTGGAAACCTGTCAACAATATTCTGCCTTCCATTTGTTACAAATAGCAAATCATTTCGTGGCATTCCTGTCACAATATATTTTTTTGCGCGTGTTCCAGAACATGCACATAAAAAATTCGTATAATTCTGTCCATAGGATGCAATATAGTCAAACTTTTTCCACAACGCCTCAAAAATAGTATCTGTTTCTTCATTATAATTCACCAACATATTTCCCATCACTTTTAATGGAAAACCATGCCATAGCTGAATCGTCTCCGCATTGTGTGCACCCATGCCATAGGGCAATTGTCTCTCGGTTATGATAAATCTCGCTGTCACCAAGTCATAAAAATATTCATCCTGTTCCTTGTTATCTTCCCATAATTTTACCCTGAAATCATATGTATTTAACCTTCCAGTGTTCCTTAAATATTCTAGTGCCCATATATTAGAATACGATTTATGTTCCAAATATAAGAGCACCAACCTTTTCTTATCTTTCTCATAATCAAGATGACTGTAATCCAGTTTCCTTTCCTCATATCTCTCATTCTGTGTATAGATCAGCGAAAATTTACGATATCCAAGTTTCAATAATTGATCGATAATATCCATCCAATACTTTTGTGTTGTTGTTACCAGAATATATATTTCTTTAGAGAAATATGGTTTCTCTATCGTAATCTGATGATAAACTGTACCCTGTTTTTCCTCTAAATTATCAAACAAACCATCAATATTTCTATCATCAAAAAAACCGCCTTTCACCATCTCGAAACAATTTTTTGATATTCCAAATAAATATAATTTCAAACTTATCTCCTTTGCTCTATGGCTTCACTATCATACCATGATACCACCACAAATATTCTTTTATATATTCTTCTAAAATCTGACTCGTCTGATAACCAAGAAATATATTGAAAGGCTTGTCATTAGAAAACTCCCAATTTATACCATAATAATCTATTACGCACTTCAAAACAGGCGTTGGTAATCCAAGGTGCGACTCCCAGCATTCAATACAAATGTCATTTTCCACACCAAGAATTTCTGCCACCTGACGTCCTATCTCATACATTAAATACTTTGATGGATGATCATGATCTACAAAGCAGGGAATCGTGCGAAAATTCTTTTCTATAAAGTCTGCGACCTTAATATCCCATTTTTCCTCTCTTTTCTTTAGTTTTAACAAGTCCTTTTCTTTCTTATCTACCAATGTTTCTTCCTCAATCGTATAGTTGAGATAAAAGGATACATACTGCTCCAAAGAAACAATCTCTTGATTATCATAGGCTTCTTCCATCACTTGATCCCTATAAAAAACATCAAATAATCCATTGTTTGTATAAAACCTTTTGTCGAGTCCTCCCTGTAAAGGATAGATCCAATTCCCCATTCCGACAAAATTGGGAATGGTTATATTCACACAATCATCTTTCAACAATCTTGTAACATATTCATCTGATAGCTCATATCCAATACTATTATCTGGCCTGATATCTTGATGAATATATACATCAGCCCTGTTTAATAAAACACTGCAAATTTTCTTTTCTTGATTCATATGTGTTTGCGGAATTGGATGAATACAATATTCTTTCACAAATTGTCCACAGTTTTCAAGAAATTTTGCAAGCGCAGCACCATGACAGTTCGCATTGATTATCACCAGTTTTTTGCCAAACTCTGATGCCCAGAAAAAATTCGTATACTCAATATATCCTTTTTGAACAAGCATACATTTAATCTTTTCATATGTTTTCCATACCGCAGCAACAATAATTGTATACGATTGCAAATCTGTTGCTTCATCAAATGTAACAATTGGTATTCCATGAAAAGAACCTGTATGAAAAGAATCAATACAATATGCTATCTCATCTATGATACTGAAATGGTTATATAGTAATTTCTCCCCTTCCAATCCTGTTCCATACAAAACATACTTTTTCATGAATTTTACCTTTCTTTTGCTACTCTTCAAGTATTTTAATCTTATACTCAGGTATTCGTTTATTGATCAATTCTTTTTTTATCTCTTTTTGCGCTTCCCTATTCTTCACAGAAATTAATATGTAATCAAATTTAATTTTTAATATCAAATCTGGATGTATCAATGCTTTCCCATCAGCTTTTTTATCTACCCATGCCACCACTTTGCAGTATCGGGTTTTCTCTAATTTTTCTTTCCAGTATTGTCCGTTTTTTCCTGCCCCATACAAAACAATTTTGCTTTTTTTCGGTATTTCCAATAATTTAAAAGGTGATTCTTCCAATAAATCTTGATGTTTTTGCAAAACATGTTTTATCCTGTGTACTAAATTCCATCGCATTCTATTAAAGGAAAGTATTGAATACAATTTTTTTAATAAAATATCTTCATATATCGTTTCTGTCGCATAGTTCAGATATTTTTTTCTTGCGTGAGTTCCCATACTGATTAAATCATATTTACCTGCAATAATATCATGAAATACCCAACTTAGTGATTTGGAATCCCCCGTTCTCACTACCCATCCACTCTCTGAGTCAATCATATATCGCGCCCCCACATTTTCTGATATAATACATGGCATTGCCATCATCGCAGCCTCAAGTGCTACCAACGAACACGACTCATCTCTCGAAGGTATTACCACCACATCACAATCATGGTAGAGTTCATATATTTTTTCATCCAGAATTATTCCATGATATATCACATTATGATATTGTTCTATTTTCTTTGTTAAATCATGTGCATACTCTGTATCAGGAATATCACCTGCATAGTGAAGCTCACATTTTCGCTTGTCCACTTCGTCCAGCAGAAGAAAAGCATTAAAAAAAACATCAAAAGCTTTGCGTTCAATCATGTTCCCTAACAGTAAAAAGCGAATTTTTTTATGAGGTGAATTTTCTATAGTTTGATATTTTTCGAAAACATCAGGTACAAAATTATGAATAACTTCTGTTTCTTTCTTCCATATCTCAAAGATGTATTGCTGCGTATACTCGCTGACTACCCATATTCTATGCTTCTGCAAAAAAATTCTTTTACAATTATACTCTTTTAGATATTCTTCAAGATTATGTCCCTCATGTATATACCATATTGTTGGGACAATATTGCAGCAGTACTGAACTATTTGATATGTAGTGATTGTAAATGCAATTAAGCAGTCATATTCTCTTGCTTTTTGTTCAATATCAGTTCTTTTTATTATTCTTGGATTAACAAGTTCTACGCTGATACCATTTTTTTCAAAGTTGTGGTGAAGTTCACCATCGTAATAGCTCCATATATGTACATGAAATCCATTCTTTCTTAAAATTTTTGCTATGCTAAATGCAAATAAAGGTGCCCCATTATATCCTAAATAATTGATAGCGAACAATACTGTTTTCATAAAATATTACTCCTTAATAATAAAATTCAGGATATATTTTTTGTTCCATACTTATTTATAACTTTTCTGATCATTTTTAGATTTGATAACCCATATTTTTTATCAGGTTCCAAATATGCTCCTTCCCCCCATTCATTCCACGCTGTCAAAAAAATATACTCTATATTTTTTCTAATACACTTTTTATATAACTTCGATAAATACTTATAGAACCTTTTGGGTGTTACTCCAATACAAACTCTGCCTGACCGTCCCATCCTTGGTGTTGTATCTGAATCCACAAATCCACCCGGAAAAATATTTTTTTCAAAATATCTTTCTATAATCCTTCTCCATATTTTTCTATAACTTATATACATTGGCATATGCTCATTTTGATATATCTCTTTGTTTTTTTTCATAAATTGATATACTTTGTCATGCTCGATTGTATATGATGGTTCATATCGTATCACTGCCTCCAAGTTCATTTCTCTCCAATTTCCAGAACAATTAGTTCCTACAAAATAAATTCCATCAAATCCATTTTCACATGCCAGCTTATTCCATAAACGAATCATTGCTTTAATATGTTTTATATCTTTGGGTCTATATATGACAAAAATAGGCTTATTATCCCTTTTTATATATCTTTCATCCTGAAAAAATGGAAGCAAGTACTCAAAGTGCAATTTCCAATCATCATGATTACCATATTTCTGTTTAATCAACAAACCTGAATCTTTTCCCTTTGAATCTGTATTTTCAGATTCAGCAATCCATGCCCCTCCTTCATACTTACTCCAAGACCTTTTCCACGTTACGTTTGCCCATGAAAAACAAT
>OFHA01002076.1_pt1 | contig 12318 bp, 14 predicted proteins | sample 1521891 | NCBI WGS metagenome assembly OFHA01 (sample SAMEA3504089, study PRJEB24116) | mouse gut metagenome | biome: mouse gut; feature: mouse-associated habitat; material: faeces | place: Denmark | collected 2011 | reverse complement strand
CCCTAACTGAAGTCTTTATGAGAATATTAGCTCTCCATGAATTCCTTTGCATTTTCCCTTTCAAATTTTGTTTAATTTGTTAGTACCTTAGGTGCCCTATTCTTTGTTTTTCCAATAAAGATGGACAAATTGACAAGTAAATGTTTCCTGATCCCTGACTTTTTACATCAAATTTCATACCTTTTGAGCTTAATTGTTCCAATTCAAGTTTAAATTCTTCCATTGATAAATGTCTCATTACTTGTTTCCTCCGTTTTCTTCTATATTTTTATTGTTTCTCTTTAGAAAGTGAATTTTTTCACCATCCACTATATATTTCTCTTTTTGATTCTTTACAAAAACGCAAAAATGCATTTTCAAATGTAGAAGTAATTAGTTTATACTTTTTTCAATTTGGCGTTCTTTTAAAACACCCTTACCATTCTCAATAATAAAGAGCGATATATATTTCTCTATTATTTTTCAGGCTTTCCATATAATTAATTTTTCTCTAATCAAAAAACACTATATATAGACTTTTCAATCTACATATAGTGTTTCATTCATCCGCTATGTAATACCTATTTTCATTTTTGAGGCACTTGACAAATAAATCGAAATGTGATATGGGATCAACCATAAAAAATTTCTCTAATAATTTGGCTCATACTTTCACCTATCATTTTTTTAAAATCTCTTCCTGATAGGTTCAAATTTACCTCACCACTATTTACACTTTCCTCAAAAAAATCAACCCATTCTTCAAATGCTCCTCCTTTATCTTCAAAAGCATATTCTAATTCTTCCTTTATACAACTATCATAATAATCTAAAACCATATTATATTTATCCTCGTCACCTCCTAAAATCTTTTTTAATTTCTCAAAATATTCATCACTAATACAATCAAATTTATAGTATTCCCTTCTTTCAAATTCTTTTGGTATTGGATAACTATATCTATTGTATCCTTTTTCAAAGAAACCATTTATTAGCATTTTAATAAAACTATTTGCCTTTTGGCCAGTTCTGTCAAGATATTCCTTCAATCTCACATAATCTTTCATATCAGATAGAACATACTTAACAGAAACTATCTTCGTTTTCTTATCATATTTTTTCTGATAATCCTTTTGCATTAAAGCTGTTTGCCTTTTGTTTTCTTCCATCTAAGGTTCCTCCAATCATAATCTATGTAATACCTATCATAGTAGATTGCTTTAATAAATCCAATCGCAAAAATATAACAGAAATCCCAAAATCTGCATTTGATTATTCTCAATAAAATATTGTTTTCAAGTGATATAAAATCGCTCTGTATGGCATTATTGGAATCCAATACGGTAAGATTGTGCATAAGCAAAATAATAACCGCATACAGAGCGTTATCGGATGCAAAAGTTTTGGTAATTTTACCAGTATCTAATAATTCTTTCATTGAATCAGTATGATTTCGATTAATGCGTAATGCACGTTTTAAATTTGTGGTAGACATATTAAGTTCTTTTTCTATTTCATCTAATGTTGCTTTAGCAAAGAGTCCATTATGGTCTTTTTGCTTATATTGATTTGAACCATTTCCCCTTGCTTATAACCCCTAAGAGATACATAAGTCTCTAATGCCTTTCTATCCTTAGCAGGATCATTCTTGCGTCTGCCAAAGTTATTAGATATTAAAGCACGAAGTTTTGAATTTTCGTCATTGCAGAAGAAGTATCTTTAAGAAACAATTCCTGTTTCAACCCAATCTTGTAACTCGGGAACTAATTCTGTAAGCTTCTTATAGTTATTAAGTGTATCTACAGAAATTCCAATCATATTTGCTAAATCTTCTTGTGTTGGCAAGTCCGAAACTTTCGGATTTGGCATAGAGTATTGATTCCCATGATTTCCACCATGTTCAATTCCGTATATTCGTTCAAGTTCTTTAATACATCATCCTAATTTAATTGGATTAGGATTTCCAATACCTCTCTGGCGAATATTCGTTTCAATGAGATCCTTTAAAACTTTTTCTTCTTTACCTTGTATGAGTTCTTTATAGCCAGCGTGGATACTTTTTTCCCCAGATAATACTTCTTGTTTCAGATTTTCATCATCAGAGTCAAGAATTTTTTTCCCTTTTGAATATGTATCTGTAGATTCACCTGCTGTTTCCGCTAATTTGGCACGGACATCAATATTGTTATCAATAGTTGAAGCCTTTGAAGAATTCTGCGAAGGCTTAGATGAATTTGATAATCCTCCTTTTCTTCCGCCCTCTTTTAAATTTTCTTTTGCCTGTTTTTCATAAATAGGTCTATACTTCTCAGCAACAGCAATTCTCTGAATAGGAGAGAGATTACGTCTGCCTAGCTGAATATCAAGCATCCATCTCATATCATCCCATACCCTATCCTTGCACCATATCACCAGAGATCCATCCTATATCCCGTCCAGACAATACCACTTGGATAAACTTACCCCTCTAAAAATACCCCCATTATTTACCCTCATTTTCGCGAAATAAACCTAACACATATGACAGTTTACGGGATGGATAAAAGAGCAATTTCATTGCCAAAAGTCACCCTTGTGTCCACGATGGACACATCTTTCTAAACTTACAGGTAATGCTTTCTGACTTTAGCATACTCTGTAAAGTCAACCACGCTTCACATCCCACTGCCATTGCTATTTATTAATGTGATCCTATACCCAACCAATAATTCTTCAATCAGAAACACTTCATCCTCTGGAACATCAGCAATAGATAAATCCGTTTCACTTGCTTCTATTGTCATATCGCAAAAGTCAATATCTGTGACTTTATAGATTTTTGTATCGTTATTGTTTACGTCCTCCTTGATATCGCCTGTTTTTACTTCATATATCATACCTAAAATCTTCATCCCATAATCAAATAATTCTTTATTAGAAAAATCCTCCCTATTACTTCCAGCCGCAAGTAATACGGCATCCCGATTAGCATTAAAAGCACCATCTTTACAATTCAGTTCCTTACACTTCTTTTCTAATTCAGGAATAACAAATATCATCTTATCATATAGCAACTGTTCTTCTTCGCCCATATCTTTATATGCATAAGCATCATATATACCACAAAAATAATGAAAAATAGCAGCATCATCCGAATATTTCATGTCACTCATATACAGAAAATAATGTAATAGTTCATGCCGTATATTTTGTTTTGTTACTTCTTTATCATCCATACAGTAATATGTATTGATTATATTCTGCTTGCCTCTACTAACAAAATCACCTCTTGTAGCATAATCCGTCTTTCCTTCTTTATCCTTTGCAAAATCAGTATGAAAGACAATTGGTAAAATATCTGTACTCATATTTTCAAAGAAACTGTATTCTTTCCTTAACATATCTCCGAATTCTTTCGCATACTCCATGAAGTCTCTATATTTTTCACCAAACTCAGCATAATAATCCTTATATATCTCTATCTCTTTCTTAAAATTAAACATTTCAACCATAAGCTGCTTACGATTATTTATGTAATGGATTCCTTTGTTTACAGACGGTTTCTTTGCAAAAACATAGTTTCTCTGAAAATCTGAATAATCCCAAAATGACACATCAACTTTTACATGCTTCTTATATGGACAATGCTCGTAATATTCACACTCAAAGCAATCTCCATATGTAACGTCCTCGCCTGTCAGTTCACAGATATCCCTTATTGAATCTGTTTCTGTCTCATATAAATCAAATTCATCTTTCTTTAATGGCTCTGTTATGAGATTGATAATATCTATACATTCCTGTTTTAATGACATTGTATCTCTCCTTCTCAAAAATCTAATGGCAGAGATAAGGAATATCCTTGTAATTCTCTTTATCTGTCTAACTGGCAGACCATATATATTCTTCTTCATCCCAAAATAATTGTAATCGTTCAGAACGATAACTTTTCAACGTTCCGTTCTCGTCGGAACGTTTATTTTTCAAGGTGTCGGTGAGAGAACGATACCTTTATTTTCAGCATTCCTCCAAATGTAGGGAAACTATTTCAACTGGTAAACCTATAATTCCCACTTTTCATAGGCAAGAACTCTTTAACCCCATATACTTCAAGCATCTTGTTCATTGCCCATTGAATCTCCTGTTGATATCCTTCTTTATTCAGCACATAAATATTTGGTACATTTTGTGGCAGTTTATTTGCATCTTTCTGTATACTGCCTACTTCTCTTTTTACCAGTAAAGCAGGTATATCATTAGAAGATGTTATCAAATAATCAATACACTTGTTGATTGTATCCTTTGACATTGATAGTTCTTTAGCCATATTCTCTATGCTCCTGAAGAATGCTTCAGGATAATCTTTGGCATTTGGCAGTTCTGATCCATCATTATTTCTACTACGACAACCTATGTATGAATTGATATAAAGGAATGCCATAAGCAAATTTTCCCTGTTTAATGAAGTATCTGCCATCATAATTGTGTCAAATTGACCAGATGTTAGCTTACCGAATTTCTCTGTTGAATCAAAATTATCAGAAATAATTGTAATTTTAATTCCAGTATCATAAGAAATAGAATCTAAATCCTGTTTCACTTCAATCATCTTATTATTGATCATATATTCCAGTACATCTAATATCTCTTTAAATGCTTTAGGCTTTCTGCTTGTTGTCTTATAACCATAAAATCCCAAAATCTCACGAATGGTTATCCAACTGTAATCTTCATAAGAACGATATTTATCAATCAGAATATATGTAATGTAAAACTTTCTACTGACTCCGAATTTTGTTTTGATATTTCCTTGAATATATTCATTAGGAAATCTTGTGAAATACTCTTTCTTTTTCTCTATATTTTTAATAATAATGTTCTCCTTTCTGTTCATGAGCGTTCAGTAAACGCTCTTTTTAGAGCGTCTAGTTTTTATATTTCCATATTTTGAAGCTCTTTTTAGAGCGTTTACTGAACTGAATAAAGATATAACCTATTTAATAAAGACAGACATATTCCGTGCCATATTCCGCTACGCTACATATGTCACTCCATAATTTATTTTTTAATCGTTTATGGTTATCCTCTCATAATTTCACATCAATCTTTACTCACTGCTAATTTCTTATCCATCCTGTCAAAAATTGTTTCTCTAAATTTCTTATCAACATCTTCTATTGATATACCATCACAAATGGAACACTTGACACGATAATATTCTTCCATAAACATATTCTTCATTCCACATTCAATAAGAATATTATTTTCGCCTGTAAATTCATAAAAGAAGTCAATAGCATCTTTGAATATGCTCTTATTCAAAAGCTGGATGGATTCTGTGAATTTCTCTGGTGTAATTTGAGCCGTTTCTGTAATGTCAGCACTAAATTTAACATTACTTTCCACACTATCTATTGAAATCATCTTGTTTTCAATTACTTCTATAAGGTCTGATAATAATAAAATTCGTCTTTTCATGTAATTGCTTCTCCTTTTCTTTACATGTAATCTGAAAAATACTGTCAACATACTGTTATGTTCGTGTAAATCTCTTGTAACCGTTATGTAATTGGCAAACCATGAAATCAATCATGATCTGCCAACATTGATATTAAATCTTCAAAAATCCAAGTTCCATAACTGCACCATTCCTGAATCCAATCTCCAAAACATCCACTAAAATATCATCTTCTGTTTCGCCTGTTCTAACAGTAGTCTCACATCTTGTAACTTCTTCATAGCGGATTGTTAAATCATCAGGAATCAATGATACTAATGGTGACGCATAATTACTGATAACCAGTTCTGTCTTTGTAGAATCTTCCACTATTTCATATATCTCTGAATCAATATGGAAATTACAGATCGCTTTCCTGTTACTTGAATCCAATGATACTGTCACAACTAATTCCTTTTCTTCATGCTCTCCAAAGAAATCTTCTACTGTTTGTTTGATTGTTTCTCTTGTTGATTCCATAACTAAAATCTCCTTTTCATTGTGTTATTTATAGTAGATGAAGATATACCACCCACCTATATATACTTCTGCATTTGGTTATCATATGAATAGCAAGTCTCTTGTCGATTTTTTCTTCTCTGGTTTCGGCTTTTCTCCTTTATTCCAGCGTGGAATATAAACCACATTCAAATAATCAGCTAACAGTTTCATATCTGATTCCTTTAGCGCATCCACGCCACTTTTAAATCGTGACAGTTCACTTTCACTGATTCCAGCGTTGACAGCGATTGATTTTAACATCAGACCACGATCAATAATGTCAGTAAGTTTGATTCTTACCGAATTACTATCATATGGTATGCAAGAGTTATTCTCCATTTGTTGGATGGTGACAGTAAATCCACCTCCTTCAATTATCTTAAGAGCTTTATCCAAAAGGAAAAATGTATCGGCATGGTTATCAGTAATTCCTTTTTTCACATATTTTGCCTTTGTCAGTTTGTTTAGTTTTTTGTATAATGTCATGCGTTTATCTGATACTTCATTCTTCTCCAATAATTCAGTAATGGTTATTGAATGATACGGGTCTGTGCAACCGCTATCATATAAACATTTTAAAATGTTAAATTCCAATCTGTTTAATTCCATAATCAATCCTCCAAAATTACATCATAGATTATTTATTCATTCTATTTCACCGATATATGAATGAAATATTTGTATCTTATCCATGCTTTATATATTCCTAATCGTTACTTTATCAATTCATATTTTTATGGTGTAGGCGGCATATTTACCGCCACAACCTAAATGTAGGTTACTTTTTACTCTTGTTTCTACTTGCCAACAACCGTTCTCTCATTGACATTTGCTTTTCAGGTTCTTTTTCAACAACAACTGTTGATTTTCTGTTAGCAAGGAAATTGAGATTATCCATTGAAATATCATCATCTTCCATAGCTTTCTCCGCTTTTTCCTGTTCTGACTTAATGGATTCAGCTAAACTATTGATATATGTCTTAGGAAATGACATACCACCCAAATACAATACCGTCTCTGAATTTCCATATCCCATATAGGTATCAATAGGCTGTCCGACAACATCAATCACGGAACTTATTTCAATAGTGCCTTTATCTTCTTTCGCTTCAGGTTGCGATAATCCAATATACTTAATCTTCTTGTTTGGCTCAATCGTTGCATAAATCCCCTCATTGACAGTAGCAAGCAAATTAGACTGTTCATTCTGTGCTACCTTATGGATCATGGCAACACCAGATGTTTCAAGTAGCGTTTTCTGTTCTGCAATGTCAATCACACCATAAATCGAACTTGGAACATCACCTATATTGATGAACGAATCAAAAAGTCCTGAAAAGCTACGGTTGATGGATAATTTGTCTTTCCGCTTATTATTGTCAAGAATAAAGATTGATCCTAAGCTGTTTTTAAGTGGTATAATCTCCGATAGTGCTTCATAGGCGTTTATCCTAGCTTGCAATGATTCTTCCTTTGACGGCAAAATTATTACAAGTCCTACCTTCTTATCTGGATTCTCTGCAATCACGGATGATAAAAATGGCCCACATCCACTACCAGTACCACCCCCAAGAGAAAATACCGTAAATACATATTTCTCTGTAATCTGATTTTCCAGTGTCTCCAAAACATCATCTATGGATTCCGATAAAACTTCCTTCGCTTTATCACGATTCTTTGACGCACCTTCACCATTCTTAATATGTAGCTTGTTCGGACTATTAACTAAATCCAAATCCTGTTGTGCCAGATTCACATAATATGTCTTGTAGTTCTTTTTCTCCATCATCTGCGCCACATTTGCACCTGCCGCCCCAATCGCTAAAAACCTAATATCTTCCTTTAATTTATTGTTCTCCATTAAACAATACCTCCTTAATTGATTTTCCTTTTGACGTAATATAAAACATATCAGCTTTATTTACCTTTAATTTGCTTGTTACATATTCCACATCACGCAACGCCCAAACTTTCCTATTGATAGTTGTTTGAGAATATTTGTGATCCGAATTATTGTTTAATTCATTTGCAATTTCCTTTAATGTCATACCAGTTCCCGGACTATCTGCTCCCGAATCTACCAATATGGTCAATATCAATAACTGAACCTTATCAATTTCCACATATATCACCTCCATATTCATGCTTTTTATGGTAGTTATTTGTCACTTATTCACTACTTATCAATTCATACAAAAGTAAAAAATAATTGGCTTTTAGCCTGTGTCATGTACTTCTACCTTTTTTACTTCTGTTTTCTTTTGCTTTTTGTACGGATAGACGCCACACACTCCCATCCGACACTCCCGGTTATAAAGCTTGCATCCGTCACACCTTTCAAATCTCCATTTCTTCTCTCTCATTTTCATCACCTCCAATACTTTTTTCTCCAAACAGGATTTAAACTTTTTAATCTTTTCCTAGTTTTTTCTTTAAAAAGCATTTCTCCAAGGACTTTTTCTTTATATCCATGAAGACAATGAACCAAAATACTAAATTTAGGATGGATTTAATAAAACCTTATGTATTGCAGAAATAATAAGGTTTAAGAGTATCTTCTATATTAAATTGTAAAAAGACCACAATAATTTGCCTGTTTACAATTATTGCCAATAGTTGTTAATAGGATGCCTGCAGAAAATGCTTGAAAAACATTAAAGAATGTGCTTAAATAATTCCAGGCGCATTTTCTGCGTTTCAAATCCTTAGCTGTTTCGGCATTGGATTTGTTTATATGTATATGGAAGGCCTATCTTAACCAAATGTGCAGCCACACGTTTGTATCAATGCGGATAGGTCTTCTTACGTTCCACTGGTAATCAGTATAGAACATGTGTTCGCGTTTGTCAATGGTGTTTTCGAACTTATGTTTGCTTTTGTTCTGGAAAATAATCTGATTAGATGTAATTAGTGTTGTGGTAAAATGGCTATACTGATGGATGTGTACAATAAAATGGACTTTAGTATCAATTCTTCTTCAGAAAAAGAAGCAATAGTGTTCGATGCAAATGTTTTAGTTTTTTACCAGTATCTGATAATCCTTTCATTGAGTCGGTAAGATCTCGTTCTATTCGTAAAACACGAGTAAGATTTGTTTTTGATGTACCCAATTGTTTAGCGATTTCCTCAAGAGTTAATTTAGCATTTCCATTTTTTGGATCCTTCTCACGCCCATTTCCAATTTCTCCATTTTTATATCCTCTAAGAGATATATAAGTTTCTAATGCCTTTCTATCTTTGACAGGATCATTCTTTCTTCTATCAAAGTCATTGGATATCAGTGCACGAAAAAACTACCTCCATGCTTTTGACACGTTGGTAGTTTTAAAATTGGGATTATTTTTCATCCTTTATAACCATATTTATAAATGTTTTAGGAAGAATTGCGTGAATCTTAGATTTCTCATAGTCCTTAATATTTCTGGTTATGATATAATCAATATGATTACGGAAAGCACAGCAAGAAAGTACTGCATCTTCATAATCATTCACTTGTGATGATAACGCTTCCTGACAATCGCTCAATGTCACATCCAGTATGCGGAATAACTCATATAGCTTTGCCATAACATTTTTGGCATGTTCTGTACTGTGCAGATGCTTCCTTACCAGATAATAAATATCAGTAGCTGAACTTGCCGTAATGTACATATCCTCTATCTGGTTTGCCGCTAACAAAAATATTTGCTCTGCATCTTCTCTGAAAGGCTCCCGGCTTGTCAGTGCATCTATTATGACATTGGTATCCACAAGAATTTTCATTATTTAGCTGCCAGCCTTTCTTCTTTGGAAATATTAATATCAACGTCTTGCGGCAAAATGCCAAATAATGATTGTGCTGTACTCACTTTGTCATGGTGTGGATTTGTCAATTTAGCGATTACCCTCCCATTCTTTGTAATATAAATATCTTCCTGTGAAGAAAGAAGTAAATACTTTCCTAGGTTTTGTTTTAGTTCTGTTGCTGTGATTGACATATACACCCTCCATTTCGTACTTTTAGTATATATTATTCGTACGATTATGTAAAGTTATTTGTGCGGTTAAGAATGGATGAAATTTGATGTTCAAACCATAATTATTAGGGGTTGATTTTGCAGGCTATGAAATCATGTTTTTAAGTGGTATGGATTTATAACGTAAAATAAGCCAGCCCAATTGATCAGGCTGGCTTTATTCATTGCATTATTCAATTATATTTACGTGGCCACTAGATTGCTTAAAATTACTTGATTTCAGAAGAGATATTACAAAGAAATTCAGTAAAATCAATGCTTCCCATATGGTCCTATCAGAAACAGTTGATTTTTAAAGGGATTTTGTAAATTTTTGAATGAAATATGTGCGATTTTGGTCATGTTCGGTCACACTGGATTCTTTTAAGTTCTAATCCCAGAAGTATATAAATATTTGTCATATCCTGGCAGATATGGTAAAATATCTATAGTCAGATTAGGACAAACGTAGGGATAGTCTGGTGATTGCCCTTCTGGAAACAGAAAGGGGGTATGTGCAATGGACACGCTTGAGGTTTTGACTTTAGTACTTGTGATTTTTGCGGTACTTACATACCTTGATAATCACCATAAAAAGTAAAGCGGCTATCTCCTACGGCAAATAGGGGATAGCCTGTTGTAACTCATAAACTCAGTTTATTAGTTTCTGGTGGCAATCATCGGACACGGCAAATATCCTTTGATTGTTTCTAAGATGATTATAAACTATGAATTGTTCATTTGCAAGTATTAGTTTAGGAAATGGGGATGTTTTTTATCCCCATTTTTTCAATCTTAATCGCTCTGTATGCGTTTTTTACATCTCTAACGTGCAATTATTCACTTACAATATCTAAAAACGTTATACAGAGGTTTTTATGCAAATTTTTTCAGTATTTGATTTAAAGTGTGCAGTTAGATTTACTGTTTTTCTAACTTACACACTTTCAAACATGCCGTGCGGCATGCCCTCCTTGTGTCGTCCCTGCCTTCCGGCACAAACAATGCATGAATCGGTTTATAGTTCCTTCTTTTCCCTTTCTGTGCTATACTGTCCATGAGGACATCAGTATACTACAGAGCACGGCGTGGTGAGTGGCGAAAGACCATCTTATCCCGAACACTTATATGTGCCGTCTCCCTTTTCAAGCACAAACAATTGAGACTTCGAGTCCGTACACTTATCATTTAAGATGGCAGAACCTCCAGGTTCTGAGATAAGTCTTTCCGCTTGGGTGACAGTCAATGCTGCTGTCCTCTTTTTATGCTCCCGCTTGCGAAAGGAGGAAATCTATGGATACACAGCAGTTTGAAGTGATCCGCCCCAAATGCGCCGGTCTGGATGTACATAAAAAATCAGTCGTTGCCGCTGTCTGTACCTCTGACCCTGTCACTTTGACGGCTTCTTACAAAACCAAAGTCTTTAACACCACCAATTCAGATATCGCCGCCCTGCGCGACTGGCTTCTCGCACAGGACTGCCACGATGTCTGCATGGAATCCACTGGCAAATATTGGATCCCCATTTTTAATATCCTTGAACCGCACATGCATGTCGTCCTCACACACCCTAAATATGTGAAAGCCATCAAAGGCAAAAAGACGGACAGGCGTGATGCGAAATGGATCGCTAACCTGTTTCGCTTTGATATCGTCAAAGCCTCTTTTATCCCTCCTGCGGACATCAGAGCCTTACGGGAACTGTCACGCTACCGTCTGAAGCTTTCTTATATGCGCACGGCAGAGAAGAACCGTTATCAGAACAGCATGACCATTTCCCGCATCCGGATTGACTGCGTCCTCACAGACCCTTTCGGACTTTCTGCTACACGCATAATGGATTACCTTCTTTCCGATGAACCCTTCAACGAAGAAAAATGCCGTTCTCTGATCGACCGCCGGGTAAAGGCTTCCAAAGATGAAGTCATGGACGCTGTCCACGGATATCACATCCTGGAAGAACAGAAGTTCAAGATCCCGATCGTGGTGAATAACAGGCATATGGAGCATTATGCCTGTATGATGAATGACGATTTCCAGAGCGGAACGAGAGTGGCAAAGCATTTTTATGATAAGGGAATTACGAAGGTAGGTATTGTTCTGTCTGATTCCGGTAATCGTGCGGCTTCCAGGAGAATGGAAGGCTTTATGAGTGCGGTGGAAGAATACGGCATGACGGTTCGGAAGGAATGGATTGTGGGAGGCGAACTGAAAGGTACGGAGGGTGGTTACACCAGCGCCATGAAAGCGCTTGACAGAGCAGACAGGCCGGACGGCGTGTTCTGTATGTATGGTACCGGTGCGGCGGGTGTTTTAAGGGCCTGTGAGGAATTGAAGATCCGGGTGCCGCAGGATATGGAGATCGTG
>OFHA01002069.1_pt1 | contig 12363 bp, 13 predicted proteins | sample 1521891 | NCBI WGS metagenome assembly OFHA01 (sample SAMEA3504089, study PRJEB24116) | mouse gut metagenome | biome: mouse gut; feature: mouse-associated habitat; material: faeces | place: Denmark | collected 2011 | reverse complement strand
CGCAGATATTTTTCATATTCCGTATAAATCTTCTTTTTATTTTCTTCAGTCAGAGTAGAGCTGAAAATACCATAAGAAAGATTCCTTTTTTTAGCCTCCCATGCTATTGCATTAATTTTCTGATTATCTTCTAACATTTTTCACTCCAGACTCCAAAATATCACTTACACAAAAACAGGTTAAGATGCTGGATAACATCAGAAAATCCATACTAAGCACGAGCTGTTAATTCTTTTTGCAGTTTCCTGATATTTCTTCTGATCTTTCTGTACACTCCATAATTTTCCTTTTCACTGGAGGACAGCTTCTGAAACCTGTCTTCTAATGATTTAATTTTTGCTGCTGTGTCCATATGCTCCACATCCTTTCTTTGATAAATTTCTAAATTTCCCAGTCAGATACCAGACACCTAAAACAAAATTTACTCATGTTCTAATTTCCCGGTATAAAGCTGATAATACATCCCTTTCTTTGCCAACAGGCTGTCATGATTTCCACGCTCTACAATCCGCCCATGATCCAATACCATAATTACATCCGAGTTTTTGATTGTAGAAAGCCTATGTGCAATCACAAATACTGTCCTGCCTTTCATAAGCCGGTCCATACCGTCCTGCACAATCTTCTCCGTCCGGGTATCAATGCTTGAAGTCGCTTCATCTAAAACCAGCACGGGAGGGTCCGCCACAGCCACCCTTGCGATTGCCAGGAGCTGTCTCTGCCCCTGGGAAAGACTGCTGCCGCTGCTTTTCAGAACAGTCTGATACCCATCCGAAAGTTTCATAATAAATTCATGGGCATTTGCCAGCTTTGCGGCTTGTATCACCTCTTCCTCCGTAGCATCCAGCTTTCCATACCGGATATTATCCATTACCGTTCCTGTAAATAAATGCGTGTCCTGTAAAACAATACCAAGGGAATGCCGCAGGTCTTCCTTCCTGATTTTGTTAATGTTGACCCCGTCGTACCGGATTTTTCCATCCTGAATGTCATAAAACCGGTTCAGCAGATTGGTAATGGTCGTCTTTCCTGCACCTGTTGCCCCGACAAAAGCCACTTTCTGCCCCGGTCTTGCAAAAATCTCAATATCGTGCAGAACCGTTTTTCCATCGGTGTATCCAAAATCCACATGATCAAATACTACATCCCCCTGCATCGGCTGATAGGTAGTCGTATGATCTGCCTTATGATAATGCTTCCACGCCCACACACCAGTCCTGTCCGGAACCTCGACCAGATTTCCCTTTTCATCATAGCGTGCATTCACCAGCTTCACATATCCGCCGTCCTTTTCCGGCTCTTCATCCAATAGTCCAAAAATCCTCTCTGCCCCCGCAATCGCCATAATGATAGAATTCAACTGCTGTGAAAGCTGTGAAATCGGCTGATTGAAAGAGCGTGAGAATTGCAGGAAGGATGCCAGCGTCCCCAGTGTCATATGCCCGCCGAAGATAGACAGGCACGCCCCCACCATTGCAATCACCGCATAGCTTACATATCCCAGATTGCCAAGCACCGGCATAAGAATACTGGCATAGCGGTTGGCATTGTTCGCACTGTCACGCAGCTTTCCATTCAAACACTTAAAATCCTGTATACAGGCATCCTCATGGCAGAACACCTTCACCACTTTCTGGCCTTCCATCATTTCCTCTATGTAGCCGTTCAGGTTGCCCACATCTGTCTGCTGTTTCACAAAATAATATCCGCTTTTTGAGGATATGGTTTTCGTTGCAAATACCATACAGATGACCATCACCACCGTAATCAGTGTGAGCGGCCGGCTTAAGACCAGCATGGAAAAGAACACACCCACAATTGTAATCACTGCGGACAGCATCTGCGGTATGCTCTGGCTGATCACCTGCCGCAGTGTGTCTGTGTCATTCGTGTAGATACTCATGATATCCCCGTGGGATTTTGTATCGAAATAACGGATCGGCAGCCGTTCCATATGGCGGAACAAATCATCCCTCACTGTCTTCAACATTCCCTGAGATACATAAATCATGATGAAGTTATAGGCCCATGTGCAGAACACGCCAATATAATAAACTGCCGCCATCACAAACAGCGCCCGTAAAAGAGGCGTCAGGTCGGGCTGCACCTGATTCACAAAAGGCAAAATATAATCATCAATCAGGTTCCTCATGAACAGTGTGCCGCCGATATTTGCAACGGTGCTGACCAGGATACATAATGCTACAAGCAGGCACTGCCATTTATATCTTCTCAGGATGTACGCAATCAGACGCTTTAAGGTTGCGCCCATATTTTTCTTATTCTCTGCCTTCATCATTACCGCCCTCCTTTGTCTGCGACTCATAGACTTCTCTGTAAATCGGGCTGCCATCCAGCAGTTCTTCATGGGTGCCTACAGATTCCATTCTGCCGTTATCAAACACAATAATCCTGTCCGCATCCTGAATTGACGAAATTCTCTGGGCTATGATGATCTTTGTTGTATCTGGTATCTCCTCCCTGAATGCCTTACGGATCAGTGCATCTGTCTTTGTGTCAACAGCACTCGTGGAGTCATCAAGAATCAGAATTTTCGGCTTTTTCAAAAGCGCCCTTGCAATGCAGAGCCTCTGTTTCTGCCCGCCGGATACATTTGCCCCGCCCCGTTCAATATGCGTGTCATATCCTGCGGGGAAATCCCGGATAAATTCGTCCGCCTGGGCAAGCCGGCAGGCATTTATAATTTCTTCATCTGTTGCATCTTCCTTTCCCCACCGCAGGTTCTCTTTGATCGTCCCGGAAAACAGTACATTTTTCTGAAGAACCATCGCCACATTGTCCCGCAGACTGGCCATGTCATAATCCTTCACTGGAACACCGCCAACCCGCACCTCCCCTCTTGTGACATCATAAAGCCTTGGTATCAGTGCAGCAAAGGAAGACTTTGCACTTCCGGTTCCGCCAAGAACACCAATGGTTTCTCCCGGTCTGATATGGATATTCAAGTCGCTGATGATTTCTTTTCCGGGATTGGATGGGTATGCAAAACTCACCTGTTCAAAATCAACAGAGCCGTCCGCAACCTCTTTTATTGCATGGAGAACATTAAATAAATCCGGCTCCTCAGTCAGGATCTCCGAAATCCTCTCTCCTGATGCCCTCGACATAATGAGCATGACAAAGGTCATGGATACCATCATCAGGCTGATCAGTATATTGATGACGTATGTAAACATACTCATAAGCTGCCCTTCCGTCAGGCTTCCTGTAATGATCATTTTTGCACCCATCCATGAAATCAACAGGATACAGGAGTACATGGAAAACTGCATGACCGGGGAATTCAAAGCAAGCAGCTTTTCTGCGCTTACGAACAGGCTGCGGATTTTTTCGCTCTCTGTTTCAAAACGCTGTGTTTCATAATCCTCCCTTACAAAAGATTTCACTACCCGCATCCCGTTCACGTTTTCCTGCACTTTCGCATTTAATTCATCATATTCATGGAAAACTTTTCTTAAAGTCGGGTTTGCCTTGGATGAAATCAGGGCAAGCACGGCTGCCAGGCAGATAATCACGATCAAAAAGATCAGCGCAAAGCGTGGATGGATCAGGAAGGTCATCACCATGGCGCTGACCAGCATGATCGGAGCCCTGACGCAGATACGGATTGACATCTGGAATGCCTGCTGTACATTCATCACGTCTGTGGTCATCCTGGTCACAAGCCCTGCCGTAGAAAACTTGTCTATATTGGAGAAGGAGAATGTCTGTATCCTTTCGTACATAGCCTGCCTCAGATTCATGGCAAAACCAGAACTGGCACTGGATGCCGTCCTGCCGGATTCTACCCCGAACCATAGAGCCAGCATGGCCGCCCCGATCATGGCAAGGCCAATCATCACCACCCTTCCAATGCTCTGGTCCGCCAGGCCGTAATCAATGATGGCGGCCATCATAATGGGGATAACGACCTCCATGATGACCTCCAGGACAACGAATACCGGCGTGAGGATGGCATCTTTTTTGTAATCTCCGATCTGTTCCAAAAGTGTCTTAAACATAAATGCCTCCTGTTTCTTCCAATCATCTTTCAAACATCATTCCTGTTTCCAGAAAGGGGAACCCATCCCTTTACTGGCGTCTTCGATCATGGAGACGCATTTCTCAATACCGAATATGCCGCTGTCCAGACATAAATGGTAGTTTAAGGAATCCCCCCATTTCTGGTCTGTGTAGTATTGGTAATGGTCTGCCCGCAGTTTATCCCTCCTGCGGATCATATCATCCGCTTTTTCGTCCGAAAACTGCCCCCTCTCCATACAGCGCTTCTTTTTAAACGCCATATCTGCATGGATGAAGACATTCAGCACATCGTTCCTGTCCCGCAGGACATAATCCGCGCACCTGCCCACTATGACACAGGGTCCTTTCCCCGCAAGTTCCTTAATGATCTTTACCTGTGCGAAATAAATCTGATCCTGCAGGGGCTGATACTCCTCATAGCGCCCTCTTCCCCCATATGACGCGTAACGGGCGATATTAAAAAGCAGGCTGTTGTTCATATGCTCCCCTTTTTCCTCAATAAATTCCTTGTGGAATCCGCTTTCCTTTGCCGCCATTTCAATGATCTCCTTGTCATAGAACGGCACATCCAGCCTATTGGCCAGTTCGCTCCCAATGCTGTGCCCGCCGCTTCCGCACTGCCTGCTGATTGTAATAATTTTTTCCTGCATAGATGACTGCCTCCTTAAATCTTTTTCCAATATAATTTCAACATGATCAGAGTTGTGATAAACGCAAGCGCATCTGCCAGCGGGCCTGCCCACAATGCCCCTTCCACCCCTAATGCCAGTGGCAGCAGTATCATTGCCGGGAGCAGATAAACAATCTGCCTTGACAGGGACAGCACCGTTGCCTGAGTGGGTTTTCCAATTGACTGGAAGAAAATGCCTGTTGCTATCTGCAGACCATTAATCGGACACGCCAGAAGGAAGATCCGAAAACATTTCACTGCAAATTCATTGTACAGTTCTGATTCTGAGCCAAAAATCTGGACAATGCTCATAGGCGCAAGCTGGAATACAATAAATGCTAAAATCAAAACGACCGTTGACACGGTCAATACGATTCGGTATGTCTGCTTTACCCTGTCCTTCTGCCCGCTTCCATAATTATATCCATAAACAGGCTGTGCCCCGGTTGCCAGTCCAAGCAGTATGGCAGTTACAATCTGATTCACCTTCATGGTAATCCCTATGGTTGTCAGGGGAATATCTGCCCCATATTTCGATTCCGCTCCATAGGATACAAGTATGTTATTGGTAACTGCCGTGACCAATACAATGGCAATCTGCGTGATAAAACTGGATATCCCCAGACTGCTGATCTTCGCCAGGACTTTCCCTGAGATCCGGAAACATGTCTTATCCAGCTTTATACACTTAAATTTCCAGATATAAGCAAAATACAGAAAAGCATTCAGTATCTGTCCGGCAATGGTCGCCCATGCCGCACCCTTGACACCCCAGTGGAAAACGAAAATAAAAATCGGGTCAAGGATGATATTGGCAATACAGCCCACAAGCAGTCCCGCCATGCTGTATTTGGGACTGCCATCTGCACGGATCATGCCTGCCATCCCGGAATCAATACAAAAAAACAGCATTCCAAATGAAATAATCCGTCCATAATCCATAGCATAAGGCAGAATGTCTTCTGTTGCACCAAACAAGATGCACAAAGGTTTTAATAATAAGTTAAACAGAATGCAAAGAATGATTCCGGCAATTACTGTTACTGATATGGAGCATCCTATGCCTTTTGCTGCTGACCTTTCATCCCCTTCCCCCAGCTTCAGGCTCAGGCATGCTGCGGCGCCGTCTCCGATCAGCAGACTTATAGAAATTGCTATGACCGTCATTGGCATAACTACATTGGTGGCACCGTTTCCAAGATACCCTACTCCCTGTCCGATAAAAATCTGGTCAACAATATTATATAGGGCGTTGACCACCATGGAAATAATGCTTGGAACAGCAAACGTCAGTATCAGTTTCCCGACACATTCTGTACCAAGCGGATTTGTTTTTGTTGCTGTTGTATCCATTTCTTTACCTCCTAAACTTTAAATAGAATGATAAACTATAATAATTACATCCTATCCATACCTGTTTCCTTTTTCCGTCAATTCCATATTTTCCTGCATTTTGTCCAGAACATCATGAAAAATCTTCAGTTCTTCCGCTTCAATACCTGCCGTCAGCCTTTTTTCCAACAGGGCTATGTGCCTCTCAACCTGCTCTTTCATCTCCACAGTATGGCTGGTTGGCAGTATCTTTTTCAATCGGTCATCGCCGGAGACCTTTTCCCTCCGGATAAAATCCTGTGCCTCCATTTTCTTCAACAGTGTGGAAACAGACGCGCTCCGTATATTCAGTTCCTCCTCTATGTCTTTTTGATAAATTTCCCTGTCCGGATATGACATCAGGACAAAATCCAAAATTCGTATCTGCGTATCGTTTCTTCCTGTTGTAGTGTCAAAAACCCGCCTTATCTGGTTCGCCAGCCCCAGAACAGAACCAGCACACAGCTTTATATCCATAACTTCTGTCACCTGCCTTTCTTTTTTCTGTCAGCCCAAATATTTCCTGAGCGCTCTGTAATATATTAAAACACACTTGCTCTTGAAAGTGAAATGAAAATATGGTATTATCAATGACGAAAATGCAATAATCGAGGTGAAACCCATGAATACAGACCAATTAAAGAGTTTTATTCAGGTTGCTGAAAACCTGAACTTTGCAAGAGCCGCCGAAATTTTAAAGATTACCCAGTCAGCAGTTTCCCGGCAGATCCATTCGCTGGAAGATGAACTGGGAACAAAACTTCTGCACCGCACCACTCGGATTGTTACCCTTACCCCTGCCGGGATCAGTTTTCTGGAAGATGCGAAAAATGTGATAGGCAGACTAAAAGTTGCCAGACAGAAAATACAGCGCCACCAAAGTACTAATATACAGGTTTTAACCATTGGATGCCAAAATGAAGCCAACCTCGACCTGCTCTGCAGGATACTGAAATCCTGTCGGGAGCAGATGCCGCAGCTTTATCCGTTTTTGAAAGTGATTCCCCACAGGTCTATTTTAAATCTCTTTTATCAGGATGAACTGGATCTGCTGTTTGGTTTCCAGGATGATATCCCGATAAAGAACGACACGATCTATACGGAATTATTCCGGATACCCCTGTGCTGTATCGTTCCCGCCGCACATCCTTATGCTGCCAGGTCCGAACTTGCAAAAGAGGAATTATATCTGGAGAATATTGTTGTCTGCAATTCCTATGCGATTCCTTCCAAAATCGCGGAAATGCAAAATCAGATTTCACAGCATATTCCGCCAGAATCCACTTATATGTGCGAAAACCTGCAGGTGCTTCTTACCCTTGTAAGAGCCGGTTACGGCTGCTCTGTCCTTGCACAGATGAATTTTATAAATTCGGATATCTGTGCAATTCCTTTAAAAGGCAACGAGGATCTGTCCTATGGTGTCTTTTTTAAAAAGAGCTCACAAAGCCCTCTTCTGAAAAAATTTTTTTCTATTGTGACAAATACGCTCTGCCCCTGACGGCAGATAATAATACCTGTGGACTGATCAGATACGATCATCGGGTCCAGCCAACTGCGAATAAAAAAGAAAAAACAGGGGTTGACTTTTTCACAAAAAGATGTTAGAATAAGTAGTTGTTAAGATATAAATATATACTTGTCAGAGGACTTGCGATCAATATGATTGTTGAAGTGGGATAAGATCCAATGGATTTTATCCCACTTTTTTTAATTTAAAGGAGGTATTATGTTATGAATCCCAAAGCAAAGCAATTATGCAGCTATATCTTTCCGGCTGTAGGAAGCCTGTTTGTCACTTATCTGTATAATGTCATGGATGGTATTTTCGTAGGCCAGGGAGTCGGTTCAGCCGCTTTAGGCGCTGTCAATATCGGCGTTCCATTCATTACATTCGCTGTAGCCATTGTCGCAATGTTCCCCATGGGAGGTGCCACTATTATTGCCATCAGAATGGGACGGGATGACAAGGATGGGGCAAATAATGCTTTCATGACAGCCTTAACACTGACTGTCCTGACAGCGGTTATTCTGACAGCTGTCGGAACTGTTTTTTCACAGCAGATTGTGGATTTAAGCGGCGCGCGTAAGCTTGGGGAGGAAATGCGCAGGATGTCGGCAGACTATCTTTTTTACTATTCCGCATTTTCACTTCCCATGCTGATGAGCAACTGCCTTTCCGTATTTGTCCGGAATGACGGTTCCCCTGCTCTATCCTTTGTGGGTATGTGTGCAGGGGCAGTATCCAATATCTTTCTTGACTGGCTTTTTATTTTCCCGCTTCAGATGGGCGTGATTGGGGCTGCTGTTGCCTCCGGACTGGGACAGATTGTCTCACTTCTGGTTCTGCTGTCCCATTTCATCCGTAAACATGGAAATCTCAGGATTCGGCGTTTTACAATACAGTCTGTGCTGATCAGGAAGATCTGCAAGCGCGGCGCTCCCGAAGCTGTCACACAGCTTACCACCCCGGTCACAGCCCTGTGTTATAATTTGGTTCTTGCCGGTCTGGCAGGCGATATCGGGGTATCCACCTACAGTGTCCTAAGTTTTATCTATTCTCTGGCAAATGCGGTTCTTTCCGGTGTGGCGCAGGGATTACAGCCGCTTTGGGGCAACAGTTATGGCAAACAGGATACAAAAGAAATCAACGACTATTTCCGCTTTGGCATGGCAATCAATCTTATGCTGTCAGTTCTGGTTTCTGCAGTTCTGATTCTCTTTGATGAACCAGCCATCCGCATTTTCAGCCAGGACATGGAGCTGATAAATGCAGCCTCCAAAGCATTGCCGGTTTTTGCCCTGTCCTTTATTCCCATGGCTTTAAATCTGGTCTACACCTCACTGCTTTATTCCACGAAAAGGACAAAGCAGTCGGATATCATTGCCATATGCAGGGGAATCGTAATAAAAGCTATCGCCATATTCTGTATCCCTGTTATTTTTGGAAGCAAAACAATCTGGACAGCCCCGCTCGTTGCTGAAGTGATTACATTTGCCATTGCGGTTATTCTTACAAAGAATACAAAACTGATTTATCAGTAGATTATAAAACAGGAACCGGACAGGACATGGTGCTGTCCGGCCGGTTCCTATATGTTTTTACAGATCATGTTTCTATGCTATTCATTCACATTCATTTCACGAATGCATTGCCGAACCTTTAAAACCATAGATGGCGCAACTGATAATTCGTCAATTCCCATTTTCATAAATTCTTTTGTCAATTCCAAATCCGCTCCCAGTTCACCGCAAATCCCTACCCACTTACCAGCCGCATGCGCATTGTCCGCTGTCATTTTAATCATTTTCAAAATTGCTTTGTGGTGCGGGTTGTAAAAATCATCAAGTTTATCGTTTTGGCGGTCTATTGCCAACGTATATTGCGTCAGATCATTGGTTCCAATGCTGAAAAAATCTACGAAAGGAGCCGGTTCATCACTGATCATAACTGCCGCAGGCGTTTCTATCATAATCCCCTGTTCCGGTATCTGATAAGGGATTCCTTCTGTATCCAGTTCCTTACAGACATCTTCCAAAATATCGTGAATCTGTTCTACTTCCCATACCGCAGTGATTATCGGATACACAACAGATAAATTGCCATATATTGATGCACGAAGCAGCGCCAGCAGCTGTATCCTGAATATATCTGTCTGTTTCAGACAAATCCGAATCGCACAATCCCCCATACCTTTTCCTTCATGAATCAATCCAAATCTTCCCCATTAGAGGCAATTACTTTCTGATACCAGTTAAAAGAAGCCTTTTTACTTCTCTTGAGCGTTCCCGTGCCATCATCATCCTTATCTACATAGATGAAACCATACCGTTTCTTCATCTCTCCTGTAGACGCGCTGACCAGATCAATGCATCCCCATGCCGTGTATCCCAAAAGTTCTACTCCGTCTATATCTACAGCATCTATCATCGCTTTGATGTGTTCACGCAGATATTCGATACGGTAGCCGTCCTGAATCGTACTCGGCCGACGGCATATCCACTGCCCCAAGTCCGTTTTCCACAATGAATAACGGTTTTTGATACCTGTCATACAGCGCATTCATCGTGATACGCAGTCCCAATGGATCAATCTGCCATCCCCATTCGATTGCCTTCAAATAAGGATTCTTTAAAGTAGCAAATGCATTTCCGGATGTTTTTTCACCCGCTTCCAGATCCGCGCTCGTCAAGCGGGAAGAATAATAAGAAAAAGAAATGAAGTCTACAGTATTTTCCCGATCCTTCTCCATGGATTTCCATACATCCTCCGGTGCACAAGTATTCGCATAGGTATTACCTGCCGCCAGCATACACCCGCAGCACTGGAATTCTGTGGTCATTGCAGCTTTGTACCTCGGTATTATAAGTTATATACTGAAAAACCAGCCTTTCATAAAGTGACCGGAACGCCGCACTGAAATCCCCCAGGTAATTGGGGCTTCCAATAATCAGCCCATCTGCTTTCCTGATTTCCTCAAGTACGGGAGCCAGTCCATCTTTATAAATACACTGACCAAGATTCTTTTCCCTTTTACACCCAAAGCATGATATACAGCCAGTAAACTTCTCTATTTTGTAAAGGTCTGTTTTTTTAATATATGCCCCTGCACTTTCAGCGCCTTTTGCCGCTTCCATCACAATCATGTCTGTATTCCATCCTTTATGCGGACTGGCAGGGAATCATTTTTCGTTGGCCTGTTTTATGTGTTTTGACGCAAACCAGCAGAAATCGTGTCGTTAATATGCTTTTGTACCTGTTCAGGCGTTTCATCAAAATCATATTTTATCCACTGATAGATGATTCCGAAATATCCATAGATAAAAAAGGACATAAGATACGAGGCTTGCTTGTCGTATGTTTCCCCTGATGGTATCAAATCCTCAAGCGCACGCATAATAACGGAAATAAGATTATTGTGATAGAGCATTGAAAACAAACGCCTATTATCATATATGAATGCTGTCAAGTCAGCTTCTTTTCCCTGCTCATCGTTTTCGGGCTTATTAGAATACTGCTCCCATTCATATTTTATCTTGAAAAGAAGCATTTCCTCTTTACTGTTTTTGTTTTCAAAATATCTGTAAAAAGTAGTTCTGCCAATGTCGGCTTCCTTGCAAATCAAGTTTACATTGATTGTATCAAAGTCTTGGGTTTTCATCAGTTTGATAAGTGCGTCTGCAAGACATAGTTTCATAAATGCTGTTTGATTTTTCTTCATAAAGGAACAAAACCCCCTTTTTTGTACCGCATAGTGTGATGGCAGTATCATTTTTACTGATTCGCATTGACGCTCAATGCATCCGTCATTATAATATGGCTTGATTGAAACAAGTGTTTTATATTATGACACTTGTTCCAAAATTATTTTATCGAAAACAGATTATTCTGTCAAGCGGAAGGAGATTTATTTATGAAAAAAATCTTGAAAATAGTGGGGCTTGTGATTTTAGTGATTATCATTTCAATCGTCCTTATAGCGGGATTCCTGCTGATTAAAAACTACATTGATTCCTGGAAGCCTTGGCTGAAAAAGGATTACTACAATCAGTTCCAGTCTGATTCGGAATTAGAGAAAAAGTATGCGGGACTTGGTGGTTATGAAGTATCCAGCGAGGCAGTTAAATCCGAGGATAAGACGATAGGGAATATCCGTATTTGGTATCCATCTGAAATGAAGAATAGTCAGGATGATTATCCAATGGTAGTTGTTGTAAACGGCAGCAATACAGCGGCATTAAACTATGAAGCTTATTTTGAAAGGCTTGCTTCCTGGGGATTTATTGTTGTTGGTAATGATGACAGACAGTCGGGAATAGGAATATCCACCTCACAAACCCTGGATTATATGTTGGAGCAAAACCAAAATCCCGACAGCCTGTTTTATGAAAAAGTTGATACCACAAATATTGGGATTGCCGGATATTCACAAGGTGGTGCGGGTGCGGTCAGGGCGGTAACTGAATATGAGAACAGTGGTCTGTATAAAACAATTTTTACGGGCAGTGCAGCCCATTCCTGCCTTGCACAGATGTGGGGAGGATATGACGCTTCTAAAGTGTCAATTCCATGGTATATGACTGCTGCTACCGGAAATTCTGATGATACTGGTGCAACGGACGCAACCAGAGAGTGGCTCGGTGTTGCCCCGCTTTCATCTTTGGTTGAGAATTACAATGCTATGTCAGACGATGTATTTAAGCTTCGTGCAAGGGTTGCAGGCGCAGAGCATGAGGAAATGCAGATGAAGACCGACGGATATATGACGGCGTGGATG
>OFHA01002068.1_pt1 | contig 12373 bp, 11 predicted proteins | sample 1521891 | NCBI WGS metagenome assembly OFHA01 (sample SAMEA3504089, study PRJEB24116) | mouse gut metagenome | biome: mouse gut; feature: mouse-associated habitat; material: faeces | place: Denmark | collected 2011 | reverse complement strand
TCTCTTCTTCAGCTGCTTCTCAATCTCTTTTAACAGATCCTCCGCCTCATCTTCATCAATGGACAGATCTGCATTTCTCATAATTCGGAAGGGATGGGCGGCTAAAATCTCATGCTTTACAAACAGGGAAGCCATGTTTCTCTCAATGATCTCCTCCAGAAGAATCACTACACGTTCCTTCTCTCCGGGAATCTCTACGATTCTGGGCAGAACGCTTGGCACCTGAACCATAGCAAAGTCCAGCTCATCCTTTTCCTTCTCCTTCACCAAAGCAGCAATGTTCAAAGACTTGTTGTAGATCAGAGGAAAGGGTCTGGAAGAATCCACTGCCATGGGAGTCAGCACAGGGTAAACGCTGGTTCTGAAATACTGATCTGCATACTTCCCTTCCTCCTCCGTCAAATCTTCATGCCGCGTCACAATCCGAAGACCGTTTTGACGAAGGGCAGGCAAAAGAGACCTGTTATAAGTAGAATACTGAAGTTCTACCAGTTCATGAGTCTTTTCCTCAATTCTCTTAAGCTGCCCCTCCGGTTTCATCCCTGCCAAATCCGGCTTTGTATATCCGGCGTGAACCATATCCTTTAGAGAGGCTACTCTGACCATGAAAAACTCATCCAGATTGGAGGCGGTGATGCTTAAGAATTTCAGCCGTTCAAAGAGCGGATTCTTCTTATCCTTCGCCTCACTCAATACCCTTTTGTTAAAAAGGAGCCAGCTCAGCTCCCTGTTTGTATAAAATTCGTCCTTCGAAAAGTCCATTTCCATTCCCCCGTTTTCTATTAATACACAATTCCTTTCTATTCTGCTACCCTCTCTGTCTGATCACCGGCTGAACGCTGAACACTTCTTCGAAAAAGTGCGCCCGCCGCGCAAGCAGTCCTTTTTCCAGCGTAATATCCTGTGAGGCGTCCACCGTGATGATCAGCTTCTCATCCTTTAACACCGTCTTGACATTCTTGAACTTCTGCTTGTGGCTCCTGTCCAGCCCGTTGGCCACGCGCAGAATGGCTGTCAGCTTGGCGATCGTGAGATAGTCCCTGCTGTTAAATGCGCTGTCCCGGCCCATCAGGTCATAATAGTCGAATTCCAGATGGTTGTACTTGACCACATTGGCCACGATCTCCCGCTCCATATGGGACAGGCCGATGATCTCCGTGGACATGATGATATGGTAGGAACACTGTCCCAGATTCACCATGCTGATATATTTGCCGCAGTCGTGGAGACGCGCCGCAAGCTGCAAAAGAAGCCTCTCCCGCTTCTGCAGTCCGTGAATACGCTTCATGCTGTCAAAGATCGTCAGGGCAATCCGCTCCAGCGTCTCTGCGCGCTTTTTGCTCCCCATATAGCGCTTGCTGATGTTCTCGGCGCTGGAAAGGATATCTGTCTCAAAATCATGCTCCACCTTACATATTTTATGCCGTTCCGCGTACTCGTAGGCAATGCCGTCGCACAGGGTTACCCCCGGCGCCCACAAAAGCGAAGCGTCCATCATTTTCACGATCCGTTTGATAAGCACGGCGGATATAAACAGGAGCATCGCATTTTCCCGCGGGATATTCAGCGTGCCCGCTATCTCCGATAATGTACGGGACTGTACCGATTCCAGAAAATCCATATAAGTCTGCGCCCCAATCACCCCGGGACTGTCCTTTGTCACCGCGGGATCCTGTAAAATAACCGAGAGATAATCATCCACCACAATGATATTTTCTATCTTGCAGTCCTTTAGATACATTTTCTTAAAGACCGAAAGCTGCGCCGTGGCAATCTCATCGATCAGCCCTTCCATCTTGGAGGACGCCGCGTTTAAATGGTTCATCCGCTCCTGGAGCCTCAGTACCCCCAGGCGCATATTCTGGGTAGTAGTCAGATTCCCCTTCTCAAACAGGGAGAGCTGGATGCTGCCGCCGCCGATGTCCACGATCGCCGTGCCCTTCTCCATCATCTTATTAAAATCTTCCGTTTTGGAGGCTATGGATTTATAATCCATAAACCGCTGCTCGGAATTACTGAGCACATCGATCCTGATTCCCGTGCGCTGCCTGATCTGATCCAGCAGGATCTTCGTATTTTTTGTCTCCCGTACGGCACTTGTCCCGTAGGCTTTATAATCATTTACCTTATAGGCTTTCATGATATTTTGGAACTCTTTTAAAATACCGCAGAGTTCGTTTACCGCACTGTTGGAAACCTTCCCCTCCGCATAGGTATCGCTCCCTAAATCCAGCCGGTATCTGATATCGTCCACCTGCTTCATCCCGCCCTTGCCGGATATCTCGAAAATCTTCATCTCCAGATCATAAGAGCCCACGTCAATCGCCGCAAATGTCGTGATCGCCATAATCTTCCCCCTGTTTCTTATTTTGTGCTCTCCAAGTGAAAGCCGATTGCTCCGCGTTTGTGGCGCTCCCGCAATCGCCACCCGCATTCGTATTCCGGGCTGAATCCCTTCATACTCATACGCCTTGCCCTGACAATGTCTGAGTATCTGTGCAGGCGGGCCTGCCCATCTACCCAGCCGCTGTCCGGGGCTTTCCCAGCAAGTAATCGATAAACTGCTGCGCCGTCCGCCCGGATAAGCCGCCGTGGGATAACTCCCACTTGTTCGCCTCCGCAAGCAATGCCTCTTCATCCATAGTTATATCATAACGCTTTGCCAGCGTTCTGACAATATTCTGAAACTCTTTTGGCGCAGGTTTCCCGAAATAAATCGTCACGCCGAACCGGTAAGCCAAAGAAAGCTTCTCCTGTACCGTGTCATTCGTGTGAAGATCTTCGTCCCTGTCGTTTTTATCCGATGTCGTCTCCCTGATCAGGTGCCTTCTGTTGGATGTCGCATAGATCAGCACATTCTTCGGCTTCTTCTCCAGCCCGCCCTCTATCACCGCTTTCAGGTATTTATAATCCGTCTCAAAATCCTCAAAACTCAGATCATCCATATAGATGATAAATTTATAATTCCTGTTTTTGATCTGCCCGATCACATCATTCAAATCCCGGAACTGATGCTTGTAGATCTCGATAATACGCAGCCCTTTTTCATAGTATTCATTGGCTATGGCTTTGATACTGGAAGATTTCCCCGTCCCCGCGTCCCCGAACAGGAGACAGTTGTTTGCTTTTCTGTTCCCTACAAAAGCTTCCGTATTCTCGGTCAGTTTCCGCTTCTGGCTCTCATACCCTACAAGATCATCAAGATGGACATGGGCAATATTCGTGATCGGCACAATCTGCGCCCCCGCCTCCCCCGAAACAATGCGGAATGCCTTGTGCAGCCCGAATTTTCCGACGCCGTAATCCTTGTAAAACCGGGTGAGGGTATCCTTCATCTCCTCCGGCGTATGGTCGGAGCGAAACTGCTCTGCCAGGTCACAGATCCGGCCGCGTATCCTCGTATTATAGACCTTGCTCTCCTCGTTGCCGCTTTTGTAATTCTCCAAAAGCGCCCAGCTCTCTTTTCCGAACAATTCCGTAAGAGGCGCAAAATCAAAATCAAAAAACTCCTTGAATATCACAATATCATGCAGCACCGCCTGATTGATGCTGCCGGACACCGCCCCCACCACCTCGCAGGCACGGCTGTAGCTGTTCTCATCATTGACCAGCAGATTTGCCAGATAACAGTGCCAGAGATTCCCGTAAAAGCCGTGGTTTCCCGCCAGTTCCAGCAGTTCGTGGATACAGGCGTAAAACATCTCCTTCATCTTCCCCGCTTTTTCCGGCAGATTTTCTTTCCCTTCTATTTCTTTGTAATGATCCATGATATAAGACATGTCCGAGAGAAGCTTTCCCTCCTCCCTGGACATGTTCCGGTATACGATCAGTTCTTTTTCTCTCATAAATGTCTCCTGCACAAGCGACAAGCATGTCGCTTTTCGTTTTGTTTTTTCGTACGCTCGTTCAATAGTTCCCCAGAATCCTCAGGTTCCTCGCCTCATCCCGCAGTCCCCGCAGCGCGTTTTTTACGGAGGAATCCGCAAGATTTCCGTCAAAATCAATGAAAAAGCGATATTCCCAGTTCCTCTCCTCGATGGGGCGGCTCTCAATCCTGTTCATATTCAGATTGTTATAGATAAAATGGGACAGCATGTGGTAGAGCGAGCCGCTCTCATGAGGCAGTTCAAAACAGATGCTGACCTTTTTCGCGTCCTTCCGGAACACTTTCTGGTTCGTCACGATAATAAAACGGGTGGAGTTGGAACTGGACTGGTTGACGCCCTTCTCCAGCACCTGCAGCCCGTACAGCTTTGCGGCGTGTTCGCTTGCGATCGCCGCCTGCCCCCTGTCTTTGTCCTCCTGCACCTTCCTTGCCGCGAAGGCGTTGTTTTTCATGCTGATCTGCTTCCATGACGGATATTCCAGCAAAAATCTGGCGCTCTGCATCAGCGACTGTGGGTGGGAATATACCGTATGGATATCCGAAAGCTTTGTCCCCGGCAGCCCCATCAGGCAGTGCTCGATACGGATGATCTGCTCTCCCACTATATAATTCTCAAATTCCGCCAGCAGATCATAGATCTCGCTGACAATGCCCGCCGTGGAATTTTCAATCGGCAGCACCGCAAAATCAGCGCTGCCCTCATCGATGGCAACCATCGCATCCCGGAACGTTTCCACATGGAAGCTGCTGATCTGCTCCCCGAAATAACACATCATCGCCGCCTGGGAATAGGCGCCGTCCGCTCCCTGAAAGACCACCCGCGCCTTCCCCGTATAGAGTTCATCCACGCCGATAAACGGAAGCCTGCCGAGAGCTCCTTTTTCCGTCAGCATCTGATACTGGAGCTTTCTGCTGATGGACATAATCTGTTCAAACAGTTCCGTAATACCATGTCTGTTAAAATCATTGCTGGCAAGAGACCTGAGATGGGCCAGTTTTTCCATCTCCCTCTGCTTGTCAAACACCTTCTTGCCCGTCTCGATCTTATATTCCGCCACCTGTGCAGAAATCCCCATTCTCCGCTCATACAAAGAGACGATCTGTCTGTCGATCTCGTCGATCCTCTCCCGAAGCTTACCCAAATCTTCCATTTTTTCCTCCATTTCGGCGCTGTTCTTTCGTTATCACAATAAAACCGTTGCTTATTTCACAATCTCATTTCGTTAAGCCATTTATCCGACCGGGAGGGACATAAAATGCTCAAGGAGCCCGTTAAAAAGCGTCGGCACTTAGCAAATGAGGGATTTTCATGGAAAATTTCTCATGCGCTTAGTGTCCGCTACGCTTTTTTCCGAGCAAGAGCGTGGCGACGGAGTATTTTATGTCACTCCCGGCGTCCGACAATGTCAACGAAATGACATTGGTTTATTTCATTGTTCTTATTTTATTATATTTATTTCCCGATAGCAAGAGGCGATGTTCCGCCTTTCCGCGCCAAAGCAATGTCATATGCCCGGATCTGCCGTTTCTCTTTTTGAATTGTATTTCCGGCAAAAATGGATTATAATGACGTTGACAGATAAAAGAAACAAATCCATGGGAGGTACTGCCATGAAAAAGAAAAATTATAAACCCCTTTTGTTCATCATCCCCGTCATTCTGATCCTGCTTCTCCTTTTGGGATTATACCTTGAAAACAGAAGCACGATCATCTCCCCCATCCCGAAAGATACCATCGGCAATACCGCCGGAAATCTGCGCGGAGAGGGACGCTTTTGTGAATATGACGGAAAAGTATATTTTTCCAACCCCTATGACGGAGATGCCCTGTATGTGATGAACCCGGACTGCAGCGAAATGAAAAAGCTGATCAACTCCGGTGTTTCCTATATCAATGCCGGAGGAAATTACCTGTTTTATTATCTGCAGAGCAGTTCGGGCGGCTCGGGACTCGGCTACATCCGTTCCATGACCGGCATCTACCGCGCCAAATTAAACGGCAAGGAAAGTTCCTGTCTTGACAAGGATATGGCTACCATGATGGTGCTTGTGGGTGATGAGATATACTGCCAGCACTATGACAATACCGATTTCAGCACTTTCCACAAGATTCCTGCCGCCGGTTCCGATGAGGAAATCGAACTCAGTACGGATATTGTGGAAACTGCCTGCGTTGTTGGCGGAAAAATTTATTACAGCGGTGTTGTGGATGACCATTATCTCCATGTCTGGGACACGGAAACGGATACCGACACCATTCTCTGGGACGGCAATACAAGTTATCCCACCATCATCGATCATTATGTCTATTTCATGAACGTAGACTATGATTACCGGCTGTTCCGCTATGACTTTTCCAATGGAGAACTCATGGCGCTGACCAATGAGCGCTTGGATTTTTACAATATTTATGACAATGTGATTTTCTATCAGACCGCCGGCACCGATACCCCCGCTCTGATGCGGATGAACATCGACGGCAGCAGCCCCGAAATTGTGATGCAGGGCGTCTATAACAGGATCAACACGACCTCCACCTATACCTATTTCCAGCCCTTCGGGGAAAACGGGGTGATTTATCGAACCAGTACCTTCGGTCCCGTTGCGGTGGATCAGTTTCCGGAGGCGGAAGAAGCGGCAAAGGAATATCGGGAAGATAACTGATGCATAAAAAAGACGGCGTGCTTGTATCGCCGTCTTTTTTATATACCATATTCAGCCAATGCCGGTCAGATCAAAGAACATCGGCTCAGCCTGCATCCGCATCCTTCCCGTCAAGTTCCGTCAAAAGCTCCCTCACCGTCCTTCGGTATACCGGATGCACCAAAAACGGCGCAAGTTCCGAAAGGGGCTCTAACACGAACTTCCTGTTTTTCATATCCGGATGAGGCACAAAAAGATCTCTCTCCGTAAGCACAAGATCATCATAAAACAGAATATCCAGATCCAGCGTCCTTGGTCCCCACCGGACATCCCGCACTCTTCCCGCAAGCTGTTCCTCCCTCTGCAGTCTCTTAAGCAGTTCCCGGGGGCCGTAGATGGTTTCCGCCTCCAGCACGCCGTTCAGAAAATCATCCTGCTCCACACCGCCGTAGGGCGCTGTCTCCATATAATCCGAAACCCTGATATTTCTGAAACAGGGATCTTCCTGCAAATCGGAAACCGCCCGCTCCAGAAACTTAAGCCGATCTCCCATATTAGAACCGAGCGCAACATAAATCCGATGCCAGCCCATCTCAATCCTGACCGAAACACTCTTGAAACGCAGCGGAATCGGGGCATCCGGCTTTTCCACTTCCAGTTCCAACTTTTGAATCCCCGGAAAGGCAAACAGCAACTCCCTTGCCGTATGCCTTGTCACCGCTTCCAGCAGATCAAACCTGTTTTCCCGCAGGTACTCATCCATAAAAAGGCAGACCGCACCGTAATCCACGGCATCCGCAATCTGATCGCTCTCTCCCGCCCCTTCCGTATCAACATACAAAACCGCGTTTACTACAAAGTTCTGTCCCTGCTCCTTCTCCTGATCATAAACGCCGTGATAGGCAAATATTTTGAGGTTTTTGATTTTAATCTGGTTCATCACTATTTCAGCAGTACCTCACTCACCTTCTCCAAAGTCTCCCGGATCGCGATATGCTGCGGGCAGGCTTCCTCACATCTGCCGCACTTGATACAGGCGTCCGCATGTTTCAGGCCGTGGCCGTCCACCAGCCATCCCTCCTGATTTTTTGCCCTCCCTTTATCGTTGTAGAGCGTCAGATAATTCATGGCCGTAAAGGAACCGGAAATACCGATATTCATAGGACATACTTTCGCGCAGTAATTACATGACGTACAGGGGATCAGCGGAATCTTTTTTAATTCTTCCCTTGCCTGTCCCAGCACTTCTCTCTGCGCATCCGTAAGCCCCGTAAAAGATTTCATGTAAGAAAGATTATCTTTCATCTGCTCCACATTGCTCATCCCCGAAAGCACCGTGATAACGCCCTCCAGGTCAGCCGCAAAGCGAACCGCCCAGGATGCCGCGGAACTCTCCGGCTCTGCCGCCTTCAATAATTTTTCCACGGACTCCGGCGGCGTTGCCAGCATACCGCCTTTCACCGGTTCCATAATGATAACGGGTTTTCCGTATTTTCTTGCCAGTTCATAGCAGCGCCCGGACTGCACCGCCGGGTTCTCCCAGTCGCCGTAATTGATCTGCAGCTGCACAAATTCCATCTCCGGATGAGCCTTAAGAATCTCTTCCAGTTCCTCCGGCGTGGAATGAAACGAAAATCCGATGTGCTTTACCAGACCTTCCTTCTTTTTCTCCTGAATCCAGCTCCACAGATCAAAATCGTCAAAATAATGAGACCTGCCCTCCCCCAGATTATGCAGCAGATAAAAATCAAAATAGCCCGCTCCGGTCTGCGCAAGGGACACATCAAACTGTCTGACGGCATCTTCCCTCGTCTTGCAGTCGATCCAGGCCGCATTCTTCGTTGCAAGCTGGTAGCTTTCCCTCGGATAACGCTCCACCAGCGCCTGGCGGATCGCGTCCTCACTTCCCGCATACGCCCACGCCGTATCGAAGTATGTAAAGCCGGCGTCCATAAACAGATCCACCATCTCCTTTGTCTGCTCCACATCGATCGCACCGTCCTTCTGGGGCAGACGCATCAGCCCGAATCCCAGTTTTTTGATCTCTTCACCTAAATAACCCATCGTTTTTCTCTCCTTCTTTTATAAAATACGTTCAGCACCCGGCAAAACTTTTGTCCGAATATTCCCGGATCGCCTCCGCCATCTTTACCGCCCGCAGATTTTCCTTCACATCATGTACCCTGACAAAGCCGCAGCCTTTCAGTACGCCGACAACGGTTGTTACAAGCGTGCCCTCCAGCCTCTCTTCCACCGGCAGATCCAGCGTAAGTCCGATCACGGACTTCCTGCTGCAGCCCAGCAGCAGCGGATATCCCAGTGTATGCAGCCCATCCAGCTTCGCGATCATTTCCAGATTCTGCTCCCTGGTTTTCCCAAAACCAATACCCGGATCAAGTATGATCTTATCCTCCGCAATACCTGCCGCCTTCGCCAGAGAAATACTTTCCCGAAGATCATTCATAACATCTGTTATGAATGATCCGTAAACCGCATCCTGCCGGTTGTGCATCAGACAGCAGCAGACTCCCGCTTCCGCTATAACCTCAGCCATCCGGATATCATATTTTAAACCCCGGATATCATTGATCAGATCTGCTCCCGCCAAAATCCCCGCCTTTGCCACAGCCGGCTTATAGGTATCCAGAGAGATCGGTACATCAAACCCGGCTCTCACTTTCTCAAGGACGGGAAGTACCCGTTCCATTTCCTCCTCATCGGAAATCTTCTCATGCCCCGGCCTTGTGGATTCCCCGCCGATATCCAGGACATCCATGCCTTCCGCCAGCATCTTCTCCACCTGAAAAAGAGCTTTGTCCAACTCTCTGAATTTTCCGCCGTCCGAAAAAGAATCCGGCGTCACATTCAGGATTCCCATAATATAACATTTGTTATTTAAATCAAATTCCCTGTTTCCTATTCTCATATATTGTCCGCTCTTACACCGCCTGTTTATATATTTTTTTATGCGCTATAACAGTACCTTTTTAACGCTTCAACCTCATCTCAATATCAGATGCGCTATATAATACTCTCATTACAATAACTCTCTCATCCTCAATCACATAGAAAACCGAATAATTATCTACTGCCAACTGCCTTAATCCCATTGCCCGTTCCTGCGCAGATTCCATAAGCCTTATTCTTTCCGGAAACATATTTAGTCCCTCGATAGCTTTTGCAATCCGGTTATATTGTCCTAATGCATTTTCCGGTGCCTGAAGCTGTATCGCAATATAGTTATAGATTTCCTCCATATCCGCTAATGCCTTATCTGTGATCTGTACCTTATATTGCTTCATGCCTGATGGCTCTCCCTGAATTTCGTAAAGGCAGAGGCAGCATCCTGCACCCTGCCTGCCTGTATATCATCATATCCTTCCTGCAATGTATTGTGAATTTCTTCTGCCGTCATTAAATCCGCATTCAGAACAGAGGGAGCATTCGGCAATGTTACCGCAAAAGGAATCCCTCCTGTTAGTGAAATTTGATTGAGATACATATCTATTGCCGTAGACATCGGAATACCTAATCGCGTAAGCACATCTTCAGCTCTTTGTTTTACTGTTGGATTTATTCTTAAGTTTAAGGTCGCTGTTTTTTCCATATCAAATCATCTCCTTTAATCGAATTGTAACGCATTCGTCGTTACATGTCAATGTGAATACTAAAGTCAACCCAATTTTACCGGAAACTTTCATTTTACCCAAATCATAATAATATAAACAGGTCAGAATATCCCACAGACTACCTGCCATACCTGATAACCTGTACCAGATTAATACCGCAGCCTCAGATTCTTCTTATCCCCCTTCCAGTCACATTCCCTCTCCGCCGCACAGCAAAAGCAGCTTCTGCTCATCTTATCCGCCCGGTATAAGATCCCATCCAAAGACTTCTCATCCCTCACCGCCTCATCCCTGTGATGCCGGATCGCGGAAATAACCTGCTCCGATTCCTCCGCCGCAAAGCCGCACTCCGAAAGAATCCTCGGTGCCAGAAGCGCCGAAGCCTTCTCATGAGGGGTTTTGTCCTCATACTGCTGCCATCTGCCGATATCATGCAAAAGCGCCGCCGCGTAAATAAGTTCTTCCGGTATAAACAGCCCTTCTTTCAGGCAAAAAATCACGGAAAGCCTCGCCACATCCAGAAAATGCCCCATATCATGACGGCAGAAGCGCCTGCCTTCTTCTGCCATCCTGTTTTTCTCCAGATATTCTTTATATAATGTATGATGTAATATATTATTCACACGTTCCATCCGTAACACTCCCGCAGCCTGCCAACCGCACATCTCCTGCCTTTACAACATGCACATTATCTCTCCAGCATTCGGAAAAACATCTCCTGCAGCTCCCTGTTTTCCCGGAAAGCCCCTTTTGCCGCATATGTCACCGTCCTGCTGCCGGGCTTTTTGATCCCCCGCATGGTCATGCACAGATGCTCCGCCTCCGTGAGCACCATCACTCCCTTCGGTGATAAATGCTCCATCACCGCTTCCGCGATCTGCTCGGTCATCCGCTCCTGAAGCTGCAGCCGTTTTGCATAAACCTCCACGCACCTTGCCAGCTTGCTCAGCCCTGCAATCCTGCCATCCGGAATATAGGCGATATGCACCCTGCCGAAAAAGGGCAGCATATGATGCTCGCACATGGAATAAAATACAATATCCTTCTCCAGCACCATCTCCGTCCGCTCCGAGATGAAAGTCTTTGAGAGAACCTCCCCCGCATCTCCATCCATGCCGCCGCAGATCTCGCCGTACATCCGCGCAATACGATCCGGCGTCTCCATCAGCCCTTCCCGGCAAATGTCCTCACCGATGCCTTCCAAAAGCAGCCTGACGCCCTCTTTTATCTTTTCCTGATCTATCATGTTTTTCGCTCCTGTCCTTTATTAACCTGCCAAGCGCCCCCAGATAGGAGAGAGAGCCAAAGGCAATGATCACCCAATCCTTCTGCGTAAGCAGATACGCCATCTCCACCGCCTCCTCCAGGCTGGCAGCCTCCGTCACCTTCGGGTGATACTCCGATGCCGCCTGCGCCAGTTCATGCCCGGAAAGCGCCCTCGCCTGCCCCGGCGGCGTGACCGTAACGATCTGCTCCGCATAAGCATAGGTATGTGCGATCACCTTCTCATATTCCTTATCCTTCAGCATTCCCATTATATAGAGAATCTTCTTATTTGTAAAATAAAACCGTATACTCTCCGAAAGCCGCTTTGCCGCATCCTCATTATGGGCACCGTCCAGAATAAAGTAAGGCTTCCTGGCTGCCACCTCAAAACGATATCCCCATTTCGCCAGAAACAATCCCGTGCGAAGCTGCTTCTCCGTGACAAAAAACCCCTTTCTCCCCAGCGCCTCCATAATCTCTACGGCAAGCGCCGCATTCTCCGGCTGAATCACCCCCGAAAGAGATATCTCAAGATGCCTGTAAGATATGCCGCCCTCAGATACATAGTCAAACCGCTGTTTTTCCAGCCCGTATTTTATACTATCAAGCCGCTCCCGGGAAACATACCGAAACGCCGCATCCCCGGCACGCCTTTTCAGCAGTTCCAATACTTCCGGCTGCTGGATGCCGCTGACGACTTCCGCCCCGGGTTTTATGATCCCCGCCTTGTGCGATGCAATCTCTGACAGCGTATTTCCCAGAAAAGCCATATGGTCCATGCTGATGGAAGAAAAGGCGGCAACCAGCGTATTCTTCACAATATTGGTGGCATCCAGATCCCCGCCCATGCCGCACTCCAAAAGCACGATATCACAATGCTGCTCCTTAAAATACAAAAATGCCGCTGCCGTCTCCATCTCAAATACCGTCGGATGGGGCAGCCCTTCCG
>OFHA01002063.1_pt1 | contig 12390 bp, 14 predicted proteins | sample 1521891 | NCBI WGS metagenome assembly OFHA01 (sample SAMEA3504089, study PRJEB24116) | mouse gut metagenome | biome: mouse gut; feature: mouse-associated habitat; material: faeces | place: Denmark | collected 2011 | reverse complement strand
ATCAGAAAGGCGGCCGGGGAACTGAGAAAAGCCGTCAGGGAGAAATCAATATAAGAAAATGTCACCGGGCGGCGGTTCATCTCATCCTCTGATAGGCAATCCGGGGCGTGCCGTCCTCCACGTGGATGGTGCCGCATTCGTGGAATCCCTCTTTTTCAAGAAGGTGACGCATGATAGTATTATCCTTATGGGTGTCAATTCGGATATTGGGAGTAAGGGATTCACAAAAATCAAGACACGCTTTCAGGATACCCCTGACAAGGCCGCCGGAAGCAACCCTGTGCACCGTCCCGTAGGGCAGTTCGTTTTGCCATGCCCCGTTTATTTCCCGATAAGTCGGTTCTACACCGATAATAAAGGCAAATACCCCTGCGGGCTGCCCGTTATTTTCAATGATATATAAATTCCCGTTTTCGATATCAGACGTCAGGGCCTCTGCGGAAGGGTGGCTGCTTCCCCACTGTGTGGGATTTCCGTTTAGAGCCATCTGTTTTCTGGCATAGGAATAAACAGGGAGAATGGTCGGAAGGTCTGTAATGAGAGCTTTTTTGATGTTCATGCCAACGGAACTCCTTTAAAACGGATTACAGATTTTTCCAGCATTATAACATAAATCTGAAGGCGCGGAAACGGGGGATTTTCTGCCGGGGTCTATTAAGTCCGTAAGAAAAACGACCTTTAAATTTTTTTGTAAAAAAATGAACCGTATCAAAAGTTATGGCGAATATAGAGTGAACAGGTAAAGGAGGTGAAGCAGTGAATGCAGGAGAAATAGAAAAATGTATTGATGAGTTCGGGACGGATGTCTATAGATTTTGCCTGAAGCTCTGTGCGGATAAAACGGATGCGGAGGACTTATATCAACAGACTTTCCTGAAAGCGTTGGAAACGGAATGGGAGCTTGACTGGGAGAATAATCCCAAAGCATTGTTTTTTTCTTTGGCGCATAATCTCTGGAAAAGCGACAGAAGAAAGCAGGCCCGGCGCAGCAGGATTGCTCCCGGCAGCAATCTGGATGATGAAATGGAACTGTCTTCCGGAGAAAGTATTGAAGAAAGCTATTTTCAGAGGGAACTGATTGCGGAAGTACGTCAAATCATTCAAACACTTCCGGAAAAGTTTCAGATACCTTTGCTGTTATTTTACCTTTCCGATTGCTCCGTTGAGCAGATTGCGACTATCATAAAAAAGCCGCCTGGCACTGTGAAAAGCCGTTTATTCAAGGGCAGAAGCCTGATTAAAAAAAGATTGGAGGACGCTGGTTATGAGAAATAATTGCGTTGAAACGGAATTAGAGGAGGTCATCCGGGCTTCTATGGAAATGACGGATGCACCGACGCCGGAACTGAATAATAAACTCAAAGTGGCGCTGTATCAGCAGGAAGCCGTTCTGCGGAAACAGCCTGCCGCACATACCCTGTCGCTCTGGTATATGCCCATGCTTTTAAATCTGGTAACTTTTGCGCTGCTGGCCGTTTTGGCTCTTACGGTGATCGAGAATGCTTACCTGTCTTACTTTGCCGCCGGTATATGCCTTTATATTTGCGCGGCGGGCGTATTGATTACCATAGTGGGTATAAAGAGAACAAACATAAAAGAGGATATCACAATCCGTATTGAGAAAAGGGGTGTATTGGCATGAATCATACGAAAAATAACAAATTTCCGCTTTATATCGGTATTTTTATTGTCTTACTGCTGATAATTCTGCGGTTTGGCCTGTTCTTTCTAAAAAGCGACGGTTTCAGCGGCCTTTCTGTATGGCTTCCCGCACTGCTTTTTGGATTCATCATTTTTGCGTTATGTACCTCCGCTTTTTTTGCGGCGTGGGTATATCAGGATTGCAAAAAGCGGGGCGATGACCCGGTGCTGTGGGGACTTGTGGTTTTTATTGCAACTCCCTTTATCGGATTACTGATTTATTTTCTGCGCCGTTCGGAAATAAAAGACATTTGCGGCGCTTGCGGACATAAAATTTCATTAAAGGCAAAATACTGCGAAGAATGCGGAACGCCTGTCAAAAAGGAGGATAATAACGTTATGGTAAAACAGGAAACACATCACTTAAAATATATCGCGGCCGGAATTGTGAGCATGGCTCTCATGCTGATGAGTCTGACGGGTTTTATCGTCAGCGCGGCTGCCGGAAACGGTATCAATACGAATACTGCATCTAATGACAGAGTTTGGAACACGGGAGTTATCAGCATGAATTATAACGCCTATACGGATGGCGTCTGGAAACTGGATTTTAAAAGCGCCAGCGAAGGATTTGTGAAAGAAAGAATTATGACGATTACGGACGCGGACACCCAACTGCTCCATGCGGATATCTCCTGCAAAACGGTGCCCGAGGGGGCAACACTTGTTCTTTGGCTGGTACAGGAGGATGTGGTAAAGTCGGTTGATATTACGTCTCTTTCCGAGCCGTTAGAATATCCTCTTAATGATTTTGAAAACGGAAAAGTTTATGTCAGGCTGCAAATCAACGGGGTGGAAAATACCGTTTCGGAAATCTGTATTAAGTAGAAAAGCCTCCTGAATAAAATATTCTCCCTGTGTAAACTCTGATTTATAGATAGAGTTAATCGAGGAAAAGAATGGGGGAGTTGGTTATTTTGGCTTTATTTTATATTATCTTTTATCCGAAAAAGAGTACAGAAAAAAGTACAGTTTAAGAAAAATGAGTCTAAAATTGAATTTCACTGAGAATTTGGATATGATATGTGAAGCAATAAAAACCTTTAGGATTTGCCATTTGCCTAAAGGTTTTTTATCACTAAATTCAGTCCTGAATTCGAAAAATTTCTGCATCTTCCCAATAATCAGCAATAACTGGAATATTATCACTGTAAAATGAGTTAAAGTTTATTTTTTGTATTGTCTCTAAGGTATAATATGCATAAATAACATCTTGTACACTTGAGTTTCCATATACATCTAAAATGGGATATTTTACTGATACAGAGACATTAGTATCAATAAGTGGTTGCAGAGATTTCAATACTTCAAGAATATAGAAATAAGTACCTTCAACATTCTGCTTATCTGTAAAACCACTGGTAAATCCTACGAGAACAATTTCAGTATGATTATTTTCCGGGGTATAATTAAATGCTAACAATTTATCATTTACCGAAGAGTTATTTGAAAGTGAGTTAAGTAGCTGTTCTTCTTTTCCTAATTCAATATTATCCGTCGTATTATCAGGAGAGAGATTTTCCATATTATTCTGTATGTCTGTAGAGAAGGACTCGGAATTATCATTACCTACAATGTTTTTTGTTTGATAGTCAACGGAGTCTTTATGCATATGATTATCCAGGGCGACAAGCAGTGCCACCATCAAGCAGCCGATAATCAGTGCAATAACAGAATATGTTTTCTTATGGCCGTCCTTTTTGCGTAAATCAATAATTGCCAGTATAATTCCGATAGCGCTCAACCCGCCTAAAAAAGAAAGGACAAGAGCAGCAATGCTTAATTTAGAGGGCTTTTGTTGTTTTAAGTTATTTTTCTTTTTTATGACTGTAGTTTTATTAGTTATATGTTGTTGCGTATGTTGCTGTATTTGTGTCTGCGGAACCGGCCTTTGTTTTTCTTGCTGCAAAGTTCTTTTTTGAGGCGTTCTGACCACTGGCTTTTGGGCAGAAAAAGGGACAAGACTGCAATTGCAGACAGGGCATTTGAAGGAAGAACTCAAAAATTCCCGGCCACACAGAGGGCAGACCTTTGAGGTGCCGGAATTTGCTGCATCAGACTCCACAGAAAAACTGTGAGTATAAAGTTCGTCATAGCCATCATCATAATTGCTTATCAATTCTTTCAGATAATCCCTTCCCCATAATCTGACCCCGGTGGCTGCAGCAATGTTTTGAGCCTGCTTTGTAAAGGTATTATTGGTAATTACGGCGGCGGCATCATAGTGGTAGTAGTCTACACCAAGACCGGCTTCCTGCACAGCCTTAACGCCAACTGCACTGTTATAGCGTTTACACTGAATGGCATATCTGGTACTGCCTCTGCGTGCAAGAATATCAATACCATAATCGCCGCTTCCCTGTGTCACTTCTACGTCTCTCCATCCATTATGGCGAAGCAAATCGGCAATCGCATATTCAAATTCATGTCCTTCCATAATATCAAGTTCTTCAATGGCGTACTTCAAATTAATCCCCCTTCTGAAATATTTTGTAAAGTATTGTTAACTGTTTCAAACGCATTATAGTCCGCAATGCCTGCAAGGATGGTAACCTTGTGACCGTAGTTTTTCATAAAAGTTTCAAGTCTTAAAATTATATCTACCAATCAAAGTCACAGTTATCAACTCCGTATTCAGCCTGCTCAGAAGTAAATTTATCAACATCTTCAAGCATCTTTTTCAGGGAATCATATGAAAACTCTATTCCGGTAGCCAAATAATTATTTGCACTTATCACAGCTTGAATATTCCAATCAGCACCACATTTATCAACCCCATAATCAGCCTGTTCAGGAGAAAATTTATCAAAATCTTCAAGCATCTTTTTCAGGGAATCACGTGAATACCCCATTTTAGAAGCCAAATAATTTTTTGCAGCATCTATTACTTTTTTCTGCCAGTCATAATCAGGATTGCCAGTATGCGTTGGCGTATTAGTCGGCTTAGGTGTAATAACAGGCTGTGGAGTGCTTGTGGGGCGTGGAGTGCCGGTAGGGCGTGGTGTATCCACTGGTGCATTAGTCGGTCTTGGCAATGCAGTAGGTGTTGACTGCGGCTTGATTGTAGCTGCTGGCGTTGGTGTATTTAATGATATATTGGTGTCACTGGAAGCATCAGAAGATGGACTGGGAAGTACCTTCTTTACTGCTATTCGCCTTAAATCTAATAAAATACCGCATACCGTACAAGTACGTTGTTCTGCACCGAGTGTTGTGGTGGTAGGTTCTTCTACTGTTGTCCAATCCGTAGCAATATGACCTGGCGCTGAAATCTGTTCTGAGTAAATATCTCCACAGCTACAAGTATATTTACGAAGTCCCGTAAGGACACAGGTAGGTTCCCGTTCTGTGGTTACTGCGTAACTATGAACATGTTCTTCATTATTTACATGGACTCCGTTATTGAGGTGAGGAATGTCTTCTATTGCGGCTATTGAATCGCAATATATGCAGTATTTAACCCGCAATCCCGCTTCATTTGAAGTTGGTTCTCTTATAGTTATCCAGTCAAAATCTTCTTTATGTTTTGTAGCGGGGACATCTATATAATATGTATTTCCACATATATCACAGATATATTTTAATCTCCCTTCTCTATAACAGTTAGCTTTTACGTCTACAGATTCAATATAATTGTGAGTGTGTTCAACATAGTTTATTCCTTCTATATCAACACTATCTGGGAATGTAGTTAAGACTTGCGGGACGGTTGAAGAATAATCCTCCATTTGAACTTCTAATGTATTACTGGATTCTTCAGCTACGTTTACAGGCTCTTTATCTATTAAAGCATAACCCAATATACCTATCGTTGATAAACAGGCTGTTGTTCCTATTCCCGCTAAAATTGCTGTTGCTATTCCTATTAGCTTTTCCATTGAACAATCTCCTTTATAGGTCTATTTAATGTATTTTCAATTATTCCTAATGTTGTTGATATTTGTATGATTTATATGAATCATAAAAGTATTATATAAAATTGAAATTATAAAGTAAATAAAAATTATATTATTATTTTGAAATTGTATTCTTAATATTAATTTGATGTATAAATTGTGATATAGAAACGGGAGGACTATGAAATCTATAATATAACAAAAAGGAGGTTATGAGTTATGAGTAAATTTATAATTCCCCCCAAAGAAGATAAAATGGTGACAATGACTATACGTATAGATAAAGAATTGCAAAAGAGTTATGATGAATTAGCAAAGGAAACAAATCGTTCCCGAAATGAATTGATAGGTATGGCTTTGCAATATGCACTTGAAAACATAGAGAGAAATGACAAACAATAATATTTGATACTGAAGATATTTAGTGAGCAAATGTATTTTTGTTTAATGAAGTAGTAAGACATTAGCGAGCAAGGAAAGAAACGGAATAGTAGAGATACACAAACCGCTGTTTGGCATAGAGTCAAGGGGCGGAGTCTTTTTATTAAGGGTAAAAAGTGGGCCACGAATAAATAGTTCATCTTTGGGGAAAAATTTATTTCGAGGAGTTAATAATTCCTTTATAAGCAGTTTATAAATCTTTTATCACTATTGTTAGCACTCACTATTGACGAGTGCTAACAATAGTGATATAACATTATTAGAACAAAGGAAACAGACATCCGGAGTTCGAACTACGAAGCCAGTAAATGTAACCGCACAACAAAATTGATAATAACAATGTTTGTGCGTGAAAGATTAAAGGAGGAATGAATTATGTTGATGCCCAGTATTTTTGGAGAAAATTTATTTGATGACTTTTTTGATGAGTTTGCCCGTCCGGCAAGGAACGTTGTGAGATACAACACACCTGCAACGAACATTATGAAAACAGATATCAGGGAACACGATACGGGATTTGAACTTGATATTGACCTTCCCGGATACAAGAAAGAGGATGTAAAAGCAGAGCTCAAGGACGGCTATTTGACCGTCAGCGCGCAGACCCGGTCAGACAATGACGAAAAAGAGGAAAACGGGAAATACATCCGCCGCGAGCGTTATTACGGAACCTGCAGCAGAAGCTTTTACGTGGGCAAGGAAATCACTCAGGAAGAAATCAAGGCAAGATTTGAGGATGGGATTTTGAAAGTGTCTGTTCCGAAGAAACAGGCAAAGCCCGCAGTCGAGGAGAGCAAATTTATCCAAATTGAAGGCTGAGGAGCAAAATCCCCCGAATGAAGTTGAAAACAGGAATGTCAAAACCGAAACAGGAGGATAAGACAGTGGCTAATTTATTACTTACAGGAAGAAAAGCAGAATCAATTTATACGGCGATAAAGAAGAAACATGCAGACCATGAGAAAAGGAAAGCGGCATGTGCAGTCCGTCACAGCATCGATTCCTATGAGGAGCATGTGAGAAGAAACGCCGCCGTAAAGGCATGTTACGTGTATATTAACGGCGTGTCGATGCCGGTACTTTGCGCGTAACAGAGCGCTTTTGAAAATAATACAGACGGAAAGAAACGGTCCGGGGCCTGGAAGCCTTCGGGCCGTTTTTGCTGCGCGCAAACAGAAAACGCTGACTTTATTTCTGTAAAAGTAGTATAATAGGCTGGTTACATATACACTGTGATAAAGGAGGAGAATATTATGAATAAAGATTTGACGGTGGGAAATCCACAGAAAGTATTATGGACATTCTGCATGCCCATGTTTGGCAGCATTATTTTTCAACAACTGTATAACATTGCGGATTCGCTGGTAGCCGGCAAGTTTATCGGGGAAAATGCGCTGGCGGCTGTGGGCAACAGCTACAACATTACGCTGATATTCATTGCCTTTGCTTTCGGGTGCAATATGGGATGTTCTGTGATTGTTTCCCAGCTTTTTGGAGCAAAGGACTATGGCAAGATGAAAACTTCGGTCTACACCACATTGATTTTCAGCGGAGCGCTGTGCCTTGTTTTGATGATTGGCGGCCTGTTATCATGCAATACCCTGCTTCGCCTGATGAAAACCCAGGAAGAAATTATGGCGGATTCCGCAGTATATCTGAGAATTTATATTTTCGGCCTCCCCTTTTTATTTTTCTATAATATTGCTACCGGAATTTTTTCCGCGCTGGGGGACTCCAGGACGCCGTTTCTGTTTCTGGCGTTTTCCTCCACGGCCAATATTCTTGTGGATATTTTGTTTGTAAAAGTGTTTTATATGGGAATTGCCGGGGTTGCGTGGGCGACCTTTTTATGCCAGGGGATTAGCTGTGTGCTTTCCGTGCTGCTGATTTTGAAAAGGCTTACCGCCATCGAAACGAGCGGGGAGGTTACTGTTTTTTCATGGAGCCTCTTAAGAAAAATACTGGTGATTGCGGTTCCGAGCATTTTGCAGCAGTCCTTTGTCTCTGTGGGAAATATGCTGATTCAGGGATGTATCAACAGCTTTGGCGTGAGTGTGGCCGCAGGATATTCCGCTGCCGTAAAGCTCAACAATCTGGTTATCACTTCCTTTACAACCATTGGAAACGGAATATCTAATTTTTCCGCCCAGAATATCGGAGCGGGCATCTACACACGTGTAAAGGAAGGCTTCCGGGCAGGGTTAAAGCTGGTGTGGGCAATATGCGTTCCCTTTGGCTTACTGTACTTTTGCTTTGGAAAATATTTGCTGCTGCTTTTTATGGACGAGTCTTCCGCCGCTGCGCTTGCCACCGGGCAGGAGTTTTTGCGCATCTTATCGCCGTTTTATTTTGTGGTGTCGTCAAAGCTGGTAGCTGACGGAATTTTGCGCGGAGCCGGGGCCATGAATCAGTTTATGGCGGCAACTTTTATTGACCTTGCTCTCAGGGTGGTGCTTGCCTTCCTGTTTTCGGGGATTTCCGGTTCGGCTGCCGGTATCTGGTGTTCCTGGCCTGTGGGATGGTGCATCGCAACGGGGCTTTCGATTGTATTTTATCTGAAAGGAAATTGGATGAAGCAAAAGATACAAAAATTATGATAAAAATCAAATAATAGTGCAATATCATTTTTCCCTCTTATAGTAATATATAATCACATTAAGAAACCGGCCGGAAACAAAAATTATACAGTCACATAAGGAAAACTTATTATAATAAAGCGAAAGTCAAATTGATTTGATAAGATTTTGTTTTTATAATAAGTACAGAAAATAAAACAAAACCCCCTTTCCGAAAGCGGAGAGCGGCGGTTATCAGAAAATAGGAGGATGAAAAAATGACAAGACGTGAAAATTTATCAATGGGAAGAAAAGCAGAATCCATTTATACCGCAATGAAGAAAAACCGCGCAAACTGCGAGAAGAAGAAAGCCGTTTTCGCTGCCCGCCACACCGTCAGCTCCTTCCGAAGCATCAACCGTCACATTATAGAGTGTTATAGCCTGAGCGGATGGCAGCACAGCCGCCAGAAAATCCACCTGATCTCCGGTTTCGGTAGTCAGATCGACATACACGTTAATATCATCAGGGCGCAGAAAAGCGCATCGCTGCTCAGTCGACGGATAAGGAAGGTAGATTCCACCGGATGAATGGAGAACAGCCTTCAGTTCAGGAAACATCGCCAAAGCCTCCGGTGTGTACGACATCGACACAACGGCATTGGCAATCCGGCACTCAAGTGGCAATTCGTAACTCTCTCCGCTGACAAGATTGACCGAACGGCTTCCATAGATACATGGTCTGTCAAAGCCCTCATTTTCTATTGAACCATAAAATGCCTCTACCTGATAAATACCCGGGCGCAACGGCTCTCTGCGTGGATATGCATTCACATCCTGCCATGTCCCGGAATAGAGACCATCATTGCTCGTGAGCCGGAATGAAAGTAGCGCCGATGCTATATCATCGGGAACGATTTCTGACGCATCCCGACCATCTACAGTCCGGACCGACAGATCGATAGTCACCTGCGGATCTATGAAAGCCGAACCGAAAAGCTCCACAACCGTCTCCTGCTGACATGCCGATACCACGAACGCAATAGCCGCGTAAACAGCCATGCGCACCGCAGAAAAACCATATATTTTGTAGAACATCTTATCCATTGCATAAGCCGGGCCGACCATGGTCCGACACGTTAACACAATCCCCTACAGGATATGCATTTTAATAAATTTTGTGTAAAGATAATATCTTTTCAGGTAACGACGCTGTACAAGCCACTTAAAATTAGTTAATCAACTTCCATCATAATCTTTATCAATATTTTTTGGTTAATTTTGCCGGTTGTTTAACAATAGGACAATTTACTGACATAAAAATGAAATTCAGACTCACCATAGCCGCTTCCATCATTGCAGCATCAACATTATCAGCTTCCGCATGGGACTTGAAAGAAGCTCTCGGTAACCTCAAAAGCGGCGACAGCTCATCATCCGTAACCGACGCCATATCTGGTGCACTCGGAGGCATTCTGTCAACCGGAAAAATAACCGTCGAGCAACTTGAAGGCACCTGGAACTACTCGGCTCCTGCCGTTACTTTCAAAAGCGACAATCTGCTGAAAAAAGCAGGCGGAGCTGCGGCTTCAGGGGGGATCGAAAACAAGCTCGCCCCTGTCTATAAGACTACCGGTCTCGACCAGCTGACCATGACCATCGACAAGCAGGGTGCATTCAGCATGAAAGTGCGCGGAATCACCCTAAAAGGCACTATTCAAGCCGTTGAGGATGAAAGTTCGCAGGCCAATTTCAAGTTCACGTTCAGCGGACTTGGCAAAAGCATCGGTGGCATCAACGCCTACATTGAAAAAAACATCACCGGATCAATGACCCTCACTTTCGATGTGTCAAAGCTGATCACGATAATGGAAAAGATCAGTTCTGTGACCAACAACTCTACCATCTCAACTCTATCAAAGACCCTATCGAGCTACGATGGCCTCTGCGCCGGATTTGAACTGAAAAAATAAAAAAGCGCAACCCCCGGATATGATTGCGGCATCAATCGTCACCTACAACACCGATTCCGAAGAATTGGCAAGATGCCTGCGCTCTCTCGATCCCGGGATATTCAACTGCATATATGTGGTCGACAACTCCTCGTGCAAAGCGACGGAGGACACATGCCGCCGTTTTCCAAACACTGAATATATCCCGTCTGAGAACATAGGCTATGGTGCGGCCCATAATATCGCGCTGAGAAAATCACTCGCATTGCGCTACGACTACCATCTCGTTCTGAACCCCGACATCGAGTTTTCACCGGCCGCCATCGGAAAAATCATCCGCTATATGGATGCCAACACCGATATCGGTGCCCTCCAGCCTATCATCCTCAACCCCGACGGGTCAATGCAGTACACGGTTCGACTTCTACCCACACCCATGGATCTTATCCTGCGACGTTTCCTCCCGGAATGGATATGCCGCCGTCAGCGAGGCCGCTACGAACTGCGCCACATCGATCATTCCGAAACGTTCAATGTACCCGTAATCCAAGGCAGCTTCATGTTCCTGAGATGCTCAGCCATCAACAAAGTCGGGCTGTTCGACGAACGTTTTTTCATGTACCCGGAGGATATCGACCTCACCCGACGGATCCACCGTCATTTCCGCACTGTTTCGTTTCCCGACGTCACCGTGATCCATGACCACCGCGCGCAGTCCTATCACGATCCTCGTCTGCTAAGGATCCACATTGTCAACATGATCCGATACTTCAATAAATGGGGATGGCTGTTCGACAGCGAACGACGCCGGTTCAACAGCCCCCTGATAAAAAAATAGACGGCACGCTAAGAAATGCGTGCCGTCCAGGTGTCTCCGGCTGCTGTCCGGAGCTATCGTCATTTTAGAGTATATTCCACCGGCATCTGATTCGAATAACCGGACGCTGCTGACGGGATATCGGTAGAATCCGCAACAACATTGAACCTGACTCCGACCACTGCCGAGGCAAGGGCACAGCCCTCTTCCGCCACATTCATGGCCACTGACAGATTATGCTGACCGATGCTCAGACCCTCCGTCACAATTGGTATTCTCTCGTAGGGCGATGCTACCAGTCCAGGCATCCGTCCGTCGACATAGTATGTCACCAGACCGGCTATTGTTGCCTCATGGTCTGTATTGACCGCCTTCACGGAAATTCCGTCGATATAAAGCGTATCCGGCTTGACCACATACACCTGCGAACCTACCACGGTTCCGTTGGTATAAGAAAACGTTATGTCAACTTTCGGAAGGTTATCATCATCGTCGCACGACACTGCCAATCCCAGCAGCGGAAGTGCCAATAACAGAAATAATAATTTTTTCATAGCTAAATTAAGAAGTTATTGTGTGTCTATTTATCAGTTACTGAACACCAGTTCATCATCCTTCACATCGATCACTATCGGGCGTTCCTTGTCAACTTTCTGTGCAAGAATATCTTTCGACAGACGATTGAGCACAAGGCGGTGGATTGCACGTTTGACAGGTCGGGCACCGAACTCCGGATCATAGCCTTCTTCGGCAAGATATTTCAACGCCGCCGGGGTAACCTCCAGATTGACGCCATTGACCGACAGCATCTTCTGGATGCTTCTGATCTGCAAGCCTACAATCTCCTCGATCTCCTTCTCATTGAGTGGCGTGAACATGATTGTCTCGTCGATACGGTTGAGGAATTCCGGACGGATGGTCTGTTTCAGCATATCAAGAACCTCCTGTTTCGTCTTTTCCACAACCTCATCATGATTCTCCGGCGTCATCTTGGCGAAATTGTCGCGGATCACCGACGATCCCATATTC
>OFHA01002061.1_pt1 | contig 12402 bp, 8 predicted proteins | sample 1521891 | NCBI WGS metagenome assembly OFHA01 (sample SAMEA3504089, study PRJEB24116) | mouse gut metagenome | biome: mouse gut; feature: mouse-associated habitat; material: faeces | place: Denmark | collected 2011 | reverse complement strand
TCCTCAGAGAGTACGCCGCCTATATCAAGGACAGCATGGTGGCGGAGCTTTGCGAGCTTAACCGTAACATGATGCTCTCCGTTGATGTCGTTCCCGTCCCTACGGACGAAGCCGTGCGGGAGGTGGAAAATCGCCTGCTCGGTGTAGAAACCAATATCACCAACTGGCAGAGGAAACAGAACCAGAACAACAATTTTTCCGCCGTCATCCCCTACGACTTGGAGCAGCAGCGAAAGGAAAGCAAGGAGTTCCTCGATGACCTCACGACCCGTGACCAGAGGATGATGTTCGCCGTCCTCACGATGGTGCATACGGCGGAGAGCAAGGAGCAGCTTGACAATGACACGGAAGCCCTGCTCACCACGGCGAGGAAGCACCTCTGCCAGTTCGCCGTGCTGAAATTTCAGCAGATGGACGGTCTGAACACCGCCCTGCCCTTTGGCGTGAGGAAGATTGACGCTTTCCGCACCCTCACCACGGAGAGCCTTGCGGTGTTCATTCCCTTTAGGGTGCAGGAAATCTACCATGAGAACGGCGTGTATTACGGGCAGAATGTTATCTCCAAGAACATGATAATCGCCAACCGCCGCCACCTCTTGAACGGCAATTCCTTTATCCTCGGCGTGTCTGGTGCAGGCAAGTCGTTCACGGCAAAGGAGGAAATGACGAACATCATCCTCACCGACCCCAACGCCGATGTGATTATCATAGACCCAGAGCGGGAGTATTCGCCCCTTGTGAAAGCGATGCAGGGCGAGGTCATCCACATTTCAGCGACCAGTGACAACCACATCAACGCTATGGATATGAACTCTGATTACGGAGATGGGGCAAACCCCGTCATCCTCAAATCAGAGTTTATTTTATCCCTCTGCGAGCAGCTCATCGGCGGGGCGAGCCTTGGGGCAAAACAGAAATCCATCATAGACCGCTGCACGGCTTCGGTGTACCGCCACTATCAGCAGGGCAACTATATGGGCGTGCCGCCCACCTTGCAGGACTTCCGTGAGGAACTCTTGAAGCAGAACGAGCCAGAAGCACAGGAAATTGCCCTTGCCATCGAGCTTTTCACGGACGGCTCTCTTAATACCTTTGCCAAGCACACAAATGTGGATACCAAGAGCCGCCTTATCTGCTATGACATTCTGGACTTGGGCAAGCAGTTACAGCCCATCGGGATGCTTGTTGTCCTTGACAGCATCCTAAACCGCATCACCCAGAACAGAGCGAAAGGCAGGAACACTTTTATTTTCATTGACGAGATTTACCTGCTCTTTCAGCACGAATACTCGGCAAACTTCCTCTTTACCCTCTGGAAGCGTGTGAGGAAGTACGGGGCGTACTGTACTGGCATCACCCAGAATGTAGACGACCTTTTACAGAGCCACACGGCGAGGACGATGCTTGCCAACAGTGAGTTCATCATCATGCTCAACCAAGCGTCCACGGACAGGATTGAACTTGCCAAGCTCCTTAACATCTCCGACTTGCAGATGAGCTATATCACCAATGTGGGTGCGGGACAGGGGCTTTTGAAAGTGGGCAGCTCCCTTGTGCCGTTTGTCAACAAGTTCCCCCGCAATACGGAGCTGTATAAGCTGATGACAACGAAATTTGGGGAGGTCTAAAAAGGGAGTGATTTTGGAGAGAAACCGTATTTACCCGATGGACTGCGTGGAGGTGTTAAAGGAGCTGCCATCGGAGAGCGTGGATTTAGTCATTGCCGACCCGCCCTACTACCGCATGAAAGGGGAATTTGACTTTGTATTCCAGTCCGTGCCGCAGTATCTGGCATGGTGTACGGAATGGGTACGGGAGTGCCACCGCATCCTAAAGCCTACGGGGGCGTTCTACTGTTGGGGGAGCAGCCAGATGATAGATAAGCTCTCCGTGGAGGTACTGGATAAGTTCGACTGGATAAAGCGGAATCTGATTGTCTGGAATTACAGGACGGGGCGACCTGCCAAAGCCGCCTACCGTGACGAAGCAGATTTTTTGTGGTTTTACAGTAAGCCCCTGCATGAAATCCATGTGGATGCCGTCCGCATCCCCTACGACAAGGGCGGAGAAAAGGACAAGAGGAAGAACCCCAAGGGGAAGTCCTGCGGCAATGTCTGGGAGGTGCCGAGGGTGATGCCAAACTACAAGGAAGCCACCAGCCACCCCACCCAGAAGCCAGAGAAGCTGGCGGAGCGGATGATACGGGCAAGCAGCGATGCGGGCGGCTTGGTGGTAATCCCCTTTGCAGGCTCTGGGAGCGAAATCGTCCAGTGCATTAAGAATGGGCGGGATTTTATCGCCGCCGAGAACAATGTTTCCTATGTGCAGGACATTATCCTGCCACGGCTGAAAAAGGAGACGGAGGCAGATTTTCTGTATCGGAGCAATGAAAATACCCTGCGGGCATCCCACGATGCCCCAAAGCAGGGCTTTAGGAAAGGAGGATTTTATGGCGGATATTAGATTTCGCAGCACGGCTCACCGTGATTTCTTTCTGGAGAACATGATGAAATGCAGGGTAAACGACTGCTACCACAGGGCGTTTTTTTATGTGATGGGGATTGCGGAGGAAACAAGGAAGAACATCAATACCATGTTCGACTTCAAGACGGACTGCATCGTGCCAGAGGGGATGCACAGCGGATGGCAGACAAGCGGCACGGTCAAGGTCTGCCACCTTGCTTTCAACCTCTGGAACGGTTACGCAGAGGACGGGCGTGAGAGGTATTCCACACCAGAGGAATTATTCTGCTGCGAGTTCGCCCCCTACTTCATGGAGGGCATCAAGGTGAGGTATCCCGAATATTGCAGGGATTTACCTGCACCCAAGCAGCACACCGACCACGCAAGGTAGACCAAACGAAACGAAGCCAAGCCTATTTTAAGTGAGAAAGGAAAAGAAAAGCCTATGAAAGAATATCTGAAAAAGTATCAGTCTGTTATCTGCATCGCTGCCGCCGTCTGCCTTTTAGGTGCGGCAGTTTTCTGTATCTTCCGCATCTCCCATCACGATGCGCAGGTGGACGAGCAGGCGGAGAACTTTGAACAGCTTGCCCAGATAGTGGAGCAGGCTCCCGAATCCGAGCCGGTTCCCACGGACAAACCCGTGAGTGAGGGCGAGGACGTTCTGGCGAAGTACAACGAGCCGTTCTTGCAGAATGAAGATTTGATAGGGTGGATTGCCATTGACGGCACCACCATCAACTACCCCGTCATGCAGAGCAAAAACAATCCCAACTTCTACCTCAAGCGCAACTTTGAAAAGGAGTACAGCGATTTAGGTACGCCCTATGTGCAGGAGGACTGCGACATCGCCGCAAGCGATAATCTGGTTATCTACGGACACCACATCAAGGGTGGCAAGATGTTCGGGGCGTTGGAGAGCTACAAGGAAAAGGACTTTTACGAGGGACACAAGACCGTCCAGTTCGACACCCTCACGGAGCAGGGCGAGTATGAAATCATTGCCGTATTCAAGACCGTGGCGTACAGTGCGGAGGGCTACCGCTACTATGATTTTATTAATGCGGAGAACGGGGACGAGTTCAACGCCTATGTGGGGAAATGCAAGGAGCTTGCCCTCTACGACACGGGCGTGACCGCCGAGTACGGCGACAGGCTCATCACCCTCTCCACCTGCGAATACTCCGCCCAGAACGGCAGGCTTGTGGTGGTGGCGAAAAAGGTGGACTGATTTGACCGCCAAATCCCAGAGGATACGGCATATCTTCGGAAAGGAGGCTCCCTATGGCGAAGATTAAGACCAGAGATGCGGTCAAAGGCACCATCAAGGCTATCGACAAGGCGGCTGTCGCTTCGGAGCGCATGAAAGCCGCCTACGCCAAGACCAAGGAAAAGGCGGAGCAGGGCTATTATGCGGAGGAAAGCTCTGCCACCGAGTACGCCGCCGACAAGGTTTCCTATGCTTCCGAGCGGATTGCAGGCGAGGGCGCACACCAGTTCAACAAGCAGGGGCAGAAATCCGTCCAGACCACCAAGGAGAACATCATCAAGGCAAAGGAAAAAGTGGCGGATTTTAAGGAAAAAAGGGCGGCAAAAACCGCAGAGAAACAGAAAGCACAGTCTGCTGCAGAACGGAACGGCTCACAGCCCCATCACGGGGCGGTGAGCCGTTCCCCTGCCCCCGATACCCCTGCAAATGCAGGTGAAAAAGCAAAGAGCCGCTTTATCAAGACAAGGCAGCAGGGAAAGCAGACCATCAAGACCACCGCCCGAAATGCCGAAAAGACGGTGCAATCTACCGCCCAAAGCACGGCAAAAACGAAAGAAGCCGCCAAAGCCGCCGCAAAAGGTATGGTAAAATCAAAAGATGCTGCCAGAGCCGCCGCTAAAGGTACAGTAAAATCAAAAGAAGCCGTCAAAGCTACTGCTAAAGGTACGGTCAAGACTGCCGAAAAAAGCGTAAAGACTGCACAGGCAACCTCTAAGGCGGCGATTAAGACCACGGAGCAGACCGCTAAGGCGACCAAGGCAGCGGCAAAGACTTCCGCGAAAACAGCACAGAAAGCGGCGCAGGCGGCGAAAGCCACCGCTAAGGCGACAGCCCACGCCGTAAAGGTGGCGGTCAAAGCCACCCTTGCGGCAATCAAGGCGATTATCGCAGGCACAAAGGCTCTGATAGCGGCAGTCATGGCGGGCGGGTGGATTGCCGTTGCCGTGATACTCATTATCTGCCTTATCGGGCTGCTTGTCGGCTCAGTGTTCGGCATCTTCTTTTCGGGCGAGGACTCTGGCAACGGTATGACCATGCAGACCGTAGTCCGTGAAATCAACGCCGACTACGACAGCCGCCTTGATGAAATCATAAACGGCACATCCCACGATGTACTGGAGATGTCGGGAAGCCGTGCGGTCTGGAAAGAGGTGCTTGCGGTGTACTCCGTCAAGACCACCACCGACCCAGACAACCCGCAGGAAGTCGCCACGATGGACGACAACAAGAAGCAGCTCCTAAAGGACATCTTCTGGGAGATGAACGAAATCAGCTCCCGCACCGAGAGCAAGACCGAAACCCAGATAACCGAGAGCGATGACGGTCATGGGAATATTGTGGAAACGGAAACCACCGTCACCCAGACCTACCTTTATATCACCGTGAGCCATAAGACCGCCGAGGAAATGGCGGACAGATACGGCTTCAACGAGGAACAGCGGCAGCAGCTATCGGAATTACTTGCCGAGGAAAACAATTCTCTCTGGTCTGCGGTGCTTTACGGCATCACCATCGGGGACGGCGAAATCGTCACCGTGGCTCTGTCGCAGGTGGGCAACGCAGGCGGCGAACCGTACTGGAGCTGGTACGGCTTTGACGGGCGTGTGGAATGGTGTGCCTGCTTCGTTTCGTGGTGTGCCGACCAGTGCGGCTATATCGAAAGCGGCGTTATTCCAAAGTTTGCAGGCTGCGTCAACGGCTCCCAATGGTTTAAGGACAGGGGGCAATGGCAGGACGGCGGCTTTACGCCAGAAGCAGGACAAATCATCTTCTTTGACTGGGAGGGTGACGGGGAAACCGACCATGTAGGCATCGTGGAACGGTGCGAGGGCGGCATTGTCTACACCGTTGAGGGAAACTCTGGAGATGCGCGCCGACAGCGGAGCTACCCTGTCGGGAGCAGCTCTATCTACGGCTACGGATGCTTATGTGACTAATCACATAAAACACCTTATGTAGAGAAAGCACTTATGTAAAGAGAATGGGTAAATCTTTCATAATACCGAGAGATTTACCCATTTTTATATATCAAAACTTTACATAACACATAGGCAGTTCATCTCCTGACGATATACTTGGCACAGGAGGTGTTCAAAATGGAAAATAAAAAAATCACGAACCTTGAGGAACTAATCAACCAAACAAAACAGAACCTGAAAGACACAGGATACAGCTCCACGTCCCTCTGCGTGCATGGGAAAATATGGAGAGAGCTTTCCGAATATCTTTCCTCTAAAGGGATTGCATCCTATGCGCCAGTAAATGGTCTGGATTACCTGCATTACAAAATCAATTATCCAGAAATCCTTGAAAGAACCCTTACGCATGACGAACGGGATTTCATCAGAGCCATCCGTTTCCTTAACGAATATCAGGAAAACGGCGCAATCCCTTCAGCCCTTCCACGCAGGCGTATCATATGGAACAGCGAAACAGAAAGCCTGCGGGAAGAGTTTGAAGTTTTCTGCCAGAAAAATCTGAACAGCAGGTCAACTGTAAAATCACGGATGTATGCTGCAAGCCGTTTTATGCAGGTTGTCCTTATTGACAAACAGGTAAAAGTTGAAAAAATCAATGCTAAAACCATATCGGAGTACGCCGCTGGACTAAGCGGCTACTCAAAAGCCACTGCAACCGTTCATTTGACAGGGCTGCGTTTTTTCTTCCGCTTTCTTTATGAAAAAGGATATGTTAAGGCAGATGTTTCCCCCTTTGTGCCACGGCTTCATGGCGCGACTGGCGAAAAAATACCGCATATCCTCAGCGAAGATGATGTCAGGAAACTCCTTGATTCCATCGACAGGGGAAATCCGATTGGGAAAAGGAATTACGCAATCCTTTTGATGGCGGCGCTGCTCGGGATGCGTGACAGCGACATCACGAACCTTACCTTTTCCAATCTGGACTGGGAGAAAAACAGCATTACATTTTTTCAAAAAAAGACCAGCCGCATGGTAAAGCTCCCATTACTGCCAGCAGTAGGGGATGCGCTGATTGACTACCTTAAATATGGCAGGCCGCAGACTGACAGCAGCTATGTGTTTGTCAAGCATAAAGCCCCTTTTGAAAAAGCCGTGTCTTTTTATTGCGTCATGTCTGTATGTATCAGCAACGCAGGTATCAGCGTGGGAAAAAACGTCAGCCACGGGCTGCATATACTCCGCCACACACTGGCGAGTGAACTGGTGCGCCAAGGGGAAGCATACAGCACGGTATCGGCAATCCTCGGGCACTCTGGAATCGGCTCGACGGACGCCTACACCCATATAGACCTTGACGGCCTGCTTAAATGTGCATTGGAACTTCAGGAGGTGACGTCACATGAATGAATATATCGGAAAACTGTGCTTTGAAAGCCAGTTTGCGCAGGAACTCACAGGCTTTATCCGTGAAAAGCAGGGGCTTGGAAACAAATACATATGCGAGATGCGGAATTTATGGCACTTTGACAAGTTTGTGAAAGAAAATGGCTTTCAGGAAAATACCATTACAAAAGAAATATTTGAAGCATGGACTTCCAAACGTATTTATGAGAGGGATAAAACCTGCGAAAACCAACGGAACACTTTCAGGCAGCTCTGCCAGTACATTGTAAGGTCTGGCGGGGACGCTTATGTGCCGCCCGCTATGGCACGGTTAAGGACAGACAGGGCATACCGCCCGCACATATTTACAAATGAGGAATTACAGAAATTTCTTGATGCAGCCCGTGAAATGGAACGCTCTGAAAAAAGGCGGAAAGTTTTCTATATGCTTTTTTCACTGCTCATATGTACGGGGATGCGGCTTGGGGAAGCGTTGAATCTGGAAAAAAGCGATATATCTTTTTACAATGGCCATGCCGTAATCTCCATAAGGGAAGCTAAATTCAATAAAGAGAGAAAAATACCACTGGCAGAAGAAATGACAGCCCAATTCAAAGAATACCTTCAAGAAACCGCCCTGCTTTTTCCAGACAGCACGGCGATCTTTCCTGCCGGGCACGGACAGGCGTATTCAGAACACGAAGTATATGTGACATTCCGCAAAGCGCTCTGGAAAGCAGGAATCTCCCATGGAGGCGCAGGGAAAGGGCCGAGAGTGCATGATTTCAGGCACCCAAATGTCAAGCCCAAGACAAAAAGTTTTTGAAGTTTTTTAGAAAGTTTTCGGTTGTGCGCTACGCTCCTATCGGGAGCGTTTTCTCATACCTCCATGCAAAAGTCTTTCATCTTCCAAACGATCTCCACCTGATTATTCGGATAGATATACACCCGGTCAATCAGCGTGTCGGCCAGCCCAGCCGTCAGACCGCCAGCCCCAACTACTTCCCGCGCCAGTTCAGTCCTGGCGCTTTTCGATTTTTCGTCCATCTCCATCTGTGAAGTCTGCGCTTTCAGATTGGAGTGGATTTCCCGGAGCCGGTCAAGCTCGCTGTCAACAGCGGCCTTTTGGATTTTGTAGTCCTCCATGGTGATCTGCTTCAAAATGAGCTGTTCATACAGTACCCGTTTCTGATCCAGGTAGCCCTCGATCTGTTTGTCATATTCGGCCTGCTTCGCAAGCTGAATATCCAACTGTCCAGCATTGGCGAGGTCGGCCACATTCAAAATAATCTGTGCCTGCTTGGAAAGGATTTCGTATAACATCCCTTCCAATTCCGCCTCTGTGATTGTCAGACCATGGCAGGGAGCGGCTTCATTTACTTTGCTGTGCCGACACTGAAAATAGTGGTTTTTGTTTGCTGTGCGCGGCATAGCGTGGCGGCAGCATCCGCAGAACACCTTGCACCGCAGAGGGTAGGCGTTGGCATTCTTCTTGGGACATTTGAACCGGGGCCGCTGGGCCTGCACCTGAGCGAACAGCTCCCGGCTGATGATAGCCGGATGATGGTCGGGAATCTTGATCCACTGGCTTTCATCCTTCATCCGTACCCGGTGTCCGCCTACCTCTGTCACCTCCCGCTTGCCCATGATGTAGGTGCCGGTGTAGCGTTCATCGTCCAGAATATGGACCACCGCAGATGTGGACCAAATCCCGCCGCACCTGGAAATGTCGTGACCGTTGTAGCCATGGGCCGCTTTGTACTCGGCAGGTGTGGGGATATGGCGTTCAAACAGAGCCTTAACGATCTCATTCGGTTTGTACCCATTCTTCGCCAGTTCAAAGATCATCTGGACAATGGGAGCAGTTTCCTCATTCGGTTCCATGCGGCCATTCGCGCCCTTCCGGTAGCCGTAAGGACAGGTCTTGCTCTGGTATTCACCGCGCCGGAACTTCACATACTTGGCGCTCTTGTACTTGATGGACAGGTCCCGGCTGTAAAACTCACTGACCAGATATTTGAACGCCACATTGATGCCGCCTGTGTCTCCATGGAGCTTATCGCTGTCAAAATCATCGTTGATGGAAATAAAGCGGATGCCGTACAAAGGGAAAACCATTTCCATAAAGTACCCCACTTCAATGCTGTTGCGTCCAAACCGGGTAAAATCTTTCACAATGATACAGTTGATTTTGCCCTCCCGCATCTGGTCAAGTAATTCCTGGACGGCTGGCCGCTCGAAGTTGGTCCCGCTGTACCCGTTGTCGATGAACTCCAAGACCTCCACATTCTTAACACCCTCCATAGCGTCAACATACTGGTGGAGCGTGTTTTTCTGGTTCTCGATGCTGAAACTGCCCACCTTGCTGTCCTCCGTGGAGAGCCGGATATAGAGGGCAATCACATAGCTGATCGGGCTGTTACTCATTCCCCAGCACCTCCATCACACGCTCAAAACCACCCTCAAAGGAGAAGTCAATGGAAACATCATCCGGGCCGTTTACCGTGACCCGTTCAATCAACTGGTTTACCAGCAGGGCGGAGAGGGCCGTGTCCTTGTCCACCGCCGCCAGCTTATCGGCCATGCTGGTATAGCGTTCCATCTGCCGCTCCAACTCAGATTGCCGGGACTGAAGCTGCTGAACACGTTCCACCGCGACGCTGATCTTCTGGTTGTAATCCTCCTGCATTTCCTGATATTCCGCTCTGGTGAGGATTCCCTTGACGAAACTCTCATAGAGGCCAGCGCGAAGGGCTTTGTTTTTCTGCATCTGATGCCCCAACTCGGCAATCTCCTGGTCCACCTGGGCCTTCTGTGCGGCAATCTTGCTGTCACACTGTTTCAGCCGCAGGGCTTCTCCCATCACAACCTCGGCCTTCTGCCGGATAATTGTCAGAATCGCATCGAATAAATCAGGCTCCGGCAAATGGATGATGCCGCCGGTGCAGGACCCCTCTCCCATGCGGTCATTGGAAATGCAGCGATAGAAATACCGCCCATGGCTTCTCTGCCTGTGAAGGTTCTTGCCGCAGTAAGCGCAGAACACGCGCCCCCGCAGAATGTTCTCACTGTAAGGGATTTTGGCGGTCCTGGTGTACTTTGACGCCATCTGCTCCCGGACGGCTTGGGCCTTTGCAAATACCTCCCGGCTGACCAGCGGCTCATGGGTATTGCGTACCACAATCCAGTCCTCCGGCTTGGTAAGGACCTGCTTATGGCCGACATTGGTGTGCTTGCCCTGCACCATATCCCCGGTGTAAACTTCATCAGCCAAAATCTTCCCCACTGTCCAGGTCTGCCACTTGCCGCTGCCAGCCAGCTTGTTGTCATAGCTGAACAGTCCGCACGAAGCATGATAGTAACCGGGGGTCATAATGCCCTGCTCGTTCAACCGCTTCACGATCACATTCAGCGCAGCGCCGTCAAGCGTCCACTGGAAAATCTGCCGGACGATGGGGGCGGTATCTTCATTGACCAGCAGGCGGTGACAGTTCTCCGGGTCCTTCCGGTAGCCGTAGGGCGGACGCGCCCCCACAAACTCCCCGTCCCGCATGGCCTGATTCTGCTGTGCGCGAACCTTCTTGCTGATGTCGGCGGCGTAAGCCTCGTTTATCATATTTTTCAGCGGGACAATCAGGTGATTGCCGCTATTTTCCGAATCCTCGCTGTCAAACTGGTCGTTGACGGAAATAAAGCGTACTCCATGGAGCGGAAAATATTTTTCGATGTAGTAGCCGGTGTCAATGGTGTTCCGGCCCAGGCGGGAGAGGTCCTTGACCACAATGCAGTTGATCTTCCCGGCCTCCACATTACCCAGCATCCGCTGAAAGTCTTTCCGCTCAAAGGTGCGGCCCGTGGTGCCGTTGTCGGTGTAGACCCCCACGATTTCAAGGTCCGGGCACAGGGCGATATACGCCTCCATGATCTGCCGCTGGGTTTCCAGAGAATCGCCCCTCTTACCGTTGAACTCCACCGACAGGCGGATATAGAGCGCCGTCCGCCAGATTTTCATATAGGCTTTTTTCGGCTTCTCCGGGGTTACAACGTCTTTTCTGCTTTTCCGTGCCATTTATGCCGCCTCCTTTTCCATTGCCAACAGCGTGTCCAGAATTTCCCGCAGGTCGGGCGGGAGTTTTCCCAGCCGGTCCAGACGTTTCAGCATCTTGACATACTCAATCAGATAGCGGAAGGTGATAACCAGATCATTCTTGCCCCTCACCCGGATGGACTGAACCATAGCGATCACCGCTCGCCGGTCCAGCGTGGTCATAGCGGAAAACGCCTTGAAGTGCTGGGTCCACCGCAGGCGAGAGCTGCTGTTGTTCGTCACCAGCTCCATTTCGGCCCGCAGTCGGTCAATGGCCTCCTGCGCTTCTTCCGCTCGCCCGGTGTAGAGATTCTTCAAATCCTGATAGTCCTTTTTGCTGATAAGATTGCTGATAAAATTCTCGTACAGCGTGGCTTTGAACTGGCGGGCTTCTTCCAGCTTGACTTCGTTATCCGCGATCTGCGCCTTAAACTTGGCGATTTCCTCCTGATTGATCTGTTCCTCGCTGATGCTGTCCAGCAGCTCGTCCAGGGAGACAACGTGCTGGATGTGGGCTTGCAGACTGACCAGAACACAGTCGATTAAATCAGCCTCCTTCAGCATGACCGGGTGGGTGCAGCCCTTTTTCTTCCCGATAGGACAGTGATAATAGATGTACTTCTTGCCCTTGACCGTGTTGGTCTTACGGGTCATGCGCCCGCCGCAGCAGCCGCATACCAGCAGGCCGGAGAACAGATACACCGCCTCGCCGTCCGGGGCTGTCCGGGTGTCCAGACTGGAAATTTTCTGAACAAGGTCAAAATCCCGCTTCTGGATGATCGGCGCATGGGCGTTCTCAATGCGAATCCATTCCTCCGCTGGCTTCTGGATGATGTTCTTCAGCTTGTGGTTGTGGGTTTCCTGCCGCCCCTGCAAGAGAACGCCGGTATAGGTTTCCTCCTGCAAAATGCGAATCACCGCACGGGCGGACCACTTAGCGTCTGGCACATCTGCGAAGCCGCCAGTAGGGTGGGGCAGGCCCCGGCTGTTCTTGTAGGCCATGGGGGACAGGACGCCCAGCCGGTTCAATTCCTCCGCAATGTGCTTTGCGCTGGCTCCGTCAATGCGGCGGCGGTAAATGTCCTGCACCACACGGGCGGGGTACTCGTCAATGATAAGGCGATTCTTATTCTCCGGGTCCTTGCGGTAGCCGTAAATGGGACAGGAGCCTACATAGTCCCCGTTCTGCCGCTTGGTCAGCAGTGCGCTCCGGGTTTTCACAGAAATATCCCGGCAATAGGTATCGTTCAGCAGATTTTTCAAGCTGATATGCAGAT
>OFHA01002055.1_pt1 | contig 12424 bp, 12 predicted proteins | sample 1521891 | NCBI WGS metagenome assembly OFHA01 (sample SAMEA3504089, study PRJEB24116) | mouse gut metagenome | biome: mouse gut; feature: mouse-associated habitat; material: faeces | place: Denmark | collected 2011 | reverse complement strand
ATTTTTAATCTCAAGAGTTGTTATGATTATGATATACTACCAACTAATATTGCTAGTTGTATGATTTTAAGTCTAATAAGCTATATTCTTATAAGAGAGAAAGGGAAAACTAATATATTGTTTTCCCTTTCTCTCTTATTTTAGCATAATATCGCCTAATTCTTTATATGTGTTAAATTCATGTTCTGGTAACACATGCGTATATGTTTGTAAGGTAAAAGCTACATTAGTGTGACCAAGTCTTTTTGAAAGCATTTTATAATCAATGTTGCTGTTAAGTAGTAGTGTTGCGTGTATATGCCTTAAATCATGCACTGTGATATATTTTATGTTATGTCTTAATAGAAATCTCCTAAACGAAGCATATAAAATATTAGGTTTGATAGGATTTTTGTATTTATCACAAAATACATATTTAGATTTTCTATTTTTGCTTCTATTTTTGAGTATTTCTAAACTATGATCTAGCAATATTATTGTTCTGTTACTACTGTTTGTTTTAGGCGAGGTGATAGTATTTAGCCCCAAAAAGCTAACATATGATTTATTAATTTTAATTGTGCGATTTGCAAGATCTACGCAATCCCATGTTAATGCACATACTTCGCCACGTCTTAGACCAGTTTCGAGTATTATCATGATAATATCAAAGTATTTAAATTTTGCTAACATTGGTAGATACTTCACCACATCTGATTTAGACCATATCCTGCGTTCCCCTTTATACATTGGAGGTAAGTGTATTTTGTTTAAAATCTCACCTCTCATATAATCATTACTTATGGCAAATTTTAAAATTGTTTTAAGCAGAGCAACCATATGCCTTGTATAATGACCTCGAGTTGTTGTTTTGCAGCGTATGATAAAGTTGTTTATATCTTGTATGTCTATTTTGTTTACGTCTTTGTCGTAGGGAAAATTTTTTTTGATGAATTCTATTCTGCTTTTATAAAGTTGCAAGGTTGTATCTCTTAAAAATCTTAATTCACAATCTTTTAAATAAAGTTTACAGATATCTTCAAATGTTTTGTATGATCTAATATTCTCACCATTTTGTATTTTAGTTGCTTCTCTCACACAAGCCTTTTTAGTCACAAAACCAGATTTTCTTTTATATTTTTTTTTGCCTCTTTCGTCCAGTCCAAGATATACGCAATATTCCCACTTACCGTTATTTTTTTGTTTTATTACCATAACTACCTCTTTAAAATTAAACATTTGTTCATAAAGTTTACAAATAATTTTAATATATTATTTAAAAAATACACAATTAAAATTCAAAAAAAATTCCTTGCTTTAAAAAATAAAGAGCAGGGTCTCAATATAATTTATTGGTTGAATTAATATAATTTATTGGTTGAATTAATATAATTTGTTGGTTCTAAACAGAATACCAAATATAAATATAAAAAATATAAAAACAGAGTAGTGAGATAGAATTTTTTTGATATGTTTTTTTTAAATAGATTTTCCTAAAATTTGACAAATGGTAAATTTAGGTTTATAAAATATTACGGGAGTATGTTCATATAAAGTTATTTATTAAAAAAATACCTAAGATAAAATTCTAATAATTGCTAGAGTTTATTTGTGGATAAGAACGATCTTTATAATTTAACTGCGTATCGTTGTGACGGAGGTTTATTTATGAAACGCGAAGATGAAGTCGTTTATGAATTGAAAGAGTATGCAATTAATAAAAAAGAGGTACAATTGATAAAAACCAAAATTGGTATTATAGATGATAAAATAGCAAGAATTAAGTTAAGAAGTGAAATTACAAATACTTTGAAAGAGCAAATACAAGATCTAACTGACACTAAAATATTGTTAGAGAATGAATTATATTGTAAAAATTTAGATGTGTATTACACAGAAAAAGCTTTAAGTATGCTTGAAGATCATGAGAAAAATATTTTGCTATCCTATTATTGTGAAGGTAAGACATTAGTTGCCATTGGTATGGATGGAAATTGGTCACCTACTTATATAGGGAAAATTAAAAAACAAGCTTTACTAAAACTTAAAAGATTAATTAAATAAAATTATGTTTTTTAAGGACTCATTTAAGGGAGTCCGTTTTTATTTTTTAGATATTATTTTTTTTGATTTGTTTTTGGTTTATTCTTAGTGTGTTTTTAGTGCGTTTTTTTTGTTCTTGTTTGTGATAAGCTTTAAATGTTTCAAATGCATCTCATTTTACGAAGTTTAATTTTCCAAGACTCTCTTTTTATAAGGGGAGTCTATTTTTCTATAAACGAATATATGAAATTGAATTTCTTGTTTACGTAATTTGACTTTAATTTATTATATGAATTTTAAAATTTGTAATTTGAATTCTGGGTCTTATTATGGGTTTGTGATGATAAAGTTTGAATCATTAAAGAGGTGAAAGATATGATAAAAAAACAAATAGAGTCTTTAATTGGACAGGTTGATGATCAAACATTTAGGGAAGCTTTAAAGATGACTGAAGATGATATTAAATCTAATAGATTGAGTATTAAATTAAAAACGCAGATAGAAGACTTTATTTTAATATTAATTAACTCAATAAAAATATTACGCAGAAGTTAGGATAGGAATGGATAAGGTTTGGATTTGGAGGGAGTAAAGCTATGATATTAACATTTAAGCTTGATTCTAACGATATGAAAGGAATTAAAAAATTAATCGCACTATGTGAGAATTTACTAAGTTTTGAAGAATCAGGAAAAGTCGAACTAGAATCGGAAAATGAATTGGAATCTGATGTGAAAGAGATTAAGGAGGAAGAAAATAAGGAATTTGAATCAGAGATTAAAATTGATGATTTAAGAAAGGAGCTTATCAAATTAGCAAAAGACAAAGGGAAAAAAGTAGCTAAAGAGATATTAAATGAATTTGGAGTTGAAAAGCTTACAGATGTCAAAACATCTGATTATAAGAAATTATTAGAGAAAATTTGTGGGGTAAAATAATGGCACATGCTAAATTATCTGCAAGCGGAGCAAAAAAGTGGCTTAATTGTCCTTTATCAATAACATTAGAGAGTAAATTTCCGGATGAAGAATCAGAATATGCCAAGGAAGGTATAAAAGCTCATGAATTAAGTGAGTTAAAACTTAGGCGTAAATTAAATCTGATTGGGAAAGATGCACATGATGAATCTATTAATGATTTAAATGTTGATGAAGAGATGGATAAGCATACTGATTATTATTGTAATCTAGTTATGGAAATAGTAAACAGATACGATCGGAATTATACCCTTGTTAAATTAGAGGAAAGAGTAGATTTTGGTTATTGGGTACCAGAGGGATTTGGTACATCTGATGTGATTGTAATATCAGATAATGTATTGGAGATAATCGATCTAAAATATGGCAGGGGAGTTAAAGTATCTGCAGATAACAACCCTCAATTAATGCTCTACGCATTAGGTGCTTTAAACGAGTATGGTTATTTGTGTGACATTAAGATAGTTAATCTTACAATTATACAACCGAGATTGGATAATATATCGACTTTTAAAATAAGTACTGATTGTTTACTCAAACGGGGGGAAGAAATTAAAGCTAAGGCTTTAAAAGCTTTTAATGGTGATGGCAATTGTGTAGTAGGTAAGCATTGCGATGACGGATTTTGTAGAGCTCGTCCTATATGCAAGGCTTATGCTGATGAGAGGTTAAAGATAGCCAGATATGATTTTAGAGATCCAGCGGAATTAAGTGCTGATGATATAGCAGATATCCTTGGATCTGTGGATGATCTAGTTAGATGGAGTAAGACAATTAAAGATTATGCATTAAAACAATCCTTAAATGGTGTAGAGTTTAAAGGGTTTAAAGTAGTAGAAGGTAAGAGTAATAGGATTTTTAACATAGAAGAAAATGAAGTTATTAAGATCTTAGAAGAAGGTGGTTTTAAAGCTGAAGAAGTTTGTAAAACATCTTTAAAGAGTTTAAGTACCTTAGAAAAAATACTAGGTAAAAAAGATTTTAAAGATCTACTTGGCAATCATGTTATTAAACCTATGGGTAAACCTAGCCTAGTACCAATAGATGATGAAAGACCAATATTTAATAGTGCAGATATAGACTTTAAAAATATTTAATAAGGAGATTAAATAGATGAGCGAATTAAACACAAAAGTAATTACAGGGAAAGTAAGATTTAGTTACGCAAATGTTTGGGAGCCAAAAAGTATCAACGAGAGTAAGCCTAAATATTCAATATCATTATTAATACCTAAATCAGATGAGAAGACATTAAAAGATATTAGACAAGCAATAGAAAATGCAAAGAAAATTGGAGTGAGTGTTTTTGGAGGTAAAATCCCTCCTAATATTAAAACGCCATTAAGAGATGGAGATATTGAGAAACCAGATGATGAGATTTATGCAGGTTGTTATTTTGTAAATGCTAATAGTGGTAATAAACCAGGTATATTAGATAAATATAAAAACCCAATTACAAACCCAGAAGATTTCTATAGTGGCTGCTATGGATATGCATCAATTAATTTTTATGCTTTTAATACTAATGGCAATAAAGGTATAGCTTGTGGACTCAACAACTTGATGAAAACAGATGAAGGTGAAGTCTTAGGAGGAAAATTAAGTGCTGAACTAGATTTTGAATCTGTTGAGGCTGCATCAATTGATACAGATATGGATGGGTTATTATGAAAACATTATCAATTGATATAGAAACTTATAGTGATATGGATATTAAGAAAGCAGGGGTTTATGCTTATGCAGAATCCGCTGCTTTTACTATACTCTTATTTGCGTATAAATACGATGATGAAGAAATTAAAATTATAGATCTTACAGAGATTAAGACATTACCACAATTCATTATTAATGATCTTATCAATCCTGATGTTATTAAAACAGCATATAACGCAAATTTTGAACGAGTATGTTTATCTAGATTTTTAAATATTAAACTACCTATCGAAGAGTGGAGATGCACAGCAGTTCAAGCGTCGATGTTAGGTCTTCCTAATCATTTGAAAGATGTAGCTAAGGCATTAAATTTAGATGCTCAAAAGGATGCTAAAGGAACAAGGCTTATACATTATTTCTCAATTCCGCACAAAGGAATTAGACGAACACCAAAAGATGATCCTATAAAATGGGAGGAATTTAAGCGTTACTGTATCCAAGATGTAAAAGTAGAATCAGAGATAAGAAAAAGATTAATAAAATATCCAATACCAGATAAAGAACAAGAACTTTATGTTATAGATCAAATTATTAATGATCGAGGGATTAGGGTAGATGAAAGACTCATCGATAGTGCTATAAGATTTGATGCTATTTATACAGATATATGCAAACGTAGTTTTGATAACCTAACTGAAGGTGTTAATCCAAAATCAAGTAAACAAGTAAAAGAATATCTAAATAGCATAGGAATAGAAGCATTAAGTGTAGATAAGGAAACTATTCAGTCAATACTCGATAATACAAAAGATGAAAAATTAAAACGAATACTTGATTTAAAACTAAAACTCGGGAAAACATCAATTAAGAAATATGAAAGAATGAAAAGCTGTATTTGTAATGACGGATGTATTAGAGGATTACTTCAATTCTATGGAGCTAGTAGAACAGGAAGATGGGCAGGAAGATTAGTACAAGTACATAACTTACCACAGAATCATTTAGATAATTTAAAAGAGGTTAGAAGTTTAATAGTTAATGGGGATTATGATCTGTTAGAGATGCTCTATGATAACATCCCTGATGTGTTATCTCAACTTATAAGGACAGCTTTTATACCAAGTGAAGGTAAAAAGTTTATAGTGTGCGATTTTTCTGCGATTGAAGCTAGAGTAATAGCTTATTTAGCCGATGAAAAATGGAGGATAGAAGTATTTGAAACTCACGGGAAAATATATGAGGCGTCAGCCTCTCAAATGTTTAAAGTACCACTAGAATCTATAAATAAATCCAGTCCACTCAGGCAAAAAGGAAAAATTGCTGAGCTTGCACTCGGTTACGGTGGTAGCGTTGGAGCATTAAAGCAAATGGGTGGCATTGAAATGGGATTGAAAGAAAATGAACTTCAAGAACTTGTTGATAGTTGGAGAAAGGCGAATCCAAATATAACGAGATTTTGGCGAATAGTAGAAAAAAGTGCAATAAATGCCGTTAAAGGAGTATCTTCTAGTATAGATAAAGGTATTATCTTTAATAAAAAAGATGGAATTTTATTTATCACTTTACCTTCAGGACGTAAACTTTCATATGTTCAACCTAAAATTGTTTTGAATAGGTTTGGTAGTGAATCAATTGTTTATAAGGGATTTAATGGAACTACTAAAGCTTGGGAAGATATAGAAACCTACGGGGGTAAATTGGTTGAAAATATTGTACAAGCAGTAGCAAGAGATTGTTTAGCAGAAAGCATTAAGAATTTACATAATAGAGGATTTAGATTAATTTTTCATGTGCATGATGAAGTGATACTAGAAACTAATAAAGATGTTCTAGTTGAGGACATAGAAAATATTATGGCTGAACCTATAGAATGGGCAGAGGGATTGAATTTGAGTGCATCTGGATTTGAAACTATGTTTTATAAAAAAGATTAAAAGGAGTTGATATGTGATGATTATATCAGTTGGAAAAAGTAGAAAGAGTAAGAATTGGAATAAGATAGAATTAAGCTGGTTAGAATTTGTTGAGAGTTTGAAGAAACCTATTATAACTGATGAAACACAAGAAGAATATTTTAATATGGAGAAATCAAAACAAGATGATATTAAAGATGTTGGTGGGTTTGTTGGGGGAGAATTGAGAGACGGATTTCGTAGAACTAACAATGTGTTAAATAGATGCATATTAACTTTAGATGCAGATTATGCGAATGAAGAAATAACTGAATTCTTAGAAACTTACTTTGAATTCAGTTATTGTGTGTTTTCAACACATAAATACACAAAACATAATCCGAGGTATAGATTAATTATACCTCTTTCTCGTACTTGTGACAATGAAGAATATGAAGCTTTAGGAAGACAAATAGCTAATCAAATAGATATTAATATGTTTGATGATACAACATACCAACCTCACAGACTCATGTATTATCCAAGTGTAAGTAAAGATGGTGAATATATATTTAAATTTAGAGATACTTTCCCTTTGGACGTAGATAAAACTTTGGAATTATATGATGACTGGAGAGACAGATCACAGTGGTATGTATCAGATAGAGAAAAAAACAAAATAAGAGTACATAAACATAGACAACAAGATCCAAGAGATAAAGGTGGAATAATAGGTGCGTTTTGTAGAGTATATGATGTTAGAAAAGTTATAGAGGAATATTTATATGATGTTTATTCTCCCTGTAGTGATGATAGATATACGTACATTAAGGGAAGTACATATGGAGGGGTTTTAATATATGATAATGGATTATTTACATATTCAAACCATGCAACTGATCCAACAAGTGGAAGACTTTGTAATGCTTTTGATCTATTAAGAATTCATTTATATGGTCATTTAGATGAGAAATTTGATAAGAAAACAAATTTAAAATACTTACCTTCGTTTAAAATAATGAGTCATTTCATTATTAGGAATAAAAAAATAGACAAAAATGAGATAAAAAGTTTTATTAAAAAAGAATCTAAGCTTAAATATTTAGGGGATCATGTAACACGAAAGAATGCGACTTTCAGGAAAACGGTAGAATGCGACTTTAAGGCACTTAGAAATAGCGTTACATGGTTAATAAAAAAGAGATCTTGTAATGCTAAATTATCAGGAAATGATATCTGGAAAAGTAAATTAAAATATAACAAAAAGAATGTGATTAAGCCTTCTATAGAAAATATTGAGATTATTCTATCAAATGACAAAAATTTAAAAGATAAATTTAAAATAGATACCTTTAATAATAAAACATGGATTATTGGGTCTATTCCATGGGATAAGAGTAATACAAAAAGACAATGGGAAGATTCTGATGATTCTGGATTACGCTTATATCTAGAAAAGAACTATGAAATAAATCATCGGAATAATACTTATGATGCTTACGGAGTTATAGTAAAGAAAAACAGCTTTAACTCTGTATTAGATTACTTAAATTCTTTAAATTATGATGGAATCAATCGACTAGACACATTGTTTATTGATTACTTGGGTGTTGAAGATAATATATATTCAAGATCAGTAACGAGAAAATCATTAGTTGGAGCTGTTGCTAGAATATTTGAACCTGGAGTAAAACTAGACACAAGTATAGTGCTTGTAGGAGATCAAGGGGTAGGTAAAAGCCAGATAATAAAAAGATTGGGTAAAGAATGGTATAGCGATAGTATAACAACACTTAAAGGTAGAGAAGCATATGAACAGATACAGGGCAACTGGATAATAGAGATCGCTGAACTTGCAGCTATGAAAAGAGTAGAAATCGAGACAATAAAGCAATTTATGAGTAAACAGGAAGATAATTTTAGAAGCGTTTATGCTAGAAATACAAAAAGTCATAAGAGACAGTGTATATTCATTTGTACAACTAATGATCGTAATTGTTTGAGAGATACAACAGGTAATAGACGATTCTTGCCTTTAGACGTTGATGCAAACAAAGCTAAAAAGAATATATGGAAAGATTTAAATGCTTATGAAGTAGATCAAATATGGGCGGAAGCAGTGAAGTATTACAAAGCTGGTGAGTCATTAATACTAGATAAAGAAGCTAACGCTATAGCGAAACAGCAGCAAGAGAGTCATACAAAACACAACCCTCTTGAAGGTATTGTAAATGAATATTTAGATATGCCTGTACCAGATGATTGGTATGAAAAAGATGTATTTCAAAGGATTAATTATATAAGGAATGAAAAGAAATTAGGAAAACCTAGAGATAAAATAAGTGTTATTGAAGTATGGTGCGAACTGCTCGAAGGAGACAAGAAAGATTTAAATATGCAAAAGAGTCGAGAAATTGGAGATCTTATTATTAAGGGTGGTAATTGGATTAGGAGTGCCAATCCTATTCGTTTTGGATACTATGGAAGACAAAGAGCATTTAAGAGAAAAAATTTAGGTTGAAAGACAACAAAGACAACAGTTTTAGCAACAGTTTTTACTCAAACTGTTGTCGAGTATAAGCCTTATATTTTAAGGATTATATATATATGGCAACAATAACAACAATATATTATATATATTAAATAAAATAATAAAAAATATAGTATATATGTATAAAGATTTATAAGCTATATGTTACATATAATATATAGTCTATATAGAAAAAATTTGTTCCTGTTGTTGCTGTGTTGTTATCAAAGACTTAATTACTTATATCATAAGGGTTTGGATGGTATACATTTTATGTAACAAATTTAAGGGAGTTTTTATGTTAGAAAAAACAACAGAGAATTATTTTAAAACTAAAATTGAATCTAATGCAGGGTTGTGTATAAAACTTATAGGTTATGTTGGAATTCCAGATAGATTAATTCTTTTACCTAAAGGAAGAATATTTTTTGTAGAGTTTAAACAAAAAGGGAAAAAGCCGAGAAAGATTCAAAAATTTGTACATAGTAAATTAAAAAATTTAGGATTTAAAGTTTATGTTATAGATGATAAGGATAAGATTGAGGGGGTTTTCAAGGAATGGAATTTAGACCTCACAAATACCAAGAGGAAGCAATTAACAAGATAATTGAGATTGATAGATGCGGTTTGTTTCTTGATATGGGGCTGGGCAAAACAGTTATAGCTTTAACAGCTATCAATGATTTAATGTTTAATCATTTTGATATAGCTAAGGTCTTAATAATAGCACCGTTAAAAGTAGCAGAGGATACGTGGATTAAAGAATTATATAAATGGGATCACTTAAAAGATCTCACTATATCTCTTATGCTAGGAGATAAAGCTAAGAGAATTAAAGCCTTAGAGACACAGGCAGATATTTATGTGATTAACAGGGAAAATGTGTCTTGGCTTGTTACGTATTTAGGTAGAGATTGGGATTTTGATATGATAATTATAGATGAGCTATCTAGTTTTAAAAATCCAACGTCTAATAGGTTTATGTCTCTAAGGAAGGTTATACGTAAGAGTGTTAGGGTTGTTGGATTGACTGGAACTCCTAACCCTAATGGGTACATAGACCTTTGGAGTCAAATATATTTACTTGATAGTGGTGAGAGACTTGGTAATACATTAACTAGCTACAGAAATGAATTTTTTATACCCGACAAGAGAGATAGTCAAAGAGTATTTACTTATAAATTAAAAGATGGGTCTAGTGAATTAATTAAAAATAAAGTTTCTGATATTTGTATTAGTATGAAGGCTGAGGATTATTTGGATCTACCAGATAAGATATTTATTAACCAAAAAATAAGTTTAAAGAATAGACAAGTTTATGATGAATTAGAGAAAGAATTTTATTTTGAGTTTGATAAAGGATCTGAAGTTACAGCATCATCTAAATCTGTATTAATTAATAAGTTGTTGCAATTGTCTAATGGTGCCGTTTATATGAGCTGTTATGATTATTTTATGGTTCATGATGATAAATTGGACAAGTTGGAGGAGATAGTTGAGAGCACCTTAGATAGTCCTATTTTATGTTTTTATCAGTATTATCACGATGCAGTTAGAATTAAAAGTACTTTTTCGTTTGCTGAGGAATTATCAGTGGATACTATTGATAGATGGGATGAAGGTAAAATTAAATTATTACTTACTCATCCATCATCTAGTGCATATGGATTAAATCTACAGAACGGAGGTAACATTATTGTTTGGTTTGGACTTACTTGGAATCTAGAGCTATACCAGCAAGCTAATGCCAGATTACACAGACAAGGACAAAAGCATAATGTGTTTATACATCATTTGATATGTGAAAATACTGTTGAGGAAAGGGTGCTAGAAACGTTACAGCGTAAAGGTAAGGTGCAAGATGAGTTATTGGATTACTTAGCTTTTAAATATAGATAATCGTTAGATAAGGAGTGTTTGATTTGAGATCAATTAGAGATTTGCTAGAGCATATAAGATTTTCAGATCTGGAAATAAAAAGCTTAATATCTTTGAAGGATGGATTAGGAGCGAGGGCTCTGAATATAAAATCAGGCATTTCCGAGCGGGTTAGTGGTAGTAAGGATCTGGATGGTATTTATAGCATTGTAGATGATTATGTAGCTCTCGAGAAATGTATATTCAGTAAATCGAAGGAATTATTAAATGATAAGAAAAAAGCTTTTGATATTATTAGAGGTCTCGACAATAATTTACATAGAATAGTCCTAATTGAGCGTTATCTCAATTCTGAGCCTTGGAAATCTATAGCTATACATATTGGTCGTAGTGAAAAAAGAACTCGTCAGATTAACGACGAAGCGATTAAATTGTGTGAGATAAGGAGAGGAACGGATGTACGATTATGATAAATTGATAGATTTGGTAGTTGAAAAACGGAAAGAAAAGGGTTGGTATCAGTATGATTTAGCTAATGCAGTCTACAGGGATGCTAGGATTATATCTAGGATTGAGAGTAAGCGGAATGTGGTTAAGTTAGATACTTTCTTGTTGATGCTTGATGCTCTAGACTGTGAAATTGAAATAAGACCTAGGAAAAAAAGTTTGATATGAAGATAAGAGTCTTGCACGTTGAGGTCAGGTTTAATTCGTTGACTTTATTAATATTTTGAATTTATAATGATATTAAGCAACTTATAGTAACTTAATGTATCTTAACGTGATTTATAATAACCTATAGTAATATATTATGTTGGCAGAATATTATACAGTTATATTGAAAAAAATAAATTAAAGGAGGGTTTGTTATGGTAGATGTTTTAGATTGTGCTAAGTATTTTATGAAAAATGCTACGGGACTTAATAATAGTTTTGATGGTAGCATGAAATTACAAAAGTTATTAGTATTTTCAAATTTGGTTAATATGGCACTTAACAACAAACCTTTATTTAAAGATAGACTATACGCATTTAAGAATGGTTGTGTGGTTGATTCTGTAAGGCTTAAATATAAAAATGATTACTTAGGTTTAAAAAAGGAAAGTGAATCTTTTAAGCCCAATTTTTCAGAATGTGAACTTGAGGCGTTAGATATTACATTAAACATATTTGATAAATTGTCAGCGAAAGAATTATCTGATTTAAATCATGAATTTGATTTTTGGAAGGATTCATATGTTGATGGTGAAAATTATTGTATTGTATCGAATGATAACATTAAGAAAGAATTACCTATAATTAAAAATATAATTGATAGTTATAGAAATAGGGATAAGAATAAGAAAACTGAAGTAATAAATGGTATTACATTTTATTATGACCCTAATAATTTAAATATTGATGCAAATTTTATAGTTGATGGAGAATCTTATAGCATAATGGATGAATTGTATGACTTTACTTTAAATGAA
>OFHA01002054.1_pt1 | contig 12425 bp, 9 predicted proteins | sample 1521891 | NCBI WGS metagenome assembly OFHA01 (sample SAMEA3504089, study PRJEB24116) | mouse gut metagenome | biome: mouse gut; feature: mouse-associated habitat; material: faeces | place: Denmark | collected 2011 | reverse complement strand
GGCTGCAATATCGAAAATGCCGCCTATACGCCGACGAACTGTGCCGAACGGACCGCTTTTTTCAAGGCGGTCAGCGAAGGGGTGCGGGAATTTGATGCGATCTGCGTTGTCGGGGGGAAAGAAGGAATCCTTACGGAATACGCGGCGCCCTGCGGCGTATGCCGGCAGGTGATGATGGAGTTCTGTGATCCCGACACATTTCAGGTTATCATGGCAAAGAGCCGGCAGGAGTATGAAATTTTTACATTGAAGGATATACTTCCGTGGGGCTTTGGTCCCGCGAATCTGGTGTGATAAAACCGGGATATGCAGAAGATGGGTTAAGAGGGCTATGGGCCAGGGTGCCCTGTCGTATATACGGGCTTTTGTGGGGCTGAAATAAAAAAACAGCGCCGTAGTCCGCAGTGGAACAGGAAGGGATCATGACAAAAGAGGAATTAAAGAAGCTGCCTAAATTGGAACTGCATTGTCATCTGGATGGTTCGCTCAGCCGGGAATTTATCGGGAACCGTCTGGGGAGGCTCGTGGAGGAGAAGGAACTCAGAGTGTCTGAGGACTGCGGCAGCCTTTCGGAATATCTGGAAAAATTTGTGCTGCCCATTGCCTGTCTGCAGGACGAGGCGGGGCTTACGGAAGCCGGGATCGATATTTTAAAGACAATGGGCAGTGAGAATGTCAGGTATGCGGAGATCCGTTTTGATCCCCTTGCCTGCGGGAGCAAAGGCATGGATACAAAGCACGCCATTGAGGCGCTGCTGAAAGGGCTTGATGCGGGAGGACAAAAGTTCGGCGTGGCTTATCATGTGATCGTCTGTGCCATGCGCCATTACAGCGAAGAGAAAAATATGGAGATGATCAGGACGGCGCGGGAATTTCTGGGAGCGGGCGTCTGTGCCGCGGACCTGGCGGGAGCGGAGGAAGTATATCCTATGTCCGGGTTTATGAGCCTGTTTGAGCAGGTGAGAAAACTGGGGATGCCTTACACGATCCATGCGGGGGAATGCGGCAGCGCGGAAAATATCATCGGCGCGGTGAAGGCGAAAGCAGGACGGATCGGGCACGGTATCGCCATGGGAGGCAGAGCTGATGTGCAAAAGATCGTGAAAGAGGCCGGCGTCGGAATCGAGATGTGCCCCATCAGCAACCTGCAGACAAAGGCGGTAAAAAGGCCGGAGGATTATCCCCTTCGGGAATTTCTGGATCGGGGGCTTTTGGTCACGGTCAATACGGATAACCGGACCGTGAGCGGTACATCGCTGACGGAAGAGTTGGCATTTATCCAGAAGATGTACGGTGTGAGCGATGAAGAAATTATGCTGTGCATGAAAAATGCGGTGGAGGTTTCGTTTGCAGGGGAAGAGATCTGTGAGAAACTGAGGCGGTATTTTTCATAAGGCTTACCGGTGCAAAATGACATTTTTTTGTGATTTCCATGCATCGAGAAGGGTGGCGGCGGAGCATTTTATGTTCCTGTCGGCGGCCGGCAATGTGAGAACGAAGATAGATAGAAACGGGATACGGGAAAAAATATAGCGGGAGAGATAAAACTATGAGTGAATTTAAAAGAATTTTTGTGATCGTTCTGGATTCCCTCGGCATCGGCGCACTGCCGGATGCGGCGGATTTCGGGGATGTGGGCTCAGATACCTTCGGGCATATTCTGGATCAGATGGGAAGCATGGAGATACCGAATCTGACGAAACTCGGTATGCTCAACCTCCATGGCGGGGGAGAGATGAAGGCTGCGGAGAAACCCCTCGGCCGGTATATGAGGCTGAGGGAGGTGAGCAGAGGAAAGGATACCATGACAGGGCACTGGGAGATCATGGGCATCAAAACCGAAAAGCCCTTTCAGACCTTTACCGAGACCGGTTTTCCGCCGGAGCTGATCGCGGAGCTGGAGAAGCGCTGCGGGAAAAGAGTGATCGGCAATAAGAGTTACAGCGGCACAAAGATCATCGAGGAACTGGGCGAGGAAGAGATCGAGACGGGAGCGATGATCGTCTATACTTCTGCGGATTCCGTGCTGCAGATCTGCGGCAACGAGGAGACCTTTGACCTGGAAAATCTCTACCGCTGCTGTGAGATTGCAAGGGAATTGACATTGCGGGATGAGTGGAGAGTCGGGCGCGTGATCGCACGCCCCTATGTGGGAAAAAAGAAAGGGGAGTTTAAGCGTACCAGCAACCGCCATGACTACGCGCTCAAACCCTCCGGAGCGACAGCGCTGAACGCCCTGCAGGATGCGGGCTTTGATGTGATCGGCGTCGGAAAGATCCATGATATTTTCTGCGGCGAGGGCATCACGGAAACCCATCATTCCGACAGTTCCGTACACGGTATGGAACAGACGCTGGAAATTGCGGACAGAGATTTTAACGGGCTTTGTTTTGTCAATCTGGTGGACTTTGACGCGCTCTGGGGACACCGCCGGGATGTGAAGGGATATGCCGAAGAGATTGAGAAGTTTGATAAGAATCTGGGCGTTCTGCTGGAAAAGATGCGGGAGGATGACCTTGTGATTCTGACCGCGGACCACGGAAACGATCCTACCTATACGGGAACGGACCACACAAGGGAGTATGTGCCTTTTGTCGCATATTCTAAAAAGATGGAACATGGCGGCGCATTGGAACAGGAAGATACGTTCGGGGTGATCGGCGCTACCGTTGCGGATAACTTCGGGGTGGCCATGCCGGAGGGGACCGTAGGCAGGTCGGTACTTGACAAGCTTCTGTAAAAGAGCAGGTATAAGCGGTGTTTGGAGGAAACGTAAATGGGTGAGAATAGCACAGAACCGAAAGAGAACGGTATCCATGACGGTATCTCTTTGATAAATCTTCCCAATGAGGACGATGAAGAGAAAGCATTTCAAATGTATTGGGATTACCTTGTTCCGCCCTGCGGTAAGGCGCAGACGGCGCAGGGGGAAGTGATTCGGATTGCAGGCAGGGTACAGCATGAGTTTTTAGGCAATGGCTGTATTAACTGGGATGAGGATTTTCAGAAAATGCTGGATGCCTTTTTGGCGTATCTTCCGTTAGGCAACGGATTTGATGAGGATGATTTGAAAATTGCGGGAGTCCTTGTACAGTTACTGAAAGAAAACGGGGAAAAAGGTTTTATAGATGACAATTTGACCGCAACTTTATGCAGCTGCGCTATGGCATGGGTGAAACAAAACCCTGAGGTTATGGCTCCTTTGAAAGCGGAGTATAACAGATAGGCTCAAAAAAGATGAGCGATTTCAGCAGAAAAATAAGAAAGAGGCATAAAACACACTTAAATACGGTTTTAGGTGTGTTTTTTTGCTATTGCTTTATCCATTTTTTTATATGCTGCAACATCTTGTAAAAAAGTAAAACATTGTGTTAAAATAGACTGGACCGAACGTGAAGTATATAAGCAAAAAGTGAAATGTTTGTAAGTGGAACGTTTTAATGATCTGAAATAAATACATCAGAATGAGAAAGGATGAGGCAATGAGGAGTGATCATGTAAAAACCGGGATGCAGCAGGCACCCCACAGAAGTCTGTTTCATGCATTAGGATTTACGGAGGAGGAGATGAGAAAGCCGATGGTTGGTATCGTCAGCTCCTATAACGAGATCGTGCCCGGACATATGAATCTGGATAAGATCGTGGAGGCGGTGAAAATGGGAGTGGCGGAAGCCGGCGGCGTGCCGGTGGTATTTCCGGCAATCGCAGTCTGCGACGGTATTGCGATGGGACATGTTGGGATGAAGTATTCCCTTGTGACGAGGGATCTGATTGCGGATTCCACGGAATGTATGGCGCTGGCGCATCAGTTTGACGCGCTTGTGATGGTGCCGAATTGCGATAAAAATGTGCCGGGTCTTTTGATGGCCGCGGCAAGAATCAATGTGCCGACGGTATTTGTATCCGGAGGCCCGATGCTGGCAGGACATGTGAAAGGACACAAAACAAGTCTGTCGTCGATGTTTGAAGCAGTCGGTTCTTATGCGGCAGGCACAATGACCGAAGAAGATGTGCGTGAATATGAAGAAAAGACATGTCCGACGTGCGGATCCTGCTCCGGAATGTATACGGCAAATTCCATGAACTGTCTGACCGAAGCGCTTGGTATGGGATTAAAAGGCAACGGTACGATTCCGGCCGTTTATTCCGAGCGTATCAAGCTGGCAAAACACGCAGGTATGGCCGTAATGGAAATGCTTCGGAAAAATATCTGTCCAAGAGACATTATGACAAAAGAGGCCGTTTTAAACGCGCTGACCGTGGATATGGCGCTTGGCTGTTCTACGAACAGTATGCTTCATCTTCCGGCGATCGCACATGAAATTGGATTTGACTTCGATATTTCATTTGCGAATCCGATCAGTGAAAAGACGCCGAACCTGTGTCATCTGGCGCCTGCGGGACCGACTTATATGGAAGATTTAAACGAAGCGGGCGGCGTGTATGCGGTCATGAAAGAGCTGGCGGATATCGGTCTGATTCATACGGATTGCATGACCGTAACCGGACAGACGATCGGCGAGAATATCAAAGACGCGGTCAATAAAAATCCGCAGGTCATCCGTCCGACAGACAATCCGTACAGTAAGACCGGCGGACTGGCCGTATTAAAGGGCAATCTGGCTCCGGACGGTTCGGTAGTCAAACGGTCTGCGGTTGTGGAAGAAATGATGGTGCACGAAGGCCCTGCCAGAGTGTTTGACTGTGAAGAAGACGCAATTGCGGCGATTAAAGGCGGAAAGATTCAGGCAGGCGACGTCGTTGTGATTCGTTATGAAGGGCCAAAAGGCGGCCCGGGTATGCGTGAGATGCTAAATCCGACGTCTGCGATCGCGGGCATGGGACTGGGCTCTTCGGTAGCGCTCATTACAGACGGCCGGTTTTCGGGAGCGAGCCGCGGCGCGTCCATCGGGCACGTGTCGCCGGAAGCCGCTGTCGGCGGGCCGATTGCGCTTGTCAAAGAAGGCGATACGATTCGGATTAATATCCCGGAAATGAAACTGGAGCTGGCTGTTTCGGACGAGGAACTCTCCGAAAGAAGGGCGCAGTGGCAGCCAAGGGAGCCGAAGGTGACAAGCGGTTATCTGTCCCGCTACGCATCGCTTGTAACATCCGGGAACCGTGGCGCTATTTTACAGAATCCGGGTGCCGGGAACCAGACGGAATAAACGGGAAAGGAGGCAGATTTCATGCAGCTGACAGGGGCGCAGATATTGATAGAGTGCCTGAAGGAACAGGGCGTCGACACCGTATTCGGCTATCCGGGCGGCGCGATATTAAATGTATACGATGAATTGTATAAACACCGGGATGAAATCAGGCATGTCCTGACATCCCATGAACAGGGGGCATCCCATGCGGCGGACGGCTATGCGCGCAGCAGCGGGAAAACAGGCGTGTGCCTGGCAACGAGCGGCCCGGGTGCATCCAACCTGGTTACGGGAATTGCAACGGCTTATATGGATTCCATTCCGCTCGTTGCCATTACCTGTAATGTCAATGTCCCGCTGCTTGGCAAGGACAGCTTTCAGGAAATTGACATTGCGGGCATTACGACACCGATTACGAAGCACAACTTTATTGTGAAAGATGTGGCAGACCTTGCAAAAATACTGCGCAGGGCATTTACCATTGCAAGAAAAGGGCGGCCGGGCCCGGTGCTTGTGGATATTCCAAAGGACGTGACGGCAGATAAAGCCGAATATATCCCGGAAACGGCCAGCCTGCCGGAGCGTGTAACGGTAAAGCTGCGCCAGGAAGATATCGACAAAGCCGTGCAGTATATCAAAGAATCCAAAAAGCCATTTATATTTGCAGGCGGCGGCGCTGTTTTATCGGATGCGTCCGAAGAACTGCGCGAATTTGTCCGCAGGGTGCAGGCACCGGTCTGTGATTCCCTGATGGGAAAAGGCGCGTTTGACGGGACAGAACCAAACTATACCGGAATGCTCGGGATGCACGGGACAAAGGTGTCCAACTACGGGGTCAGCCAGTGCGACCTGCTGCTGGCAGTCGGGGTGCGGTTCAGCGACCGTGTCATCGGAAATGCAGCAAGGTTTGCAAGCCAGGCCAAAATTGTCCAGTTTGATGTCGACCCGGCAGAAATCAATAAAAACATTATTGTTACATCCAGCGTCATCGGGGATCTGAAAGAAACGCTGGCAAGGGTCAATGCGCAGCTGGAACCGCAGAACCATGAAGAATGGCTGGCTGAGATTGACGGATTAAAACAGAAATATCCGCTGAAATATCATCCTGACGTGCTTTGCGGGCCTTATATTGTAGAAACGGTTTATGAAAAGACAAAAGGGGATGCGGTTATCGTTACCGAAGTCGGGCAGCACCAGATGTGGGCAGCACAGTATTATAAATATGCAAAGCCAAGGCACTTTTTAACGTCCGGCGGGCTTGGGACCATGGGTTACGGCCTTGGCGCGGCGATTGGAGCCAAAACGGCGTGCCCGGATAAAACAGTTGTCAACATTGCAGGGGACGGCTGCCTGCGCATGAATATGAACGAACTGGCAACCGCTGTGCGGGAGAAGCTGCCGCTGATTGAAGTCGTTATCAACAACCATGTGCTTGGCATGGTGCGCCAGTGGCAGAATTTATTTTATGAAAAGCGGTATTCCGCAACGGTATTAAACGATGCCGTGGATTTTGTAAAGCTGGCTGAGGCAATGGGAGCAAAGGGCGTGCGCGTGACGACACGCGAAGAATTCGACGCCGCATTCGGGCAGGCGCTGCATGCAGACGGGCCGGTTGTGCTGGACTGCATCATTGACAGCGACGATAAGGTGTGGCCGATGGTAGCGCCGGGAGCGCCAATCAGCGAGGCGTTTTCTGAGGAAGACTTACCTGGTGTCTGATACGGCATATACAGCATAAATTAGGAAATGAGAAGCATATCCGGCATCTGACAGGGTGCCGGATGCAAAAGGAGGAAATCAGCTATATGAGCAGGGTTTATAATTTTTCTGCAGGCCCGGCAGTTCTGCCGGAAGAAGTACTGCGCGAAGCAGCGGAAGAAATGCTGGATTATAAAGGCAGCGGCATGTCCGTTATGGAAATGTCACACCGCTCCAAGGTATATGATACGATTATTAAGGAAGCAGAACAGGATATCCGGGACCTGATGCATATCCCGGATAATTACCGGGTGCTGTTTTTACAGGGCGGGGCATCCCAGCAGTTTGCCATGATTCCAATGAACCTGATGAAAAACCGGAAAGCCGGATTTATCGTAACCGGGCAGTGGGCAAAGAAGGCATACCAGGAAGCACAGATTTACGGGGAAGCTGTAAAGCTGGCATCTTCTGAAGACAAGACGTTTTCTTATATTCCGGACTGCTCGAACCTGGATATTCCGGATGACCTGGATTATGTATACATCTGTGAAAACAATACGATTTACGGAACCAAATTCAGGCAGCTGCCAGATACAAAGGGCCATTTATTAGTGGCAGACGTATCTTCCTGCTTTTTATCAGAACCGGTGGATGTGGGCAGATACGGCATTATTTATGGCGGCGTCCAGAAAAACATCGGGCCGGCCGGCGTTGTCATTGTCATTATACGGGAAGATTTAATTACCGAAGACGTCCTCGAGGGAACGCCTACGATGTTAAAATACAAGACACATGCGGATAACGACTCGCTTTACAATACGCCGCCATGCTACGGCATTTACATGTGCGGCAAGGTATTCAAATGGTTAAAGAACATGGGCGGGCTGGAAGAAATGAAGAAGCGCAATGAAGAAAAAGCGCAGATTCTGTATGATTTTCTGGATAACAGCAGCATGTTCCACGGGACTGTGGAAGCAAAAGACCGTTCCCTGATGAATGTGCCGTTTGTAACAGGCAATAAAGAGCTGGATGCAAAGTTTGTCGAAGAAGCAGCGAAAGCCGGGCTTGTAAACTTAAAAGGACACCGCAGCGTTGGCGGCATGCGTGCTTCTATTTATAATGCGATGCCGAAGGAAGGCGTGGAAAAGCTTGTTTCATTTATGAAGGAATTTGAGGCAGCAAACAAATAAAAAATCAGTGAGGAAGAAAACATGTTTCAGTATATATGCTTAAATCCCATCGCACAGGTGGGCCTGGACGTATTAGAAGAAGGCTATCAGAAAACAGAAAACATAAACGAAGCCAGCGCGGCGCTCGTGCGTTCTGCCTCGATGCATGACATGGAGCTGCCGGAAACGCTGGATGTCGTGGCAAGGGCCGGTGCGGGCGTAAATAATATCCCGCTGGAAGCCTGTGCGGAAAAAGGCATTGTGGTATTTAATACACCGGGGGCAAATGCAAACGGCGTCAAGGAGCTCGTGCTTGCAGGAATGTTTCTGGCAAGCCGTGATGTGAACGGCGGCGTAAACTGGGTGGAATCAGAAAAAGACAACCCAGAGCTGGCAAAGATGACGGAAAAACAGAAAAAAGCGTATGCCGGATGTGAAATTGCCGGCAAAAAGCTGGGTGTCATCGGGCTTGGTGCCATCGGCATCCGGGTAGCAAATGCAGCAACGCATCTGGATATGGAAGTCTATGGCTATGACCCGTATATTTCCGTCAATGCGGCATGGAACCTGTCACGCAATGTCAGGCATGTGCGCAACGTGGAAGATATTTACCGTGAATGCGACTATATCACAATTCATGTGCCGTTACTGGATGCGACCAGAAAGATGATTAACGAAGAAGCCATTGCCCTGATGAAGCCGGATGCTGTTATTTTAAACTTTGCCAGGGACCTGCTTGTGGATGAAGAAGCGGTTGTGGCAGCGCTGGCAGAAGGCAGGCTGAAAAAATACGTATCTGATTTTCCAAATAATACGACAGCCGGAAAGCCGGGATGTATCGTAACACCGCATCTGGGCGCTTCTACAGAAGAATCCGAGGATAACTGCGCAGTAATGGCAGCACAGGAAATCCGCAATTATCTGGAAAACGGCAATATCCGCAATTCCGTAAACTTTCCAAACTGCGATATGGGAGAATGTACGACCGCAGGCCGTGTAGCAGTGCTGCATAAAAACAGCAAGGGTGTAATCGGACAGTTTTCTTCGATTTTTGGCGAGTGTGATATTAATATTGCAAATATGACAAACAAATCAAAAGGAAACTATGCATACTCTATGTTTGATCTGGATTCACCGGCAACAGAAGAAGCAGTTGCAAAAATGAAAGCAATGCAGGGCGTTATAAAAGTGCGCATCGTTAAATAGGACTGCACGGATCATTTCTAGAGTTTTTTTAAAAATGCTTTCTGTCAAATATCTTTCAAACACGCGCTGACGCGCCGAATGCGTATAAATGTAATACTATATGATCGAAAGGATCTTAGAAAAAAGGAATGCCGCGCTAATAAAAAATATATACAAGATATAGCAGAATCTGATTCAGAGAGACTATGAAGAAAAGTCTGTAAATAAGATCTTCTATGATAATGACAGGTGAAAGGATTTGTAAAATCAGCTTTTCACCTTCATGTTATATATAACAGTTATAAAATTGTATGTCAAGAGCAGGCGGGAAACCCGCCTGTTTTTCTGACTGTTTTATTATTCTGGTAAGCGTCCCTCATACATGATGCTCAGTTCACCGTAGACCTGTGCCCAGTTCCGGATCGTGGCAGTCCATTTTTTTGTGGCTTCAAATGTTGCCAGATAAAGGGCTTTCAAAAGGGCTGTATCGCTCGGAAATACGCTTCTCTGGCGGTTCAGCTTCCGATAGGTGGAATTCAGTGATTCAATGGCATTTGTTGTATAAATTACCTTCCTGACGGCTGCTGAAAACTTGAAAACCGGGGAAACGGCATCCCAGTTATCTTTCCAGCGTTTCATGGAATTCGGATATTTTGGAGACCATTTTTCTGTCACCCGGTCTAAAGCTGCCAGGGCTTTCTTTTCATCTGCCGCCTGATAAATCGTTTTCAAATCTGCGGCAAATGCTTTCCTGTCTTTATCAGGAACATATCTTAATGTATTTCTCACTTGATGGACAATACATCTCTGGTATTCTGTCTTGGGAAATGCCGCTGCAATCGCTTCTTTGATTCCGGCAAGGCCGTCCGCACAGATGATCAGGATATCTTTTACACCACGATTTTTTAGTTCGTTCAAAACAGAAAGCCAGTATTTTGAACTTTCGTTTTCTCCGATACTGATTGTAAGCACTTCTTTCCTGCCTTCTGCATTGATACCAAGAATTACATACGCTGCAAGTTTGCGGATTACTCCGTTATCACGGACAGAGTAGTGGATTGCATCAATATACAGGATCGGATAGACTTCATCCAGGGGACGGTTCTGCCAGTCTTCAATCTGCGGGAGGATCTTGTCCGTGACATCTGAGATGAAGCCCTCTGATGCCTCAAAGCCATAAATATCCTCAATTGTTTCCGAAATCTGGCGGGTTGTCATGCCTTTCGCATACATAGAAATGATCTTCTGGTCAATATCTGAAATGTCTTTCTGGCGTTTCTTTACGACCTGTGGTTCAAATGTTGACTTCCTGTCCTGCGGCACTTCGATTTCCATGGAACCGTAACGGCTGTTTACCCTTTTGCGCTTGTAGCCGTTACGGCAGTCATCGCTGTCTGAACGCTCTGACTTTTCATACCCTAAATGTTCATCCATTTCTGCCTCCATCATTTCCCTGATGGTCCCGCCGAGAAGATCTTTCAGGGCATCCTGGATGTCTTCCGCTGACTGGATATCATATTCCTCCAGAAGCTGGTGGATGATGCTGCGTTTTCCTTCCGTCATTTGTACTCTGTGTATGGGTTTCTTTTCTCTTGCCATAGTAAAAGGCCTCCTTATGATAATTTATTTTATCATAGAAGACCTTTAAAAACACTATTTACAGAAAAACTTTCATACTCTCTATTCCACACCAGGGCGCATTTTCTTTCTATATACGGGAAAAGGTCTGCCACACAAACAGCGCGGCAGACCTTTTCTACATAACAGGCATTCTTCTAATCCTTATTTTTTTTTTTGTACTTGTAAAATGAATCTAAATTTTTAAACTTTTCTACGCAGGACAGATATTCCGCATATCTCCTTTTCAGTTCCTTGTGTTCTTCCATACTCATGCCCATATTTTCATTATACTCTATCTGGAATTCCTCATAATCGTTCAGGTCAATATCTTTTTGTCTGAGATATTCAGAAAACTCCGCCTGGCATAACAGGCATTCGTCGATCAGATTATAGTCCACCTTCAGCTCCAGTTCCTTTTCCAACACCTTTAGAATAATTCTCACATAAATTTTTGTTGCATCCGCTATATTTAACAAAGGATTGAGCATAGTATTTTCAAAACTCATCACGTAATCATAAGCCCTTATCGGCCGCGGCTTGGCTTTCCTCTCATCCTCAGCCTTTATCGCCGCTTCGGCTCTTGCCCTGTCAGCTGCTCTTGCCTCTGCTTCGGCTTTCCTCTCATCCTCAGTCTTTGCCGCTTCAGCCTTTGCTCTTGCTTCCGCCTCAGCCTTTGCTCTTACTTCCGCCTCAGCCTTTGCTCTTGCTTCCGCTTCCGCTTTTGCTCTTGCTTCCGCTTCCGCTTTTACTCTTTGCTTTTCAATCTGCTTTGCAAAATTCCATGCACGCCTATAAGCTATTTCCCAATCACGAACCCTTGTCTCGTAGTCAGCCTCTTCCTGCTCGGCGACATCATCTGGTAATAAGCTTATTTCAAATTCCTCGTAGGTGGGCAACGGGACGTTTGCGTTAAATGCCTGTATATCCTTGCACAGCTCATCGTAAGCATCCTTTTTTTGGAGCTCGGAATGCGATGTCGTCCGATGGTCCCGGAAGAGATTGTTTACGATATCATTTCTTTTTTGTATACACTCATCGGCCACCAGCATCGACTTAGCAATATGGTTATTTATCCTGCTTTTTATGCTCTCCACAGTATTCGTATCCGTTATATGCTCTGGTACATAGTTCCTCATCATAGTCTCTTGTATTCTACAATAGATGAAATCGTCCTGCTGACGTTCGGATAAACGCTCCCATGGGAATCTCCTTAGCTTGCCAAGCTCTTCCAAATATGCATACCAGCACAGTCTGATCGCTTTGCATTCTCTGCGATGTGGACCCTTTACTGGAATTCTGTATACTTCCCAGATTTTATTAAAATCCAAGATAGCCATAGCTGTCTCCTCCTTTTTGTTCCTTTTGATTTGTAATTGTTCCTCTATATAGATTCTGACTGCCTTATTTTGAGCCATTTCTGTGAAGAAGTCAATCCTTCCCAAGTTCCTTTTTTTAATCCATAATAATGAAATAATAAAATGAAAGGAGGAATATGACATGAATCCAGAACTGACAAAAGCCGTTTATGACGAGCGCCGCCGCATTTACCACATCCTGACAGCAGTTCGGGAAGCGGCCTTGGCAGAATCTAACATCAGCAGTT
>OFHA01002051.1_pt1 | contig 12427 bp, 9 predicted proteins | sample 1521891 | NCBI WGS metagenome assembly OFHA01 (sample SAMEA3504089, study PRJEB24116) | mouse gut metagenome | biome: mouse gut; feature: mouse-associated habitat; material: faeces | place: Denmark | collected 2011 | reverse complement strand
AGCGGCTCCGCTTCCGCGGACAGCGCCCCCGCCTGTATGCCCGGATAACACATCGCCGCTCCGATGGCAAGCCCCAGCATCGGTTTTAATTTAAATTTCTGTGCCGCCGTATATCCCAGAAACAGCGGCAAAAAGGTAAACAGCGCATCCCCCGCCGCATTGATGATCAGATACCCGCCGCAGTCCGCCCTATAGAGCCCTAACGTGACAAACAGCGTATTTAAGCCTTTCAGCATACCGCACGCCGCCATAATGCCGAGGATTGGCTGAAAAATGCCCGATACCATATCAATCGCCTTGTCAAAAAGCTTTCCGGATTTCTTTTCACCCGTCTCCTCCGCGCCCGCCTTCAGATCGAGAAGCTGCATCACATCCTCAAACACTTCCGGCACATGGTTTCCAATCACCACCTGATACTGACCGCCGCTCTTCATCACGGTCACAACGCCCTCCATCTCCTTTAACACCTGATCCTTCGCGATGCCCTCATCTTTCAGCGTAAATCGAAGCCTCGTGATGCAGTGGACCAGTCCCGCAACATTGTCTTTGCCGCCGACATTTTTCACGATGTCTTTTGCCAGCGCTTCATATTTTCCCATCTGTTTTCCCTCCTGTTCCGCAAAATCCCCTTCCGCATATTCTCCCGGGATTTTGCCGTTATTGTGCATTTCGTGTACAGGATGCCTGTATTTCGCTCCGCTCCTGTTTTGTTACCGCAACTATATCACACCGGTATTTTCCGCTCAATATGTTCCGATGTGATAGGTCCGCCGTTCCAAAAAAGGGCGGAAAAATACCGCTGTTTCTGTAACAGCGGTACAAAATTCCATCTCTTATCCGGCTTTTTTACCTTTCACTTTCGCCTTCCCACTAAAACCTCTTACGAACCCGCTCTCTCACCACGCTCAAACTTCTTCCCCGCCTGCCCCCTCTCTGTCCAGCAGCAGATCCATATGCTGCAACATTTCCAGTGAAGATTTCGCATGTTCATGATAGCATCCCGACAGAAGGAGAGAGAACATGATATCGATCACATAATTCACCGCGGAAAAGGACGTGATCACATCCAGGCTTACCAGAGAATCCCTGTTTGGAATCTCTACGATCTCATGGCAGGCTCTCCGGATCACCTCATTGTGCGGCCCCACGATCCCCACCACAAAATTGTTTGTGGCCTTACGCAAATATTTCGCCGCCCGGATCATCGTCCGGTTCGCCCCGGTGAAACTGATTAAAAACGCAACTGTCTTCTTATTTTTCCGCGCTGCCAGATAGTGCCCGTTGATGCTCTCATAGGCGGAGCATTCCACGCCCAGTGTGGCAAACTTAAACGCCGCGGACTGTGCCAGGATATAGCTGACTCCGGCGCCGTAAATATCGATGCACTCCACCCGCCGCAGCATATTATGTATCCGGTTCATACTGTTTTTATCCAGTGCGAGTCTGGTATTGGTCACTGCCTTATCGTAGAGCCCCGGAAGCGTATTGATAATATCCGTATAGGTGCTCTTATCATGGATCGGCTCCCCCGCAAGCATCCGTGCCAGCCTGTTTTTCTGGTTAATCTCCTCCACCAGCTTCAGCCGGAATTCCTGATAGCCCGAAAGCCCCAGCTTTTTACAAAGGCGCACCACCGTTGCTTTGCTCGTAAAGGAAGCCTCCGCCAGTTCCGCGGAAGACATGCCGGGCGCCCTGTCCGGATGCTCCAGTATATACCGCGCCACATCCTTTTCATGATTGGTAAAATTCGTTCCCTGCTCCAGCTTTTCCAACAACATAGGCATCTCCTCGCAATACGGGTTCTTCCCTCGTTAAACTCTCAAACCTCCGCACGGGCACATATTCTTTGCTTCCCCGCCAAACATCCGTTTATAAAAACAGTTCATTCTCCTTATAGCCGCTGCATGCCTTTTTCAGTTTCATGCTGCCTGCGGTGAGCAGTGCCTTACTGACGCTTCTTGCCTTCTGCCGCATCCGCCACTCTTTTTAAGTACCTCACCGGCACTTCTTTCGTCAGCCATACGCCGTTTTTTGATAAAAAGAACGGATAACCGTCCGCACACATCTCACCGGACTTTATCCTATAGAGAACCGGCTTCCCATGACGCCTTCCCACCTTTACGGCCGTTTCCCTGTCCTTCGACAGATGCACATACAGTCTGCTCTTCGGGATAAGCCCCTGAGCCTCTATGGACGCCGTATATTTTTCTCCCGTTCCGTGCCAGAGCTCTTTTGGCGGCGCCGCCTCCTCCAGCTCCACATCAACGGCTACGGAGTGCCCCTGGTTGGCTCTGATCAGCGTTTTATCTTCGTTAAAGGAATATCTCTGTTTTTCGTCCGTATCAACGATTTCTTCCAGGATTTCCATATTACAGCTATGGGTTTTCGCGATGCCTGCGATCAGATCATCCACCTTCGCCCAGCCGTGCTCATCCAGGGTAATACCGATGGTTTCCGGTTTGTGACGCAGGATGAGGCTTAAGTATTTGCTTGTATTTTTCAGACTCATGGTTTTGGTTCCCCCTTTCCGATATTTTGATAGACATACCCTCAGACAAGGGTATTATACTTCTCCCCCTGCAAAATCAGCAAGGATAAAATGCTTTTTGTGCGGGGAATAACTCAGGCATTGGTACCTGCGCTTTCTTCTGGCATAAATAAAGCCACCACCAATACAGGCGATCATTTTATATCACTCTGCTTCGCGGTATCGTCTCCGATAATAATCCATTGTCCGGTAGTCCAGAATATCTTTCATATGCATGCGGAAGGCACTGCTTTTTATAACATGCCTCAAGTCCTCTCTGACCGCCAGCGCATATCCTTCCTTCTCCACAAAAAAGCCTTTGCCGGATTCTTTCAAAAATCTGATCGGCATGGTTTTTGCTTTTGTCAGATGCTGTTTATCAGACATATTCCTATATTCCTCATAGGTAATCCCATCCGAAAAATCTCTCCAGTTTTTATTTCTGTCAAAAAAATCTTTCCAGCACGCAAGCACTTCTTCCTCCGTCACTTCCGCCCGGACATCGCCTTTATGATAAAAAGAATACAGAACAGGCATTTTATATACTTTGGTCATATCAGTGATTTCAATTAAGTTCAGAAAATCTTTCCCGAGCCCTCCATATAATTCTTTTTCTTCCTCCGAAAGTTCCCCCATACCATACAGATAATCCAGATAATGCCTGAACGGATTCTTCTTCGCATGTTTCATGCAATACTGATATATCTCATCCTCCATATAAGTAAACAGTTCCATCCTGGACGGCACTTTTCCCCCCAGCGAATCCTTCACCCGATAATATTCCTGACTGATACGCTCCTTAATTGTCAGCGATTTTTTGTCCAGTTCCTGAAACAGATCGATCAGTCTGATATCAAAATCAACAATACAATCATCGGGATACTCCATATCGTGATTGCCGCCCGCTCTTCTTTCTCCAAAAGACTTTCCGCCGGCAAGCAAAAGCGGCGCCTTTCCCGCCTTTTCATAATTTCCGATAAAATCCAGAACATTCAGGTATTCTTTTCCCCGATATGTGCGAAGCCCCCGCCCAAGCTGCTGCAAAAACACAACCGGAGATTCCGTAGGCCGCAGAAACATTACCATATCAAGTGAAGCGATGTCCAAACCCTCATTAAACATATCCACTGAAAATATTACTTTCACCTCCCGGTTTTTCAGCTTTTCAATGGCAATATCCCTGTCTTCCGAAAACTCACCGTCCGCATTACTGTACACGGCAATCGACGGAATGCCTCTGCCACAGAACTCCTCCGCCATCTTTTCCGCATGCTGCCTGGAACAGCAAAAGCCCAGCGCTCTTTCAGAACGGTATTTCATGTAATACTTATAGATCAGATCGTATCTTACGGCATTATCTCTGTAGATTTCCGTCAACTCCCTCTCATCATACCTGCCTTTCACAAGACGCAGTCCCGAATAATCCGTCGCATCATAAATCCCATAATAATGAAACGGCACCAGTATTCCTTTGTTGATCGCCTCTTTCAGTGAAATTTCATAGGGTACATTGTAATCACATATCTCATAGATATTTTTTCCGTCCATCCGTTCCGGCGTTGCCGTGAGCCCCAGCATAAACTGCGGCTTGAAATAGTTCACAATCCTTCCGTACTGCTCCGTTACCGCATGATGAAACTCATCGATAACAATATAATCAAAGTAATCCTCCGGAAAAAATTCTTTCTTTAAATACTCCGTCCTTCCCAGTGTCGCAGCCGATGCGAAAATAACGGACTTATGGATGTCCTTTTTCTTTCCGTAAAAAAAGCCATAATCATCCGATTGTCTCACATTTTTAAATGACAGGGCCGCCTGCTTCAGTATTTCCTCCCGGTGTGCCACAAACAGCACTCTGTCAAACTCTGCCGAATCAAAAGCCGCAAGATACGTTTTTCCTACACCGGTAGCCGCCTGGATAAGTCCCTTTGAGGAGCCCTCCGCCCTGCTGTTTTTCAGCGCATACAGCGCCTCTATCTGTGCGCCTCTCGGCTCAAAGAATGGGGCAATCTTTGTATTTTTTTCTTCCTCAAAAGCATCGTATCCTGCTAAATCTTTTGACACCGCCGGTTTATGCCAGTTTTTAGAATAGCGGCGCAGTTCCTCCTCATCTACTATGATAGAATGATGAAAAAACAAATCTTCAAAAGCATGGTAGAATAACCGGAAATTTTCACGGTCCGCCATACTGTTAAAACGATAATTCCACTCGATCCCCGATGTCAGAGCACTTTTTGATATATTGGAAGAACCAATGTATATCTCTCCCATGTTCTCATAATGAAAAATATAGGACTTCGGATGAAATGACCTCCTCTTATCATAATAAAACCGCAGGTCTACACGATCTCCCAATTCTTTCCTGATCAGGTACAGTGCCGACGGCTGTGTGATCCCCAGATAATTTCCGGTCAGTATTCTTACTTTTGCCCCACGGTCCAAAGCCCCTTTGAGATCGCTCAGAATCAATTTGACTCCTGATTCCATAAGGAAAGAGACAACAATATCAATCCGCTTTGCCCTCATCATACTCATCTTAAGCTGATAATACAAAAAACGGTTCCGGTTTCCGCCTCCGGTCATTACATCCGTCGGCTCTATCATCATAGTATCTTCTATTCTTTCCGCAGAATTAAATTGAGCCATTTTTCCTCACTCCGTTCCGGCCGTACATCCGATGTGATCCACTGTTCCTCTATCTTTATATTTGTAATCCGTTTCAGAAATTCCTCAAAAGTCTCTTCCGTCATATCCGTAAAATAACGCCCGTTTCTTACTCCCGCAAAAGTTCCGTATTTAAAAGAAGTATATATGATACCGCCAGGTTTCAGCGCGGTTATCATTTTCCGCATTACGTCTGCAAGTTCATTCGGCGGAAGATGCAGAATAGAGGAACATGCCCAGATACCATCGTACTTATCTACTTCCGCCAGCTCCTGAAAAAGCATATTTTTCACTTTTATCCCGGTGTGCCGGCCTGCCAGTCTGCAGAGTTCAGGGGAACCGTCCGCTGCCTCGACCTGATATCCCTGTGCTATAAAATATTTAGTATCACGCCCGGAACCGCAGCCGAAATCCAGAATTGTTGCGTTTGATAACAATTTGTCAGTAAATCTTTTCCGGGTGGATGAAAAATTCACACAGACGGTTTCCGCCGCAAAATTATCTGCGTTTTTGTTATAATAATGAATTGTCTGATTTTGTTTCATGTTATCGGCTCTCTTCCCCCATCACCCAATCTCCCACACCACAGTAACCGTATCCGAAACTTCCAAATCATCCGGCTCGATGTTCAAATCATAGCTATCGCTGCACTCGGCGAGAGCCATCACGCTCCCTCCTGCCGCCGCCCTGCTCATTGCGTGGACTTCAAGATCAACCTTCCCCCAGGAATAATCAATACTTTGCATATCTTTCAGCATCACCCCCGCCGCCTCTGTCAATACAACGGCTTTTTCCCTGGCGTCCTTCACCGCTTTCCCGAGCAGTTCGTTCTTCGCTTTTTCCGGATCTTTCACCGTATAACTAACCCTGAACTCAGGATTTAAGGGACAATTCGCAAGCGCATACAGAATGTTCCCCAGCCTTTCATGATCCGATTCAAACTCCACCTTCATGATATGGCGAAACTTATATCCGACAAGCCGCCACTTGTAAACACCTTTTTCCCTATAACTTTCGTTCTCAATATCCACATCAAAAGAAAGCGTTTTCAAATCCGATCGCTCAAACCCAAAAGCGGAAAGAATGTTTTTCAGCTGATCGGTATCCTGTGCGGATTTCCGAAGCGTCTCCCCGTAATCCTTATAGCTCCCCACCAGCGTAACAGTAATCCTTGTCATATCCGGCTTTACCTTTATCTGTCCTTTCCCCGTAACACGAATTGTTCTCATCGTATCCATACTCCGCTCCTTTTGTCAGTTTTTCCTTTATCCATAGATAGTTTACCATAAATTCCGTCAAATTCCAAAAGCATTTGGTAAATTGTGATACACAATCCCCGCCATGCCGCCTATGTACTGCACGAAAAGCTCCGACTTACCAATTTCAAGATCATGGTCCTACCAAAAAAGACCATGGACCTGATGTTCTCCTATCCCATAAACCGCAGAAAGATCCTGTTTTCCCAGATCGCGGCAGTCTGGATCTTCGGCTTTGCATCGCTCCTTTTCTGCAAACTGTGGCTCTGCGTCTTTCTCACCCTGACGCGCCCCATCACCGGCATTGTCACAACGGATATTCTGAGCGGCGCCCTGCCCTACTGGCTGGATATGATAGTAAGCTCCGCCGCGATGGTCAGCATCAGCTACATCTCTCTGCTCACCGGCATGCTGAAAAAATCATCCAAAACCGCCATCGTAACTTCCGTTATCATCGCCTGCTTCACCCAAGGGAACATCGGGGAAGCCACCCTCTCCGGCAGCGTACCGTTCTATGCCCTTTTGATGGCTTTCGCCCTGTTATCCGTGTACTTTTCCGTTTGCCATGCGGAGACGAAGGATCTGAGGTGATCAGCAGCCATATTCCTTTATCCTCGCGGAGCGTTTTAATTTCATAGGACGCAATTTCCTATGAAATTAAAAAATCTGTAACCGGGCCGTTCGACCTAAGCCCGATTACAGATTATGGAACGAAAGCAACTCTACAGCTTTCCGTTTTTATTCTTATAATACCCGTATTATTTTCCGCGCTTCGCAATCGTCGCAATATCCACCAGCGTCAGACTACTGCCCTGTCTTTCCTTATTCTCAAGGCTTGTCACCAGCGCTCTGGCGGTATCCATCGCCGTGATACAGTTCACGCCCGTCTCGATGGCGGTACGGCGGATCAGGAAACCGTCCCTGGATTTATCTCTGCCCTGCGTCGGCGTATCAATGACAAGATCGATCTTATGTCCCAGGATCAAATCCATCACCGTAGGAGACTCCTGAGAGATCTTGTTGACCTTCCTCGCCCTCACGCCCGCCTCATTCAGCGCCGCGGCGGTACTCCTTGTGGCATAGATAATGTAGCCCAGCTTCTCAAAGCGCCGCCCGATCTCGATGGCTTCGCCCTTGTCCGCATCCTTCACGGTAATGATCATCTGTTTATATTTCGGCAGATCCACACCCGCCCCCAGAAAGGCTTTGTAGAGCGCCTCGTCAAAGGTGTCCGCGATGCCTAAGCATTCCCCGGTTGACTTCATCTCCGGTCCCAGAGATATCTCTGCGCCTCTGATCTTCTCAAAGGAAAACACCGGCATCTTGATCGCCACATAGTCCGCCGCCTTCTGCAGTCCCGGCTCGTAGCCCAGATCCCTGATCTTTTTGCCGAGGATCACCTCCGTTGCCAGATCCACAATGGGAATACCCGTCACCTTGCTGATATAGGGCACGGTACGGGAGGATCTGGGATTGACTTCGATGACATAGACCTCATCCCCCACCGCAATAAACTGAATATTGATCAGCCCGATCACATGCAGCGCCTTCGCGAGCCGCCTCGAATACTCCGCGATGGTCTCCTTCACCTTCTCGCTGACCGTATACGCCGGATAGACCGAAATGGAGTCGCCGGAATGTACGCCGGTCCGCTCGATATGTTCCATAATGCCCGGAATCAGAATATCCGTGCCGTCACAGACCGCATCCACCTCCAGTTCCTTCCCCTGCAGATACTTGTCCACAAGGATCGGGTGCTCCTGGGAATAACGGTTGATCACCGCCATAAACTCTTCGATCTCCGCATCGGAGATGGCAATCTGCATCCCCTGGCCGCCCAGCACATAAGAAGGCCTTACCAGCACCGGATACCCCAGCCTGTTTGCCACCTCTTTCGCTTCCTCCGCAGTGAATACCGTGCCGCCCGCAGCCCTCGGAATTTCCGTCTCCTGCAAAATCCGGTCAAACAGCTCCCTGTCCTCCGCGGCGTCCACGTCCTCTGCCTTTGTGCCCAGAATCGGCACGCCCATCTTCATCAGATCTTCCGTCAGCTTGATCGCCGTCTGGCCGCCAAACTGCACCACCGCGCCGTCAGGCTTCTCCAGTCTTACAATATTTTCCACATCCTCCGGCGTCAACGGCTCAAAATACAGCTTGTCCGCAATATCAAAGTCCGTAGACACGGTCTCCGGATTGTTGTTGATAATAATGGTCTCATAACCCGCCCGGGAGAATGCCCAGGTGGCATGAACGGAACAGTAGTCAAACTCAATGCCCTGTCCGATCCGGATCGGCCCGGAGCCCAGCACCAGCACTTTCTTTCGGTCCTTCGTCTCTTTCGCCTCGTTTTCTCCGCCGTAGACAGAGTAATAGTAAGGCGTCTGCGCTTCAAACTCGGCGGCGCAGGTATCTACCATCTTATAAGAAGCCGTGATACCATTCTCATACCGCCTCTTCCTGATCTCCTCCGCCGTCAGGCCGGTAAGCTCTGCGATTACCGTATCCGGAAACTCCATCCGCTTTGCCTCACGCAGCGTCTCTATCCTCAGAGAGGCGCCCTCTTTCTCCAGCGCCGCCTCCATCTCCGTTAAGATGGCAATCTTATCGATAAACCATTTATCCACCATGGTAATCTGATAGATCGTGTCGTAATCGATGCCTTTGCGCACCGCCTCCGCAATCAGGAACATTCTCTGATCATCCACCTTTTTCAGGCGTTCCAGCAGCTCTTCTTTCGACAGCGCCGAAAAATCATAGCTTCGCAGGCAGTCCACATGCTGTTCTAATGAGCGCAGCGCCTTCATCAGCGCCCCCTCGAAACTGTCGCAGATGCTCATTACCTCGCCGGTGGCTTTCATCTGCGTTGTCAGCGTCCGCTTCGCGGTCAGGAACTTGTCAAAAGGCAGCCTCGGAATCTTTACGACACAATAGTCGATTGCCGGTTCAAAGCTGGCATAGGTCTTTCCCGTGATCGCGTTTTTCACCTCATCCAGGGTATAGCCCAGGGCAATCTTTGACGCCACTTTGGCAATCGGATAGCCCGTTGCTTTGGATGCCAGCGCCGATGAACGGCTCACTCTCGGGTTTACCTCGATCACGCAGTATTCAAAACTGGTGGGATGCAGGGCAAACTGCACATTGCAGCCGCCGGTGATCTCCAGCTCATTGATGATATTCAGCGCCGCGCTGCGCAGCATCTGAAATTCTTTATCGCCCAGCGTCTGAGAAGGCGCTACCACGATGGAATCTCCGGTATGGACACCCACCGGATCAATGTTTTCCATACTGCATATGGTGATGCAGTTGCCCGCGCTATCCCGCATCGCTTCAAATTCAATCTCTTTCCATCCAGCGATACAGCGCTCTACCAGCACCTGTCCCACTCTCGATAAACGCAGGCCGTTCTCCAGAATCTCCTCGAGCTGCACCTGATTGCGGGCGATGCCGCCGCCGGAGCCTCCCAGGGTGTAGGCCGGGCGCAGCACAACCGGATAGCCGAGCCTGGCCGCAAAATCCACGCCGTCCTGAATATTCTCCACCACCAGAGAGGGCGCGCAGGGCTCCCCGATCTTCTCCATGGTCTCTTTAAATTCCAGACGGTCCTCCGCCTTTTTAATGGTCTGCGCCGTGGTTCCCAGAAGCCGCACATTGTGGGATCTCAGAAAACCGGATTCCTCCAGTTCCATACCGAGGTTAAGCCCCGCCTGTCCGCCCAGCGTCGGCAATACCGAATCCGGCTTTTCCTTCTCAATAATCTGCTCCAGTACTTTCACGGTCAGAGGCTCAATATACACCCTGTCCGCAATATCTTTATCTGTCATGATCGTGGCAGGATTGGAGTTTACCAGCACTACCTCCATCCCTTCTTCCTTCAGGGAACGGCACGCCTGGGTGCCCGCATAGTCAAATTCCGCCGCCTGTCCGATCACAATAGGACCGGAACCGATCACCAGTACCTTCTTTACCTCCGGATTTCTAGGCATGTTCCACTCCCCCTTCCTGTCTGCCGGCATCGATCATCTCCATAAATCTGTCAAACAAAAATCCGCTCTCCAGAGGCCCTGAGCAGGCTTCCGGATGGAACTGCACCGTAAATATGTTTTTATTCGTATATGTGACGCCCTCACAGGTGCCGTCATTGACATTCACGAAGGCAGGCTTTGCCACCGCCGGATCAAGCTTCTCCATATCCACCACATACCCGTGGTTCTGGGCCGCAATATAAACCTGCCCCGTCGCCAAATCCTTCACCGGATGGTTGCCGCCCCGATGCCCGTATTTCATCTTAAAAGTGTCCGCACCGGTGGCAAGCGCCATAAGCTGATGCCCAAGACAGATGGCGAAAATCGGCACATCACTCCGATATAATTTCTTTACTTCTTCTATCACAGAAACACATTCCTTCGGATCACCCGGGCCGTTGGATAACATAATACCGTCGGGCTCATCCGCCAAAATCTCCTCCGCCGTTGCCAGCGCCGGATAGACTGTCACCCTGCAGTCTCTTTTTGTCAGACAGCTAATGATATTGCTTTTCGTGCCGAAATCCACCAACGCCACCTTACGAGCGCCCTCGCCCACGGTGTATTTTTCTTTGGTGCTCACCTTTTCCACCACCTTACCGGGCGTGTAGGCTTTCAGCTTCGGCAGAATTTCCTCTAAAACAAAGTCCTCCCGGGTAGTGATCATGCCGTTCATGGTCCCCTTTTCCCGCAAAAGTTTTACCAGTGCCCTCGTATCGATCCCCGCGATTCCCGGAACCTCGTATTTGTCCAGAAATTCCTGAATGCTCATATCGCTGCGGAAGTTACTGGGCATCCGCGATAATTCCCTGACAATAAAACCGTCGAGACAGGGGCGCGAAGATTCCATATCCTCCAGACAGACGCCGTAATTTCCGATCAGCGGATAGGTCATGCAGACAGCCTGTCCCGCATAAGACGGATCGGTCAGCACTTCCAAATACCCCGCCATGGATGTGTTAAAAACAATTTCACTGATGATTTCTTTCTCCGCACCGATATGCGTCCCCGCAAAGACGGTGCCGTCCTCCAAAATCAGAAAAGCTTTCATGCAGTATGCTCCTTTTTCCAATAAGCCGCGTTTTCTGTTCCTCGCGGTATTATATCACAACTCGCTTCGTTTGTCAGTGAAAAAATATTTTAATTTTACATCTTTTCCCATCACACATTTTTACGGAGTTTGCAGCAAGTGAAAACTCCTATGCTGAACTGTTAGCCGGTTCAAGTCTTGTATTACTTTGTCGGTATCCATCCTCTATCTTCCTTTCCTTTTTCTTTTTAACGATCCTCACCCAGTTCTTCATCTTCCTTTTTTTGTAGATAGTAAAATCTCTTTTGAATTTCAATTTCTTCTCGAAGCTGTTCCTCAGATGGAAGACAAGTTTTGTATTTTGATGCGAAAAGCTGTTCATGTCCGTGAAGGACGGAATATTTCGCAATGTCCTCATCCGTATCAGAGCATAAAACAATCCCTAATGTAGGGTTGTCTCCCTCATTTCGTTTCATTTCATCATACATACGAATATACATATCCAATGCTTTGGGCACTATCTACATTTTCACAGGTATCGGCAAATAAATCTCCGGTTTCATGATAAGCAATCATGTTTCTGTTGAATTTTGGACTCACTGAATCCAAAATTGCATAGTTCTTCTTCACACCGTCATCCAGGTCGATGGAAATCATCCGGTCGGCAAGGTGAGGAATCTTTTCCTCATAGGTACGGATCTCTGTATCCTGTGCCTGCAAAGCAATCAGCATAAAGGTTGCCGGAGCATTTCAATCAAGGGTGAATTGCAAGTTGAAAATCCCATTTGTAACGCAAGAGTCCCGTTTTGTAACTGTCAGGCCACTCAGATGCCTGCAAAATGGGAAAAGTTAGCTGAATTTTTTGACAAATCAGAATTCTGATAAGACACTTTTTATAGCATTTAATAACTGTTATATCTTATCTTCA
>OFHA01002048.1_pt1 | contig 12439 bp, 13 predicted proteins | sample 1521891 | NCBI WGS metagenome assembly OFHA01 (sample SAMEA3504089, study PRJEB24116) | mouse gut metagenome | biome: mouse gut; feature: mouse-associated habitat; material: faeces | place: Denmark | collected 2011 | reverse complement strand
ATTTTTACTCGGTCAGTTTTGAAGTGATGTTTCCGTTTTTTGTAACAATCGCCGTAGGCGAATGGGGAAAGACACGGGCAGACAGTAATTTTGATATCATTGCTGCACAAAGCAGTTCCCTGTTTCGTTGGGTATTTCTCCGTTATGTAATCACTTTTGGAATATCCAGTTTATTTGCCGTTTTTTGTATGGTGTTTTCATCCGCTTTCAGATACGAATTACCATTATGGGAACTTCTTATTATTTATTTCCCACCAGCATTCTTTTTGTCATCTTTATGTGCGCTGTTTGGAATTTACTATACCGGGGAACATATCGCAACATTAGCTTGTGGTATTGTGTGGCTGATAGTTCTTTTAATACGCAGCCTGCTTAGAATTTCGTGGGTAGAGTACATTTATCTGTTTATCAGATATGCTGATGAACAAAATTCTGTTTGGTTATGGAATAAGTGCATTGTTACAGTAATTGGTCTGTCTTTATGGGGAATTATTTACTCGAAGTGCATAAGAACAGATACGTTTTAAATGGTATGTATAATCAAGGGGCGATATAATAAATTACCTCTCCTCTGGATTATAAATGTAACTGCAAATCATGCAATACCCTGTATAGGAGAAAGGGGGGGAATCATATATGCCTTGCACAGAAGCATACAAGGAGCATATCGAATACACATTTAACGCCTTTTGTAAAGTTGTTATACGTTATGCGGTTATCAACGCATGGCGTGACAGGGATAGACGGCGGCAAAGAGAAATATCTTTTGAATACCTCACCGAAGAAAAGTTTTACCCATTCAGCACGTCAGACACCTATTTCATAGACCCCTACAAGCAATACCCGGTTATGATATGCGGTCAGAGGGTTATCCTCACAAATGGAAATCTTGCCGAAGCCCTGTCCTCTCTGCCGGAGAAAAAGAGGGAAATCATCTACCTATACTTTTTTGGGCGTTACACACAGCAGGAAATCGGGGAACTTTACGGACGCTGCCGGAGTACGGCGTGGCATCACATACACAGTGCCTTGCAAATACTGCATGAAGAAATGGAGGTGCTTTTCCGTGAGGAATCCTAAACTTGTACCGTATGAAACCATTATCCGAGCGACCAGCGGAGAGCCGGAAACCGTTGACGAATGCTCATGTACGGTAAAGAAGCAAGTAACCGAAAACAAGAGATAAACCGCCAGCACCACACTATTCCTAACCAAAGAGCAAAAGACAAGCATTGTGGAATCCCTCTCATTCACTTATTCATACATACATTTTTCAAAATGCTTTTCCCAGATAAAAGTTGACATTGTTTCTTAAAACCGCTATAATTAAACTCTAAGTTTAATTATAGGAGGTAAGCAATGGCACGGAGAAAAAAAGAGCCGAGAAGCGTACACCGAGAAAAAATTGCTTCCGCTGCGTCAGTATTGTTTATGGATAAAGGCATTGTAGCAACATCTATGGACGATATAGCAAAAGCAGCCGGATATAGTAAAGCGACTTTATATGTGTATTTTGAGAATAAAGAGGAAATTGTTGGTATCTTAGTGCTGGATAGCATGAAAAAACTCTATCATTACATCGTTTCTGCACTGGAACAACAAGAAACCACAAAAGAACAGTACAATTTCATTTGCCGTGGGTTGGTTCAGTACCAAGAAGAATTTCCATTTTACTTCAAAATGGTATTAGATAAAATCAATATTGATTTTGAAAACCACGATTATCTTCCCGAAGAAAAAGAAACTTATCAAATAGGGGAAGAAATAAACGAAAAGATAAAGGAGTTTTTAATCTCCGGCATAGATAAAGGCGATTTGCGTGGCAATCTGAAAATCATGCCTACTATTTTTAATTTGTGGGGTATGCTGTCGGGGCTTATTCAGTTTGCAGCAAATAAAGAAGAATATATTAAAAAAACAATGGGCTTATCAAAAATCCAGTTTTTAGAGCATGGTTTTCATATGCTGTATTGCTCTATTGCAGACAAGGGAGAATGAGTATGAATGAAAAAAGGTTGCTTGCTATTTTGGGAAGCCCTCATACAAACGGAACAACCGCGACTATGCTAAATTATGCAATTTGTAGAGCCGAAGAAATGGGCTATACCGTAACGAAAATTAACCTATACGAAAAAAATCTTTCTTACTGTACGGGTTGTAGGGTTTGTATGAATACGCACACTTGTATTCAAAAGGACGATATACAGGAAATTGTAATGTGTTTACAGAAATGCCAAACGGTTCTGATTGCAGCTCCTGTCTATTGGGCGAATGTGCCTGCTCCTGTTAAGAATTTATTTGACCGATTATTGGGAACAGCTATGGAGGAAACAAGCACTTTTCCTAAGCCACGTTTAAAGGGCAAGAAATATATGCTTTTAACTTCCTGCAACACGCCGTTTCCTTTTTCATGGATATTCGGGCAAAGCAGAGGGGCAATTCACACTATGGACGAATTTTTTAAGACAGCGGGAATGAAACCGATAGGCAAAATTGTATGTGCGGGTACAGCGAGTAAAAAAGAGTTACCAAAACAAACAATCAAAAAAATCGAAAGGTGTATGAAATGAGAATGTCTAAAAAGAAAGTAGTTTTATTTGCTGTTATGCTCCTTGTGCTTATTAGCTTGGTTTGGGGAATAATTTATCTTAAAAGTGTTACAGATTCACCACTTTACAACTTATGCCAACCGCTACATTGATGCCAAAGCAGCTGTTTCAGTACCTTTGTAAAGACACTTGATTTTATGCCCGTTTCGACATTTTGCAGGAAAGTGGCATAAAATACCTGCCGGCGAATTTCCTCACTGAGGGCGAACCGGAGTTCCTGCACGCTTTCGTTACGGTATTTTGAAAAAACTTCATCCTGATAAGGCAGCATTTTCATTGCGCAGTATGCGACATTAATCAAATTGACCAGCATTTCTATCCCTTTACTGCTGCGAACCATGTAGCTGCATAATGACCAGAACGTTTTCTGCTCATAGTAACTGACCTCGATGTTCCACCTGAAATAGTAACACAACAGGGGAATAAACTGCATTCGGCTGCTCCCGGTCTGGTTCAGCGGCGCCTTTTCCTGCCAGGCACAGAATATCTCCATCTGCCAGGGGAAAATAGTGCTGAAAAACAAACGTCTGGCGCCCTTTGCTTTATCAGATGCCGTCACATAGGCAAGGACTTCCCTCTGCCCGAAGAGGTTGGTGAGCACCTGGCGCACGCCAATGTAATAATCCCCAACCTTTTCCTCAGAAAGGGTGAAATCTGTCTCTATGGACAGGCGTCTCCCATGTTTGGCAGGCCTGCCCTTTTTGCCTGTAGGCTGCGGTGCAAGGTCATAAATAACAGAGTCATACCTGGCATTGCAGATAACATCCAGGTTGACATACTCATCCACGATACACACCAGGTCTTTTTTGGCATACCAGCTGTCGCACAGGATGATGACATTTCTCTGTGCAGAAAACTCCGGCATAACCTGCCGTACCATGGATGCCGCCAGTTCCAGCTTGGATACTTCCTTTTTCCACATACGGTATCCCAAGGGAACTGCCAGATAGACAATCCGATGTTTCCGCCATACCGGAACACAAAGCATAAGGCTGACAAAACAATGCCCGTTGAGGTAATTGGAACCATTATGCGCGGCATGGTCGAAAAGTTTTGATACATCCTCAAACTTTTTCCCAAACTTTGCCACCATGGTGTCGTCAATGCAGAGAAAAACCGGCTGTGACTTCAGGCGTTCCGGAACCAGCTTCAGGGCCATGGCCGCTGTTACGTTCATAAACCTGGAATAATCCACTTTCGCATGGGTGCAGGCATAGTAAAATGCATTCAGCGATTTTTCCGTGATGCCGGACAAAAAGTGCCTGTAAAGGAAGCGTATGGAATAGGCTGATTCCATTGCCAGTATGGATAGTACCAGTAAAAACAGCGTCTCTGCAGTAGGGGCAGAAAATGTTTCAAAATAAGTAAAAAAATATTGATGAAGTCTACCAATCAGGTTATCTTTGTTGTATAATGAGTTTATCGTACAGGGTCACTTTCCTTTGTAATGGTTGTAGCAAACTCATTATACATCAGAAAGTCCTGTACGATACTTTTTTTATTAAAAGTTGTAATTTTGTGATCCTTTAGACGAGTGGATAAGTAAATAATTGAGCTTAGTTCACCAATAGACATGGCAAAAGTTGCAAAACTTACTAAATAGGTATCAGCTAAAAAAGAAAATTTTCTAATCATAAAGTAACTAAAAGCTAAACGAGCTATTTCTTCAACAAACCCAGCTTTAGCTACAAGAAAAACATTTTGTCGAGCAAGAAAATAATTTTTAATAATACCACTGATTCCAACAAGGGGAATGAATAGTGCTAAGGATAATAAAGGATAAAAAGCACCTTCATTTTTTAATAGATCATGACTAATAAATTTTGAAGCAAATAATAAGGTACTCATTACAATAACACAGGTAAAAAGGCAGATAGTAAAAGCAGATATAATAATCTTTTTATTATTGTATTTAGGGTTTGCAACTAATCTAAAAACAGCTGAAGGAATACCAAGTTGTCCTAAGGTGATACATAAGGAAACGGTAGGCATAACTAGTATATATAAAGCCATTGCTTCACTACTTAATTGACGTGCTAAAATCATTCTATTAAGGATACTGAATAATTTAGCAATGGCAGAACTAGCGGAAAGAATGATAAAAGAATTTATTAGTTTTCTTTTCATAAAGCACTTCCTTTCTGATGAAATTTGTCATATAATATGTAAGTGACTTTGAAATGGAGGGCTGAATGTGGAATCGATTGACGATTTTAAATTTAATAAACGTGACCTTAATTTTTTAATTAAATTAAAAGCCCGTGACTTTAAACAACAAAATATTCATAATATTACTGAGCAGCAAATAAAGGATTATTTGTTTGAACGTAAATGGCGAAAAAAAGATGCTATTCCTATGTGTGAAATAATAGATGATATCATGAGTCTTGATTTTTCTGAAATATTTGACTATTTGAGTTTACAAGTTGTAAAAGAAGCATCGCGTTTGAGTATAAATGATTTTACAGATTTAATTTCAAAATAGTTGCTAAAGCAACTATTTTTATTTGAAAGGAGTATTTATGGAGTGGCAGATTATAAATGATTTGGACTACAAACACTATATGCAAAAATACAATATAAATTCTCTTTTAGCAAAGATTTTTGCTTATAAGAATTATTCTCAATCTCAAATTGAATTAATGTTATCTAATCGTTTGATTTATCATGATTTTTCATTGTTTTCTGAAGCAGAAATAACTTTAGAAAGAATTTATGAGGCGATTGAAAATAAAGAAAAGATTTGTATTTATGGTGATTATGATTGTGATGGGATACTTGCAACATCAATTTTAGTAGAAGCATTTAGACAATTAGGGGTTGATGTCGGATATCATATTCCAAATCGCTTAGAAGATGGCTATGGTTTGAACTGTCAGCGAGTTGAACAGATTGCAAGTAAAGGATATAGTTTAATAATTACAGTTGATAATGGAGTAAAGGCTTATGATGCAGTCGAACGAGCTAATGAATTAGGAGTGGATGTAATTATTACTGATCACCATAATTGTGAAGAAGAACTTCCTGAAGCATTTTCAATCATCCATACTAAAATTTCTCCTGATTATCCGTATAAAGAAATATCAGGCGGTTTTGTAGCTTATAAATTAGCTAGTGCTTTACTAAAAAAACATGATAAATATTTGTTTTGTCTAGCCGCTATCACTACTATTTCTGATATGATGCCATTACTTGATGAAAATCGTGCTCTAGTTAAACGAGCATTGGAATTTATGAAAGAAAACAAATTTACTCAGTTAGAACTATTATTAGGCAATAATCAAAAGTATAGTGTTACAAGTATTGGTTTTATTATTGCACCTAAAATCAATTCTTTTGGAAGATTAAGTGATTTAATCAATCCAAATCATTTGGTTAAATATTTTCGACAAGATGCATCGATTGAAATTTTAAAAGCAGTTAGTTCAAAAGCAGTTGAAATCAATGCTAAAAGACAAGAAATGACAAATAAACAATACCAAAATGTTATAACAACACTTAATTCAGATGAGCAGTTTTTATATAGTTATCAAAATGAGATTCATGAAGGATTGATTGGATTAGTAGCAGGAAAATATACTCGTCAGTATAATCGACCTAGCTTTGTAATGAGTTTAGATACTAATAAAAATATTTATAAAGGCAGTGCTAGAGGGATTGAGGGATTATCATTAAATAATATTTTTAAACAAGTTGAAGACATTTTAGAAAGTTATGGGGGACATGCTTTAGCAGGAGGGTTTAGTGTCAAGTTTGATAATGTTGAAAAGCTTAAACAAAAGTTAACTGATTATTTAAATAATCAGTTAGAAAATTATCAACCACCATTAACTAGTGTATTAGAAGTTTCAAGTGATGAAATCAGTCAAATTAGTGTAAAACAATTAGAACAGTTAGAACCACTAGGTAATGGTAATGAGGAAATGTATTTTTATGCAAAAGATTTACCAGTAAAGAGAGTAATTTTGTTATCAAATGGAAAACATCTTCGTTTTGATCTTGATTTACCTAATACAAGAGGACAGGCATTGTTTTTTAATCATGGTGATATATTTGAAAAATATAAAGATGTTCAAAAGATAAATGTTATTGGTAAATTTAATATTAATGTCTATAATAATATGGAATCAGTTAATCTAATTATTGAAGCTATTAAATAGTTTTATTTAATACATAAAAATGGTATAATTAAATATCATAACGCATAATTGTAAAGGAGAATTAGTATATAAAATGGATTTGACAAAATATGTAGCTAGTATAAAAGATTTTCCTGAAGAAGGAATTATTTTTAGAGATGTGACACCATTAATGAAAGATCATAATGCTTTTAAAGAAACGATAGATCGATTTGTTATTTGGGCAAATAGTTTAGAGGCAAAAGTTGATATTGTTGCAGGACCAGAAGCACGAGGTTTTTTGTTTGGGTGTCCTGTAGCTTATAGTATTAATGCAGGATTTGTACCAGTTAGAAAACCAGGTAAATTGCCTCGAGAAACGGTATGTGAATCATATGCTTTAGAATATGGAACTAATGAAGTTCATATTCATGCTGATAGTATTAAACAAGGACAAAAAGTAATTATTGTTGATGACTTATTAGCAACAGGAGGAACTGTTGAGGCAACTATTAAATTAGTAGAAAAATTAGGTGGAGAAGTAATTGGTATTGCTTTTTTAATTGAATTGGAAGAATTAAAAGGACGAGATAAACTAGAAGGTTATAATATTTATTCAATGTTGAAATATTAAAAAAGAGCATAGCTCTTTTTTAATAATTAAGGGAGGTGCTAAAATGATGGAATACAAAAATGCAAGAGATAGTGTTTCAATAAAAGATGTTCTAGAAGTATGTAGTAAATATATTACTAGTCAAGAAAGCCTAAATTTAATAAATCAGGCTTATGATTATATTATGGAAAAGCATAAGGATCAAAAACGAAAAAGTGGTGAACCATATACTAATCATTTGATTTGGGTAGCTTATATTTTGGCAACATTACAGACTGGACCAGCTACGATTACAGCAGGATTGCTTCATGATGTAATGGAAGATTGTCATGTCAGTCGTGAAGAAATGGTTGAACGTTTTGGAGAGGAAATAACAACATTAGTTGAAGGAGTTACAAAAATTGGCAAAATGCCTTTTAAAGATGAACTAGATGTTTATGCTGAAAATCATCGGAAAATCTATATTGCCATGGCTAAGGATATTCGAGTTATATTGATAAAGTTTGCTGATCGACTCCATAACATGAGAACATTACAGTTTATGCCTCCTCATAAACAAAAAAGAATTGCAAGAGAAACTTTAGAAGTATATACACCAATTGCTCATCGTTTAGGAATCAATGATATTAAAACAGAATTAGAGGATTTAAGTTTATCATATTTAGATCCTGTAGCCTTTGAAGATATTTCTAATCTTTTAGCAGTTAAACAGGAAGAAAGAAAAGAATCTGTTGCTAAAATGATGGAATTTGTTAAAAATATGCTTGATGAAAATAAATATGAGTATCGAATTTTAGGAAGAGCTAAATCTATTTATAGTATTTATAAGAAAATGTTTGTTAAAAAGAAACGTTTTGATGAGTTATATGATTTATATGCCTTAAGGATCATTACTAAAGATAAGATGGATTGTTATGGTATCTTAGGTTTGATTCATGATCATTATCGCCCAATTCCAGGAAGGTTTAAGGATTATATTGCTATGCCTAAACCCAATATGTATCAATCTTTGCATACTTCTGTAATTGGTGAAGATGGTAACACTTTTGAAATTCAAATTCGTACTGAAGAGATGGATGAATTAGCAGAACTAGGAATAGCAGCTCATTGGCGTTATAAAGAAAATAAAGGTTATTCTTCTAAAAAAGAACAACAAGAAATTGGTGAAAAATTACAATGGTTAAGAGAATTTATTTCTTTAAGTGATGATATTAAAGATGGTGACGCAAAAGAATATTATGATTCATTGAGAAGGGATATTTTTGAAGCTAATGTTTATGTTTTAACACCTCAAGGAAAAATTGTCGAATTACCAAATGGTTCAACTCCTATTGATTTTGCTTATCGGATTCATACAGAAGTAGGGCATAAAGCTGTAGGTGCTTTAGTTAATAATGTTATGGTACCAATTGATACTAAATTGAATACTGGTGATGTAGTTGAAATCAAGACAAATAAACAATCTCAAGGTCCAAGTGAGGATTGGTTGAAATTTGTTCGTACTGCTGGCGCTCGTAATAAAATTCGACAATTTATTGCTTCTAAAGAAGCAGAAACTAAAAAAGATGCAATTGAAGATGGTCGTAAGATTTTAAGAGATGAGCTTAGAAAGCGTCAGTTAGATGAAAAAAAATATTTGGATTCAGATACTTATAAAACTTTTTTAGGATCATTTGGTGCTCGTTCATTTGATGATATTCTTTATTTTATTGGTAAAAAGAGTTTACCAGCAATGACTTTGATCGATCGAATAGTTCCTAAAAAGAGTGGTTTCTTTGATAGTATTTCTAAAATGCTTCAAAGAAATAATCAGGTTAATGAAAAACAACAGTCATTAAGGAGCAATTCAGGTGTTGTTGTTAAAGGAATAGACGGTTTAAAGATACAATTGTCTAAATGTTGTAATCCAATTCCTGGAGATGATATTCAAGGATTTGTCTCACAAGGACAAGGGATTAAAGTTCATCGCAGTGATTGTCCTAATATTCAAATGCCTGAAGTGAAATCTAGGTTAATAGATGTTTATTGGGATTTTGCTTCAATTTCGACTATGAGGTTTCAGGCTGATCTTGAAATAATTGGTTTAGATCGAACTAATTTATTAAATGATGTAATTACATCATTAGGACAAATGAAGATTAATATTTTAAATATTCATGCTGATGTGATTGATCTAAAAGCTATTATCAAACTTAAAATTTCAGTAGAAGATGCCTCAAGGTTACAACAGGCAATTGATAACATTACTAAGATTCAAGGTATATTTGAGGTTAAAAGGGTTATTCATTAAATGAATTAAAAAAGATTTCTCCGTTTAAAAAGAGAAATCTTTTTTGATTATAAATCAGAAGCAAGCATTCCATATATATAGCTGTCAGTCCATTCACCTTTATTCCAATAATCTTTTATAAAATGTGCTTCTTTTCGCATGCCAATTCTTTCACACAACTTAGCAGATGATAGATTTCTTGAATCTAAATTAGCTATAATTCTATGAATTCCATAATTTTTAAACAAATATTTTACAACTGTTTTAACAGATTCATAAGCATATCCTTTACCAGAATATCTGGAATTAAATGTATAGCCAATTTCAACAGTTTCTTTCATCTCTGTATAACAAATTGAGATATCGCCAATTACTTTTTTATCTAAGACACAAGCTAAATTGATTTTTCCTTCTTCTAACTTATTATATTTAAGTTTTTGTTGAAATTCTTTTAATTTATTATCTTCATTCCATACATCATGAAGCAAATATTTACATACTTTAGTATCACTATATATATCATATAAATCATTGATATCACTTTCTTTGAAAGGTCTGATTAATAATCTTTCTGTTCTTAAAATCATCAATTACGCTCCTTTGTAAATCTTAATTTATCATTATGCATATTACTATTTGTAAAAGTAAATTATATTTTATGATAACTATATTTTTGTAATATAACATTGTTTCTTGAAAAATGAAATACCAAAACCTATAACACTATCATAGCCTTCATCTTTCAATCCTTGCTGATAACTCATTCTAATAATTTGTTTTGCAGCATTTTCACTTTCTTTTTTAAGCACTGCTTTATTTTTTGAATGCTTACATTCTATAATAATCGCTGTTTCATCTATCTCATATGGTATCACCATAATATCAAATCTTCCTTCTCCACTTTCCCTATTTGATTTGACTTCATATCCATCTGCTTTTAAGAATCCTATCATGAATCCATGATAAAAACTTTCATAGTTATCATAATAACTGATACTATTTTTTAACACATCATTCATAATTTTTTGTGCTTCTTTTTCTTTTTCATCTAATAACTTACCAATAAAAGTATTTCTTTTTATCCTTTGATACTCATCAAACCATTTCATAAATATATTGTCATAAATTGTTTTCACTTCCTTATTTGGTATAACCAGCTTATAAGTATCTGTTATCTGTTTTCCATTTTCGTCATATACCTTGTCTTGAATCTTTAAATATCCTGTATACAATAAAAAACTGTATATATCATCATTCATATCTTCTTTTGTTTCAAATCTCATTTCCCTGTATGTCAGTTCTGGTACTATCTTCTTGATAATACTTTTTCCATTGATTAGTAACTCAAACTCTTTTTTCATTGTCTGTGTTGAGTTCTCTATATACTGCCTGACTATATCATTTCCACTTGTATTTGCCCAGAATGATATCGCTGGATATTCAATATTTCCTAACAGTTCTAAGATATAGTTCATTGAACTCCATGGATTATAGATTTCTCTTTCTCCAAACAGGTATCCATCATACCATTCTTTTATTTCTTCTTTTTTATCACTTAAATTATAATAATTTAATGTTTCATTGATTTCATTTTGAGTGAATCCAAAATACTCTCCACCATACTGGCTTGTAATAGATCTAACTGTAAAATTATTCAACCCAGTAAATATACTTTCTTTAGCTATTTGTAAACACCCAGTCAGTACTCCTCTTTCTAAAGCATTATTAGTTTTTAAAGCACTTGAAAAGATATTTTTCATGAACATTATCATTTCATCATAGTAATCATGCATAAAAGCACTTTGCAATGGTACATCATATTCATCTATAAGTAATATAACCTTTTTCTTATAGTGTAAAGATAAATACATTGATATGTTATATAGGCTATCTCTTAAATCACTTTCATTTGATTTTTTTTCTCTATATTGCAATAATAAATTTTTTTGTGCATCACTTAATTGACTGCTGTCAAACAATTCTCTATAGTTTTCTACAATAACTGAAATAATAGCAGCAAACTTATCTATTTGTAATGACATAGTTTCTCTTGATAAATCCTTCAAAGTTATAAAGATAACAGGATACTGATTTTGATGTTTCATCATTTCTTTGTTTTCAGTAATCTTTAAATCTTCAAATAAATAAGCATTATCTTTTTCCTTATTTGAAAAGAAATAATAAAGCATCGACATATTTAATGTCTTCCCAAATCTTCTAGGTCTTGTATAAAGCATAACAGCATTACTAAATGCATCAGCTATTAATTGAGTTTTATCTACATAGTAATAATCATTATCTATAACAGTCTTAAAATCTTCTATTCCTGTACTGATTTGTTTCATACTCATCATTCCTTTCCTGATTTAATTATTATAACATGAACTACTATGAAAGTCATTGCCATCACATTTACAACAATTAATCTTCATATATATTATCTCTGAAACATTTCCTAACAGCTTTATGCTTTTATGTTCTCTCTTTAAATCTTCCGCTTTAAAATAAATATTTCTTACAATTTTTAATAGAGATTTCTCCATATCTTCAACACATATACAAATTATAATACTATTATCTATCTTAATAATAGCGATAATTGCAATAAGCAAAATGACTAAAAATAATACTTATACCAAAAATCAACTAATAATATTTGTTAATTTTAATATTATAAATATCAGAGTTAATACACTAATAAATTCCATTCTACTATGTCTATTGTCACTTGACATTTTCTCCTTAACCAAAGTGATATTGTGTTTAACTTTGAATTTCCCTAATGATATTTTCTAAACAATAATAATTCACAAAATTAACTTTTTGATTA
>OFHA01002045.1_pt1 | contig 12452 bp, 16 predicted proteins | sample 1521891 | NCBI WGS metagenome assembly OFHA01 (sample SAMEA3504089, study PRJEB24116) | mouse gut metagenome | biome: mouse gut; feature: mouse-associated habitat; material: faeces | place: Denmark | collected 2011 | reverse complement strand
CGGCACACCCAAGCAGGAAATCTGAAAAGGTATCCTGCTTTTTCTATGCCCGGAACCTGGGAGGAAGGAGGGCGCACATTTGCCATGCCCGCATTGTAATCGTCCAGCGGAGCAACAATGAATCCGCTGTTTCTGCCGCCTACCAGAGCGGCGAAAAGCTGTTCTCTGAATACGGATAGGAGCAGAAATCCGGAGGTTCGTGCTTGCCATCCCAAGGGAAATTTGGTGTTAGTATATAAGTGTGGGCAGGAAAAGCCGAACAACTATACAATCAAGTGAAAGAATAAAGGAGATGAAAGGCATGGCCAAAAATCTTACATCCTGGAATTCAAGCAGCAGGCCGTAGGGCTGTACAATGCCGGAGGAACCCCGTATCCACAACTTTAAGACCGGGAACGGAATATTACACAAAAGGCGGGCAGAACCAAAAAAGCGACCGCCATATTCGCAAAAGATCAATAGCCCAGATTGTGGCTTTTATCCAGAATAACTTAATCAATTACTCTGTGCTACAGCTTTGCAATGCCTTGAAATTCCCAAGAAGCACCTATTACAAGGCTCTGGCCTGTGTGCCTTTAAACAGGTGTCAGGAGTATGAAAAGTTCGGCCAGAAAGTGGAACAGGTATATGGGGATTCAAAGAACAGGTACGGGGCTGCCAAAATATGCCACATACCCAATGGCAGTGTCCCTGATGATAAAGCGAATATACTAAAACGTGATTTTGGGACAGAAACCATCAATCCCATAAACCTGCATGTAAAAAAAGGGTGTATCTATGGGCTGCTCGAACGTAGTGGAGCAGGAAAGACAATGATTATGAAGATGGTTTTAGGACTGGCTTCCATTACATCAGGAGAAGTGCAGCTCGGATTCTGGAGCAGAACGGGGCAAATCGCGGCAGTTGATAGGTTAAGTTACTACGGTTTTACTACGATTGGAGACGTGAATATAAAGGGTGCGGAAAATGATATATTTTTGGAAAAGTGAGATAAAAAACAGCTGTTGAAATTTGGAATGAATTCACAGCTGTCTTTGAAGTATGAAATATTGAAATAAGGTTTTTCCTGGCCTGCTCTACAAACTATGCATATTCTTCAAGCGGCCTGCACATTACGTTCTGGCGTCGTTGTAAAGTGACAGCGTCCAGTCCTTGTTTTCCCCGCGTCCAAATAGAAAGCCAAACAGCCGTGACTTGTATTCGCGGTTACGGCTGCCTTTCAGCTGGTTTTCAAGTTGATTTCCTTTGGAAGATTATGGTTGTGTACCCTGATATAGTCCCATTATAATTCCCTGACAATATTTCTATATGATCAGGAAGACAGATATCAATCGTACTATCTGTATAATTTTGGACAAACACATATTCAAAATCTTTATGAACGCGGCTGGAAACCTCGATCCCTTCTGGTATCCTGTCCAGTATAGGACGAATCTGCTGTGCAGTTATGATACGCTGATAAAAATCATGGTAGAAATCTGCTTCTGCATCGGCACATATATAATATGCATGTCCGCTCCCATATTTATGGACAGTCAGAGCCGGGTAGCCTTTGTAGAAATTGTCTGCATATTCCATGAGTGGGACAGCTCCCTGCAGGCGGACTAAATCACAGAGATGCCGGCAGGCATAACTTTCTTTCAGATGAGGCTCATTGCCATTGACAGGAAGGAAATGGTTGACTTCCCCGTCCCAGAGCCCGTCAATTTCTTCGCTGTGCAGCCCGAGCACATCGGACAGGCCATGCGGAGTCCCTCCCAGGTGGCACAGGTCGGTTTCATTCACAATGCCGCTCCAATAAGTCATAATGAGTATTCCGCCATTTTGGACAAAGCGTTTCAGCTTTTCTTCAATTCCTGCCCGGAACATATAAAGCATGGGTGCGGCAATGATTTGATAGGAATCCAGAGGCTGTTCCATATTTATAATGTCCACATTTAATCCGTTTCTCCGAAATGCCTGGTAGGATTTCAATGCTGTCTCATGGTAAAATAATCCCTGATTTCTCGGCCCCCTGGCATCCTCCATGGCCCATCTGCTTTCCATGTCATATAGTATGGCGACAGGAGATTCTACGCGGCTTTCTGCAATTTTGGAGAGATGCTCAAGGATGATTCCGGTTTTCGTGACTTCGCGGAATATACGGGTATCTTCCCCGCCATAATGGTCGATGACGGCGCCGTGAAACTTTTCAAAACCGCCCCTGCCCTGCCTGATCTGGAAAAACTGCACACTATTGGAGCCATGGGCGACAGCCTGGAGGGAAGCGTTTGTCAAAAGGCCTGGCTTTTTTATTTTGCTGACAGCCTGCCAGTTGGGGCTTGCAGGACAGGATTCCATGAGAAGGAAAGGCTTATGTTTCATGGAGCGCATCAGGTCATGCTGCATTCCCGTATCATAGGCGGTCATGATATCCTGCTGCTGATGCCATGCGGGATAGCTGTCCCAGGAAACAAAATCCACATATTCAGCCAGTTTGTAGTAATTCAGGCCTGTGTAGTCTTCCATAAAATTTACAGTCGTTGGCTGAATGGCGCCTGACGTCCGTATTGCCTGTATTTCATGGCGCATAAAGTCTGTTGTCTGGTCTGTGACGAAGCGTTTCCAGTCTAGGTTCAATCCGTGCAGCCCCTTATCACCCAGGGAAGAAGGGCTTTCAATCTGGTCAAAAGAGCTGTAGGTATGGCTCCAAAAAGAAGTCCACCATGCATGGTTTATGGCATCTATATGATGATATTTATTTTTCAGCCATTTTCGGAACGCAGCCTGGCACAGCGGACAGTGGCATTCCCCGCTGTATTCATTGGAAATATGCCACATGATAACAGCAGGATGGTCTTTGAAGGTTTCGGCGAGCTTTTATATGCTGGATGACTCTCTAGATCTGGGCTATATGTGCGAATGCCCGGATATCATGGAAGTCCAGGGACAGGAATTTTTGATACTAAGCAGGCAGAAGGAAGAAAACTGCAAAGAAATTATTTTTGCCGGAAGGATGGATTACAAAAATGGAAGGTTCCTTGTGGATGGGGAAGCCGAAAAATCACTGGATGAGGGGTTTGACTTTTATGCGCCTCAGAGTTTTGTGGATGAGTCCGGCAGATGTCTTTTATTTGGCTGGCTCGGTTCAGGGGAGCTGGAGTATCAGATGAGCCAGCCGCCGGTAAAGGAAGGATGGCTTCACAGCCTGACCATACCAAGAGAGGTGTATGTCTGCGGGAAAGGGTTATGCCAGCGGCCTGCCAGGGAATTGAAAGCCTTAAGAAAAGGCGAGCAGTCAATGGAATGTAAAGGAGTGTCAGTGATTGACCGGGGAACAGTGAGCTTGGAGATACTGGCAGAAAATCTGAAAGGCCAGACTGTATCTTATGAGATTGGCGGTGCCTTAAAAGTCTGTTACAGAAAAGAAGACCAGATTATGAGAATTCAGAGGAAAAGGTGGGATTCCCCATCTTATGACGAGAAAATGCTGCCGCTTGGCTGTCTGGATAACATGCATATATTTTTAGACTATTCCACAGCGGAGATTTTCATAAACAACGGTAAAATAACATTTACTTCAAAAGTGTATTTTGATGCAGACACACAGATACGGATTTTCTCGGATGAGAAGATAAAAATGAAAACATGGTTATTGGAGGTAGCGTGATGGCGAATGCACCAGATTATAATAAAATCGCAAATCAGATAATTGAAGTCGTTGGCGGGGCTGATAATATCATTTCAGCGGCGCACTGCGCCACAAGGCTCCGTCTGATTGTGAAAGACAGGGACATCATTGACGACAAAAAAGTAGAAGAAACGGAGCTTGTAAAATGCTGTTTTTTTACGGCAGGGCAGTATCAGATTATTCTTGGCACAGGCATCGTCAATAAGGTTTTTGACGAAGTAACCAAGCTTGGTGTTTCGGGTTCGTCCAAAAATGAACAGGCAGCGGCAGCGGCGCAGAACGGCAGTACCATCCAGCGTCTGGTCCGTATCTTCGCTGACGTGTTCGTACCAATTATTCCGGTCATGGTGGCAACCGGCCTGTTCATGGGGATCCGGGGATTTTTAACGCAGGATGCTATGCTGGGATTCTTTGGGATATCAGCAGATGCAATCCCACAGCAGTTTCTGGACTTTACCACGATCCTGACGGATACCGCATTTTCCTATCTGCCGGTGCTTGTGTGCTGGTCGGCGTTTAAGAAATTCGGCGGGTCGCCGATCCTTGGCATTGTCCTTGGATTGATGCTGGTACATACAGCTCTTCCCACATCATGGGATGTGGCTCAGGGAGCAGCGGAGCCGATGCTGTTTTTTGGGTTTATCAAAGTAAACGGCTATCAGAGCTCTGTGCTCCCGGCGTTTATTGTAGGATTTCTTGGTTCCAAGATTGAACAATGGCTTCATGACCATGTAATCAATGCGCTGGATTTGATTATCACGCCGTTTGTAACGGTGCTTACTTCTCTTTGCCTTGGTTTGTTTGTGATCGGGCCGGTTTTCCATTCTGTGGAAATGGTGCTGGTGCATATTGTTACATGGCTGTTTGCACTGCCGCTTGGCCTCGGCGGGCTTATATGGGGAGCATTGTGCCAGGTAATTGTAATCACGGGCGTCCATCACGCATTGAACCTTGTTGAGATAGAGATGCTTTCAAACACGTCATGGAATCCGGTCAATCCGGTTGGCTCCAGCGGCATCGTAGCCCAGGCGGGCGCTGCCATGGCAGTTGCCGTAAAATCAAAATCCGTAAAGATGAAATCATTGGTTTACCCTTCGGCTGTATCTGGCCTGTTGGGAATTACAGAGCCGGCAATTTTCGGTGTCAACCTTCGTCTTGTGAAGCCATTTATCTGGGGATGTGTCGGCGGCGGTGTCGGCGGATGGTTATCAGCAGTCTTAAACCTGCGTGGGACGGGGCTGTCTGTTACCGGCATACCGGGTGCGCTGCTGTATCTGAACAAACAGCTTCCGATTTATATTCTGGTGAATGCCGCCGCATTTGGAGTTGCGTTTACACTGACATATCTGTTCGGAGTGAAGGAAGATCCGGAAAATGCCGAAAGAGGAGCAAAGGAAGTGCCAGTAATAAAGGAAGAATCAGAAGTAAAAGAAAACCAGGTAAAAGAATTAAGGGCATTTGTTTCAGGAAATGTGATTCCGGTTTCAGAAGTGAATGATCCGGTATTCTCGTCAAAAGCAATGGGAGATGGAATTGCCATCCGCCCAAGTGCGCAGATGGTGGCGGCTCCCTGCGATGGTAAGATTTCAATGGTTGCAGATACTGGCCATGCGGTTGGAATTACATTGAATAATGGAGCAGAACTGTTGATTCATGTAGGGCTTGATACAGTATCTTTGAACGGGGAAGGCTTTCAGGTTTTGGTAAGTGAAGGGAGAAATGTAAAACAGGGGGCTCCGTTACTGAAATTCGATAAAGCATTTATTGAAGGAAAAGGGCTTGCAGCAGACTGCATTCTGGTTCTGACAAACACAGATGATTTTCCGGATGTTAAATTTATCAGCGGAATGGATGCAAAACAGAGTGAAACAGTTATTTGTACTTTTTAATGAACATCAAAGATTGGAAAATGAAGACTTATAATTTTGAAATCAGGGATGAGGTCGGTATTTACGCGAGACCGGCGGGACTGCTGGTAAAGGAGTCCAAAGAAGAATGAGAGCAGGATTATAATTAAAAAAATGGCAAGGCTGCGGAGCAGATGGCTGTCATGGGGCTTGGCGTAAAATGCGGAGATATAGTGCAGATTGAGGTTGAAGGGGCATATAAAAAGGCTGTATGTGAGGAACTCAGGACATTTGTTTGAAAAGAATCACATACAGGAATGATGGCCGCAGTAGATGGATTTGATGGCGAGGTTGTTTTTGAGCCATCAGAGGAAATCTGCAGTCGGGCGAGGAACAGGATTCGTGGGGAAACTGAAAAGCAGCAGATCCTGCAGGAGATGAAGGGGAAAGAAAACATAACTGTCCCTGCCAATATAAAGGAATTCACTTCGGAACAGCCCGACACCTCCGGCGCCATTCTCCAATGCATACCCAATATCGCTGACACTGCCGATATTTAACCGCCAGAGTAATATTATGGGGATTTTCAGCCTTAATCTTTCGGAACCGGTTGAACTTCATATCCGTGCAGATGGAAGGGATGTGGAAGAAATCCTTGGGCAGATGAAAAAGTATTTCGTTAGAGGCAGTATAGGAAATTAAAATTGACAGAATAGAATAATTTTTTGTATAGGGGCTGTTGCATTGATAATTTCTTCCAACAGCCCTTTTAAGTTAAGTCATATCTGTTTCTGATTTGGATAAAACCATATGATTTTAAATCAGATTCAGTTTTTCAAATGATTTATAGAGGCCGTCTTCATTGAATGGGGAACAGATTTCGTCAGCCAGGCGTTTTAATTCCATGCTGCCGTTTTCCATGCAAATACCAAGTGCCGCAGTCTGGAGCATTTCCAAATCATTCATGCTGTCTCCAAATGCAATCGTGTCCTTTTGGGCAATATCCAGGTGTCCGCACAGCCGCTGTACAGCAGTACCTTTATCAAATGCTTTGTTGATAAGGTCGCCGTTGATAATGCTGTGGGCATTTTCATCCTGGATACAGAAATGGAATTCGTCTTGAAGGCATTGGATAGGATTTTGCAGGCGGTCCATTCCCGGACTCATAAAGACTGCTTTGTAGATGGGTTCCAAGTGGTACTCTGTCATGGGTCGGGTAAACTGGTCGCTTTCAATATGTTTCTGCCAGCGGAGCAGTTCACTGTTAGCATCCGAGCGAATGCAGTTTTTTAAAAATTCTTTAAAAGACTCATCGCTATAGCTGTGGTTTCTGGTCTCTATAATGTAATAGACGCCATTTTCCTGCAGAACCTTCAGAACACGGTCCTGCTGCGCCCTGGTCATAGGGCAGTCATAGACAATGTGGCCGCCATACTCAATATAACCGCCAGCACTGCTGATAAACCCGTCGAAGCCAAACTGCAGCAGAGGGGAAAGAAGCCCATAATTGCGGCCGGAACACAGCACTACCTTATGGCCGTTCTTCCGGGCCCGGCAGACGGCTTCCACGGCAGAAGCCGGTGGTATATTTTTTCCTGGTTCTGTCAGGGTGCCGTCAATATCTAGAAAAATTAGTTTCTGTTCCATTTGGAAGTGTGGTGCCTGCTGCATCATTCATAAAATTCTGGATACATACTCAAAAGCTATGTGCCTTTGAGTATAAAGCTTTTATCTTCTGTAAACAAGGTTCAAAGCCATAAAAACCGTTCCTGTTTTTGTGTATAGATCTGGCAAAAATAGGGATTTGATTTATTGCGTGCCTGTTATATCATAGAGATAAAAGCGGCGGCGAATGTCCGTTGTGCCCATTTATCCACGGGGTATAGAAGCGGACTGCATTAAGATAGATGGTTAGGATCAGGTGAAATATGTATAGCAGAAAGATAAAATTGATTCGGGCACTTGTTGAAAATGAAAAATTGTCTTCAACGGAATTAATGAAGAAGCTGCAGATCGGGCAGAGGACTCTGAGGGCAGAAATTAAAGAAATTAATGATACTTTAAAAAAAGAAAATGTATATATCCATTCCCTCAGTGTAGGGGGATACTATATAAAAAGCGAAGAGAAAGAATTCATCCGGGAGAAACTGGAAGGGATGATCAGCCAGAGCAAGCAGGCCATCTTTCCAGAAACACCGGATGAAAGGCTTCTGTTCGGCTTTGCCTGGCTGTTTTTTGAGAGGGAGCCGGTTTCCATCCAGAAAGCAGCAGAGAAGCTGTATGTTTCCAGAACGGCAATGCTGCAGACGAAAAAGCAGATCCAGGATACGGTCAGATGGTATCATGGCATTTACCTGGAATCAGGGAATCAGGGTATGTGGATCAGCGGGAAGGAAGAAGTCAAGCGCCATGTGCTTGCGGAAATTATCAATTACTGGACCTATGGCTCCATACTGATTGAGAGGGTGATCACTTTTTTGTTTGGCGCTGAAAAATACGGGCAGTATATTTCATTTTACCATGTACTTTCTGAATTACTCGCAGAACATGGATACCGGTTGATTGACAAAGGGATTGAAGGGTTTTCACTGGATGTTTTTATAAGCCTCATGCGGACTGAAAATGATTTTATGCTGGATGAAACTCACATTTATCATGGGAATTCCTGTGTTGACGCAGCCAGTGATTTTTTAGGGAAAATGGGATATATAATTTCCGATAATGAAAGGGCTTATTTTGAACAGTGCCTGATGGCCAAAAGAGTATTGTATACCTTAAAAACGGAAGATAAAGCTGGCGAAGAATATACGGCGGTAACAGAGGAATTCCTCGCGGGGACAGACAGGAAATACCATACGGATTATCACAAAAACCAGGAATTGATTTTTAAGCTGTCCATACATATTATGAAGATGATATGGAGGATACAGCAGGGGTATTTTGAAACAAATTCCATACTTAAGGACATCATGGACCGCTATGAGAAAGAAGTAGAAATGGCAGAAGGGATTAATCCGATCCTTCAAAAAGAATATGGCATCACAGCCAATATCCATGAGGTCTGCTATATAGCGGTTTATCTAAAGGCGTATTCCAGCCATACATTAAAAGCAGTTGTATTGTGTGACCTTGGGGAAGGCATTGCAGACAATATGATACGCCAGATTAAGGGCCACTGTGGGGAAAAGATTCAGATTCAGGATAAAATGTCCCTGGCAGAATACCGTATGCATCCGTTGCCGGTAGATCTTTTAATATCCAGTTCACGGATTTATAATGTAAAGCTGCCTGAAAAGACAAAAATAATATATGTGGATTATCTATTGAAAGAAGAAGATCTAAAAAATATACAGGAATTCCTGCTTAGGAGCGAGAAAGAAAATAGAGAAAAATGAGAGACGGAATTGCCATTTGCCCAGACTATTTTGAAGAACACAAAAGCAATACATACAATTGGCAGGCGTGCTGCGTTTCACAATGGATGTGGATTGCAGCACGTTTTTTATCATAAAATTTTAAATCAATAGTTGACATATATTTTCTCCTTTCAATACTGTATAATACAATACTGTATAATACAGTATTGAAAAATAAATGTCAAGATTCGTTATCTACCATAAAAGGGATTTGCATTAAAATCTATATAAAACAAAGCAGAACCAACAACTGTGATTTCTCACAAATTCATTGGCTCTGCATCTAAAGTGTCTGGCTCTGTGATGGTTGTTATCTGCAAATTCTTTACTTTAATCAATGTTTCCTGCTTGCACTTCGAGCAGTAGAGGGGATAGTTTTTTAAAACTGTATCTTCTCTAATTCTGTCACGGGTCTTATTTCCGCAAACAGGGCAGCGTATCCATTTCGTTTTTTTGTTCATATCTTACAGTCCTCCTTTGAGCGCATTTTCAACAGCCTTTTTTATGACAGTACTTGAATTGGTTGCGCCAGAGACTGCATCAACATCTATTTTCTGTTCCTCAATTATTTTCTCTATAACTTTTTCTGCGGCTTTTCCACGTTCATGCCTATGCTCCAAAATATTAATACTTACAATTTCCCAATCTTCTACAGTTACTTCCACTTTGGCATATATAAAATTCACATCATATTCTCCGATATAAGTTCCATCGGAAACATCAGCAATATCTATTTCATCAAATGTAGTTTCCCCTATGGCTCGTTTATAATCAGCAACGTTCTTTAAGTAAACCGCTCCGCAAATTAGACCAATAAGTGAAAAAAGTAAAATGATAACTGAAATTATTTTCTTTTTAGATATTCTCATTTCAAACACCTCTCAATCTTTCTGGCTATGTGCTTTGGAAGCTCCTTTTTAGAAGATGCACCTGCATAAACCACTTTGCCTATTGGTTTCATGCCTGCAGTCTTAAAAAATTCGTCCATATTCCGTATTGCCCCCCTGCTTTGTCCCAATATCCATGAAAATGGGAAAGGAGTATTGCAGGAAGTCAAAACCATATATTTTTTCCCTTTCAGACGTGGTTTGGGGAAAGTACTTGTTTCTTCCATAGCTGTTCCTAATAATCGGTCAAATAAGTTTTTAACAGGGGCAGGGACATTCGCCCAATAAACAGGAGCCGCAAGAAAGACTATTTGACATTCACGCAAAAGGCTGGCGATTTCCTGTATATCATCTTTTTGCGTACAGACTTTCGTGTCTATACAGTTACGGCACCCTATGCAGAATGAGAGATTTTTTTCATACAGATTTATTTTAGTCACCATATAGCCTTTCTCCTCTGCTCTGCGGATTGCAATATCCATCATAGATGCCGTCTTTCCGTTTCTATGAGGGCTGCCTAAAATTGCAAGCACCAATTTCTTATTCGTGGTCATTTCACTCACTCCTTTTCAATCGAATGGTACAACATATCAAAACCATACTCTAAAAACTGAATTTTAGATAAGTTTATTGTTTTTTCAATGTATTCTTCTTTATTTGCCGCCAACTGGATAAGTCCTGACAACATACCCCAAAACTGAAAGATAGCAGGCATAATTTTTATGTCATCACGCAAATCGCCTTTTTTCATGCCGCTTACTAAAAAATCCTTTATTTTTTCATTTATTTCCTCTCCGACTTGATAGGTTTCTTTCTCTTCGGGCAAATAATCTTGGCTTTCAAAATCAATGTTAATTTTATCTAACACCATTCTAAAATAAAAAGGAAATTCTTCTTGGTATAGGACTAACCCCCGGCAAATCATATCATACCTTGCTTTTGTTTCCTCCTGCTGCTCCAATGCAGAAGTTATATAACTGTAAAGCCTTTTCATGCTGCCTAACACTAAAAAACCGATAATTTCCTCTTTGTTCTCAAAGTACACATATAATGTTGCTTTGCTATATCCCGCTGCTTTTGCTATATCATTCATGGAAGTTGCCGTAATCCCTTTTTCCATAAACAATGCCGAAGCGGCAGCGGCAATATTTTCTCTATGTACGCTTTTTGGTTCTTTTTTTCTGCGTGCCATCTGTATATCTCCTTTCAATAATTAAACCATCGGTTTAATTATATTCCGTTGTTATGATTTTGTCAATCTGCTTCGCCTTATATTCATAAATAATTTCCATTTATATTCACAAAACTCTCCCGAAAAAAACAGCAGAGATTTCTCTCTGCCGCTTTGCTGATTAAGCATATATAATTTCCTCGTTCACAATCTCCCTCGCACAAGCCCTTATGTTATTAAGACGTTGTACCCATTCTAAGGAATTTTCTTCCTTTAGACGTTCTGTTGCATTGTGTCTTTTTCATGTTCTCTATGAGCCTTTCAAAGTGTTCCTGTGCCTGCCTGTCGATGTCAGCAAGGGAGGCGTTCAGTTTACCACTTGTGAGAAGATTAGTATATGTAACTTTGCGATATTGCTTCAGATAGTCCAGATGCCGCTGTCCCCATATTCCTATTGCCTGTTCTTCTTCGGCAGGTACAGTCAAGCGTGGTATTAGATAATCCCCTTGCTGTTCATATTCGCCGCCTAATCTCTCAAAGATTGATTTTGCCATTTTGCAATTCCTCCGTATGATTTGAATTTGCCTACAATCATTCTGGCTGATTACAAAGTCTTTGAATTTAACATCCTTATGTAACGCCGCCCTTCCGTACGTTTTTTCTTTATCGTCTATCCTTCCATCACCACCTCTCCCTAATGCTTTCTATATAAACTGTATTTGTATCTTCTGATTTATCTCTTCCTTATATTTCTCTAGCAGCAGTTCCTTCATGGATTCCATCATCCGCTTATGCTTTTGCTCCAAACTTTGCTTTACTTTCTTCCATATCCGCTCCCATGCCTCCAGGAACTGCCCGATCATATGTCCAATCTGAATCAGGTAATAATGGTTTTTCAACGCCTGGTAATTCCTGCTGTACAGATGCTCCAGATAGTATCCATGCTTCTTCTGTGCATTAAACCCCTCATTTTCAATCCTCCAGCGCATCCTTCCCCTCTCCGTCAGATCAGCCACATTTTTTCGGGTAACAGGCAAATCCGTCAGAAACCAGAATTCTTTTTGAATGATTTCTGCTCTCCCTTTTTTCTTCCCCTTTTTACTGAGTTGTTCTTGATATTCCCCGTATTCTGCCAGATTCACCTTATACCCTTTATAATCTATCTCTGTTACGTAATCATGCCATTCCTTCCCCGTCTCTCTTTTGCGTTCCTGATAATTCTTTTCTATTCCCTTCAATTTCCGGTATTCCGTTCCGATTGTTGGGACACTCCCTTCCTCGTATTATATAATCATAGCCATTCTTTATCTTTTCTACAGATTAGGCTATACTATCTTAGATACTGTGGATTGTTTACTACCTCCTACCACTTTGATGGTTTTTGTAAGGCTACAACCACAGTCTCCTTGTATATTTGTTAATCAGTTAGATACCGCATGACGGTTTATTTAGAACGAGGTT
>OFHA01002044.1_pt1 | contig 12459 bp, 11 predicted proteins | sample 1521891 | NCBI WGS metagenome assembly OFHA01 (sample SAMEA3504089, study PRJEB24116) | mouse gut metagenome | biome: mouse gut; feature: mouse-associated habitat; material: faeces | place: Denmark | collected 2011 | reverse complement strand
ACAGCGGCGGGACGGCCTACACCGTCAGATATGCGAGAAATCGGGGGCTGGAAGTGATAAACCTGGCCGTTTCCGGGTAGGCTTTGCTTGTATTCTGCCCTCTGGCATGATATACTGACCTTATTATATCAAACGATTTTGAGAGGAGACGGACCGCTTATGCGTACAAAGCAGCAAATAGCAGAGACCATTGCCGAGTTGTGCGGCAAAGTCGCTTTGCTGTTTCCTCAAAATGAGATCGAGGCCATTCTGTTCGGGTCCTATGCCATAGGAGAGGCCGATGTGGGGTCGGATACTGATGTGCCGCTCCTGGTGGACGCCTCCCGGCAAGACATTTCCGCTCGAAACTGGCAGGTAGGTGATCTGGCCGCAGAGCTTTTACTGGCTCATGGCATTGTGGTATCTCCTATTGTGGAAAATCGGGAGTATTTCAACAATCATTTGGAGCTGTTCCCATTCTATCGCAATATCAACAGCGAAGGAGTGAGGCTTGGTGTCTGACATCACAAAAGAATTTCTGGGGCAGAAGCTGCCCTATATGACCAATCCGCAAAAGAAATATCTTGAAAAAATTCAAATTCCTCTTGATGGATACCGAAATCGGGTCCAAGAAGAGCTTAAAAACTTGGAAAGGCCGAAGGCAAGCTGGACACTGACAGATTTAATCGCCAGCGGAGCTCAATTTCCCTCTACCTTCATGGGCAAGACTACATATATCGACCCGGATAATACCTTTTTGGTTGGCTATAAGGCGTTTCAAAATCTGCGTTCTGCTTACCGTTTTATGGCTGAACATGCACAAAACGCGCTAAATGACACGGTTTTCTGTAAGGAGTGCCTATACCTGACAGCCTATTGTCTGAAATGTCTGTGCGGCTGGCCGCTGGTGGACAAAAACCGGGTTACAAAGGACGGGGTATCGTTGGCACAGATGTCGACATTCCTGAACGCTGTCATAGCGGATGCGCCAGAGGACTTTATAGCCGAACTTGGAAACCGGTTGATGATGCCGGAGAGAAACTGGGACAAGATTACCACCGCCCGGGGGAAGGCTACGGTTTTCCTCGCCACTGGAAGGTTTGAAGAGGCGTATCAGCATGCGGAGCAGTTACAGATGATTGCGGATAGACGAAAAAAGCCTGTCTACTTTTGGCGGCATTACGCCCAGGGCATCAAGGCGATCATCGACCATGACGAAGAATTTTTGAATATCATCCTGCCGGATTTAGTAAGCCGGTATCGCGTCGGTCCCCCAGAGGTTCCTTATATGATGGCCTATCCCGCCCTGGGCCTTGCAAAGCTGGCGGCCCAAAACGGCCTCCAAGTCACGATTGACACCATGGACTGTCCCCAGGCGCTGATCCAGCCTACGCAGATGGATTACAGCCATCTGGAGTTGCCCAAGCCGAAGTATGGTTTTCCCTGGGAAAAACGGAATGAGAGATAGGAGGAATCCATTGTGTCTCTGCAATACAGCACAAAAGGCATTGATGAGAAGCTAGAACAGGAGCGTTCCGAAAGAACAGCCACATCTAAGGCCGAACTAATAGATGTTTGTTTCCGGCAGCTGGAAGAGGACATCCGGGAACGCAAATACAATCGGCTCATAGATAGCTATGTGAATTTGTTTCATCAGTATTCTGATAAAGCAGATCATATTCTTGCCGTTGATGGAAATTTCCCGGCAGCCAAACGACAGTATTACTTAGCCGCCCTGACTGCCAGCCAATTTTTTCAGCTTGTCCGGGCAAGGTTCTCTTCGCGGATGCGAAGCGGCGCAGGCCCCTATAATTTCAAAAAGAACAACTTTAATTTCAGCAAAGATGCCATTCTTGCCAATGATTGGGAACTGGCGCTCTCTATCACCGGGGAGGATACCATAGAGGGTCTTCTGCTGATGGGAGACTATGAAAAAGCTAAACGAACTCTTCCGAAAGATTCCGCAGATATTGGGGAGGAAATTCTCCGATGTATGTGGGGCATCGCCTACCAGGATCAGTCCATCCTTGACGAAGCCCTTAAAGAGCGAATTAAAATATTGCGCCGGCAGGGGAGCCGCTGGATGACGAACCGGCGGACAAGACGGGGTTGAGCCTCCCCTTTGAGGATGAACTTCAAGAAATTATTCGAGAGAAAGAAATGCACAGGGGTAGAGTGTATAGCGGAGGCGTTCGATATGTCCCAGAGCAAACTAGAAGAAATAATCGTGCTATTCAAAAAGCGGCACATTGAATTGAATCCACCGACTACGATGGAAACAGTCCGCAAAGTCGAAGCGCAATACCATATTTCATTACCGCGGGAATACGTTTTGTTTATCACTACCGTTGGGAATGGTGGTACTCTGACAGATAGTTCTGGACTAAAGCACCTATCGAGATACATCTATCCGATTGAGCAATGCAACTTTGGAAAAACGACACTTTCATTTCCTTATGAGAAAGCATGGGATTGGGGACATGATGACACATATAACAGAGAGGCTGATTCAGAGGGAAAAATTGCGGCAACACAGTACGGTCACTTTGCGTTTATTGCTCCAGACGATGGTGAGGGATATACCTGGAATTTGATAGTAAATGGTCCTTGCAGTGGTGAGGTATGGGAGTTTACTGATTGGAAAATGTGTCGAGGAAAATCTGTGGGTTTTCTGGACTGGGTTTTGGATTGTGTGGAGCGTGGTTTCTCAAAAGAGCGGTACATTGATCCAGATGATAATAGTACGAATGAAATGGATGCCAGAATTGAGCAGTTACAGAAAAAGCTCAAAAGAAAGAAACTAAAACCTCGCTCATTTATTTCGGAGGAACAAATCCAGGAGATAGAGCGGCGCTGTGGAGTAAAGCTGCCGCAGGAATATTCTCTTTTCCTCTCGAAAGTCGGAAATGGTTTTGCACCTGCCAACAGTTCATCTGGAGAATTTATGAATCCGTTGACAGAGCAAGATTTAACTCGGATCAGCCAGCCATTTCCATTGGTAAATATGTGGTCCTTCGTTACAAATGGATGCCAGCATCCGGAATCAGAAACGGTATTCACTGCCCCAGATAATGTGTGGCAAAAAGTTCGATGTGGCTATTTGATCCTCTCTACAGAAAAAAAGCGAAATCTCCCAATAGAGCACGCGTATCTCCTGATCGTGAATGGTGTAAAGGCGGGGGAGATTTGGTGCTTGTCCTATTATACCGCTAAAGGTCAGGGACAGTATAGACGCCTTGGCGAAATGTCCTTTTTGGATTGGTTGGAGTGCTACCTAAATGGATTCAGTTTGTGACTGGGATGACATACATAGGGGGGAATTGCTATGCGCTCAAAAATCCTTTACACAGCGGGTTCCATCTTGGCCCTGCTGGTGGTGCTGACGATTGTCTTTTCCATCCGCCCAGAGGGATTTCTCCGCCGAAACGAGACCGCTGTGACCCAGGCCGAGGTGGAGGCCGCTGGCGCAGCCATGACCTTTACCGGGAAAAGGGCTGGGGCGGACATCCCCCGCGTCACCGGGGCGGAGGACTTCATGGCGCAGTACCCGTTCGAGCAGTTCACGGTGGAGCCGGTGAACGCCGTCCCCACTGGTGTCTATGAGCTGGCCCGCTGGCGGAGCAGTACCGCCGTGGTGGGCCACCGCACCCGGAACTACTCCCAGGCCACCACCAGCGCATTGTGGGCGATGACGGGCTACAACGAATATTACATCATCGAGTTTCCAGACGGCTCCCACGCGCTGGCCCTGTTTGACCGGGGGCTTGCCGCCAGTCTCGCCAAGGGAAAAGCCGTCACGCTCCCGATCAGCGCAAGGGCCGGGGTAAATACCTACGCCAAGCCATACCTGCAAAGTATCTGCGCCGAGTATGGAGCCGATTTGGAGAATGTGGTGTACGCCTTTGACGATGGATGGTACAAGGAACATAGCGGCCAGATTTTGCTGATACGGCTGGGCGTTGTGGCTGGCCTTATCGTGGCCGTGGCGGTCTTGTGGGCTTTTGGGGATGGGCTGTTAAAGCGGAAAAAACATGGATAACCGAGGCTATATAAAGGAGATGCCAAAATGAATGAAAAGTGGGATAAAATTAAAGACCAGCTATTAAAATTACAACTGCCGCAGGAGGGAATTGACCCTCTCACTTTTCTTTCACCAAAGGAATGGCATATTGAAAATTACAATGGGCGAGAAGTTCTTGTTGTTGCGGAGGAAATTCCAAAATACAACGGCAGTATTTGTCTCGTTGTCGATTTAGACGGTAAAGTGTATAGGGCAATTTTGCCGATGTATAAAATATATCAGTATTGTTCAAATAGCTTTGAGCAATTTCTTCGTATTGGCAGTAAATATTTAAGCATATATCAAGAATGTGATATAAAAAGTTGTGAACAGCGCGAAAAAGCGTTTCGCAATTACATACAGAAAATAGACCTAACAGCACTCGCCGACGAACAAAATATGTGGAGTGTCTATGCCGAGGAAATGGGCTATGGCTTTTGAAATAAGGAGGGCGGCAGTGTTGCCATGGACATAAATAGGATGCAGGAATTGATACGGATATATGATGAAAAATTAGATACCCCTGATCGCTGCTCTCATTGTTACGAGGCACGATGGGCGTATCTACCTGCGGATTGGATTAAGTCTCTGGATGAAGCTGACCGGGCCTCGGTTTATGAATATATTGGTTACATATTAGATCAGGCAGGAGAATCCCCGCAAAAATTGCGTACAGTGATGATGTTGGCAAATCTCCCTTGTCTGGAAACAGAAAAGCTGATGGATAAAATGATTGTAGAGGGGAGTTCAAAACACACACCATTTATTATGCAGCACGTTAGAAGCAGCATAAGGAGAATATAGTTATGCCCAAGTTATCTGGAGAAAAATATTATATAAACAGATAAATAAATCGGGATTGGAGGAAAATCTATGGCAAAAAAGCGGAAAACGCTTCCAAAAGAGATAACATCTTTTTTAGAAACCGGTGATATTGATGTGCTGAAGGAACAGTTTTCCCAATGTGAGCCTGATGCAGTCTCAGGTAAATATGGTTCCAACATTTTTTCTTTGACGCCTTTACCACGGGAATTTGCGTTCTGGGCAAAAGAGCAAGGGGCAGATGTAAATTTCAAGGATTATTACGGGAAAACGCCGATTTTCAATCATGCCTCCGCCTGGAACGGTGATGTCCAACTTTTGATTGATTTAGGTGCAAATATCGATGTGGCTCAGCACGATGGTACAACCCCTCTGCATTTAGCAGCATTGTTTGGCCGGGTAAACGCAGTAAAAGCCCTGTTAGCGGCCGGAGCAAATGTTAATTGTAAAACTAATAGGAGCGGTTGGCCTGGTTTTCTTACACCTTTGGATGAGACACTCCTCCAGAACCGCCTGCCCTATAAGCTGTTACAGGAGGTTTGTATACTCCTTCTGAATCATGGAGCCGAAATAACAGACCACACCTGTGAATTTCTACGAAAATCGGCGGAACATTTTCAACGAGTCAAGCAAGGAATTAAAGACCCAGAGTATCTACGAAGCCAAACAGAAGGACTGGAGGAGTTATATAAGTTATTTAATGTAAGGCCGGTTGAAGAGTTTACATTTCATGATGGAATATCTTCTATCCGTGTGCCAGAGCAAAATAAAGACAATGTATTTCATTGGCTTTGGAACTATCTTGTTCCTCCCAGCGGAAAGGCGCAGACTGCACAGGGTGAGGCCATCCGAATTGCAGGAAGAATCGATCAAGAGATCACTGCTAATGGAGGGATGAACTGGGACCATGATTACCGAAAAATGCTACAAATATTCCCAAAGTATCTGCACCTTGGTGAACCACTCAATGAGGATGATATTGCCGAAGCGGAAAAAATCACCCGGCTTTTGAAAGATAGCCGAGATGACGAAGTCCTGAGTGTACGGCTGTGCGCCTATGCTGTAGCGTGGGTGCTGAAAAATCCAGAAGTCATTCCTCCGCTGGAATCAGACTATTCAAGATGAAACTTCCCGATAGTTTAATGTTTGTTGATGATTCGTAAAATGTCGAAACCTTGCGAGGTGTTCCCAACTGAGGGCACCTCGGAGTATCAGTATCTGCGAAAGAATGGCCGCATCCTGGACGCGGCAAGCCAGACAGATACGGCGCACCTGCGGCTCTTCGGTCCACGGCAGTCCGCCAAGGCAGCGTGGTTTACCAAGTGTCCCAAGTGCGGGTTACAAATTGGCATCTCATTTCAAGAAAATATTGAGCAGCAGGCTGGGATATCAGGGATGTAACTACGGGGGCCATCGTGTTCGGAGCCTTACAGGTAGCTTTTTAGCTACGTGTAAGGCTCCTTTTTTGTTGTCCTTTTCGCCAGCTGGAAGGCGGAAAGGATTTTTATGTCTCTGCTTTATTGGCAGCCCTATACAGGTTTGTATTTTTTATATTCAATTTTAAAAAGTCCGTTGTGAAGAGCGATGAGAAGCACACCGGCCTGGACGGTATGCCGGACAGCGGCTATTGTATTCCGTAACCGCGTATTTTGTCATACAGGCTCCTCAAACTGATCCCCAGCTCGGCGGCAGTCAAATTTTTCCGGTTGTGATTGCGGCAAAGGCTGGCTTCTATCATCAGCTTTTCCATCTCCTGCAGAGTCATGCTGGGGAGCTCTTCAATAGTGAGCTGGCCCTGGATTTTTGTCTCATTTGTAAACCGCCGGACAACGTCAGGCAGGTCCTCAAACTCAATAAAGCTGTTGCTGCAGAGGATGGTGGCGTGCTCCAGGATATTGGCCAGCTGGCGCACGTTACCGGGGGAATCATAGCTGACCAGAGCCTTGATCGCCTTGGGCGAAATGGACAGCTTTCCCCGCTTTTGCTTCTCCTCAAACTGCCTTAAAAAGTGGCTGCACAGCAGGGGGATGTCCTCCTTGCGTTCTCTCAGCGGCGGCATGCTGATGCTCATCACATTGAGGCGAAAGTAGAGGTCCTGCCGGAAGGTACCCTCCCGAATCATCTCCTCCAGGTCCTTGTTGGTCGCGGCCAGGAAGCGGATGTCCAGGGGATAGACCTTGTTGCTGCCAATGGGAGAGTATTCCTTTTGCTGAATCACCCGAAGCAACTTGGCCTGAAGGCCAATAGGCATATCTCCGATCTCATCCAGAAAGAGCGTGCCTTTGTTGGCATACTCCAGCTTGCCCTTCCGGTCCTGCACGGCGCCGGTGAAGGTGCCTTTTATGTGGCCGAACAGCTCATCCTCCACCAGGTTTTCCGGCATGGCGGCGCAGTTGATCGCCACAAAGTGCTCATTTCTCCGGTTGCCCATCTGGTGAAGGGCTCTGGCGACCAGCTCCTTCCCGGTGCCGCTCTCCCCGCAGATTATCACGCTGGCATCGCTGTCCTTCGGCTTTTCAATCATCGCGTACACCTTTTGAATCAACGGGCTGTTCCCCACGATTTCGTGGTAGCTGTAATAACAGTTCAGCTCGTCGCGAAGGTAGCTGCACTCATCCATCAACTGCTTTACCTTGAGGGCCTGCTCAATGTGGACCACCAGCTCCTCAATATCCAGCGGCTTGACCAGGGAGGTAAACGCGCCCTCCCCAATCGCCTCCACGGAGGTTGGAATCCTGCCGTGGGCCGTCATCATGATGACGAAGATGTTCGGGTCCATCAGGCGGATGTTTTTCAGCACATCAATGCCATTCGCGGCGCCAATCAGCAGGTCCAGAAGCACCAGGTCAAATTTTTCCTCCTGAAGGATCGCCATGCTCCCTTTCACGCTGGTGGAAAATCGGACATAATATTTTTTGCTCAGAGACAGGGAAAGCATGGTGCATACGCTTAGCTCATCGTCGAGAATAAATATTTTGTGTTTCATAGTCATACCATCCTGCGGGCTCAGGGGCCGTGGTCTCTGGGATCGTGGCAGGGGATTTGGATGGTGATGTCGGTATACTCGCCCTCACGGCTGTCCACCAGCATCCTCCCCCCATTATTTTCAACGCACTGCCTTGCCAGTGCCAGTCCAAGGCCGGTTCCCGCAGCCTTCGTTGTAAAAAAAGGTTCCATACAGTGCCTTAATGTGTCCTGCGACATGCCAACTCCGTTGTCGAATACAATAATGCTCACCCATCTGCCGTCGGATTGGATCGTGCCGGTGATCTCTCCCTTCCAATGCGGCGGCGGATTTTCCAGCTTCGCACTTACCGCCCAGATGGCGTTAATCAGCAAATTGGTCAGTGTCTGCTGGAACAGATCCTGCTGAATCCGCACATATGGATCGGCTTTGATACAGGTGGAAAGCGCAATGTCGTTTTTCGCGCCTTTGTTGGTGATCGAGGCCAGGTAAAAGCTTCGTTTCACTACCTCGGCAATTTTGAGGACGCTGAATTCCTCCCTGGGCGGTTTGGCATAGTTCAAAAGGCTTTCGACCAAAGTGTTGATCTTTTCAATCTCCGTAGGGATAAACTCCAAAAAGGCCTGCCGTACTTCGGTATCCTCCCACTGGGCCTCTAGGAGCGACACCCCGATTTTGAGCGTCATAAGCGGATTTTTGATTTCATGGGCAATGCCCGCTGTAACCTGGTTGAGCATGGCGGCTTTTTCCATCGCGGCGAGCTTTTGGCGGTGCAGCTCCTCCTCGGTGATATCCTCCACCAGCATCAATACACCGGTGTGATCCATTTCATTCCGCTTCAAAATATGAATCCAGCAGCGGTACTTACAGTCCCTGCCCCCAACGGACAAATCAAAGATACCGTTTCTGTTGTCGTCGAACGAGTCAAGATCAATCCTTTCCAGAATTTCACCAAAAATCGGAAGGCTCCAGATATCCATACAATCCTTTAAATCTGCCTTCAGCCCGCACAGCGCACAGGCGGCAGGATTCATGAGCGTAATGTGATGGTCCAGGTTAAACAGCACTGCGCCAATGGGGATAGAATCCAAAATACTGTTGCGGAATGCGGCCTCATGCTGAAGATCCTCAATCGTATTTTCCAGCGAGCTGTTCACTAAAATCAGCTGCTGTGTTTTTTCGTTTATTTTTTGCTTTAATACGTAGGAGACCCCCAGAAAGGCCAGCGTAAAGCAGGCAAAAACAGCCAGTGAGATGAAAAAGCAGCGAAGAATCGCTTCAATCTGCTTTTCAAAGGGATTGGTCACCCACGAATTATGAATTTCTTCATAGATTCCATTGGCGTGGATATCCTCCAGCGCCCGGTTGAGATTGCGGTATACAGAAGCAGAGCTTTTGTTTACCAGAACGGCATACCGTATGGTTGATACCATGCTGTAGACCGTTTCAAAGCTGTCACTCTGGTCGCTTTGATTCAGAATATAGTTGGCGCTTTCGTTGCTGCCGATAAAGATATCCGCCTTCTGCTCCAACAGGCCGTCGAGCGCGTTGGCCTGACTGCTGACGCAGAGCATGTGTTTGAAGCCCATGGAGTACAGCAGGGAGAGGTCCACGGAGCCAAACTCATAGACAATGGAGAAGGTATTTATTTTTTGCGTCTCCTGAATATAGGGAACAATGCTTTTGCGCGCGACAACGCTGGCTGTGGCGCTGGACAGCTCGCTGGTTGTGTAGTAGTGGGCGGGGTCCTTATAGTTGATATTGCAGCCGAGGACAATGTCGGCCGCCCCGGAATTCATCGCCTGAAGACATGCGGACTGGGAGTCGTAAATGGAATAGATGAAGTAGTAATTACATTTCTGGGCGACAACCTCCATAATATCAATGTTGATGCCCGCCAGGGCCCCTGTGTCATCCAGAAACTGGTATGGCGGATTCTGGGGGAACACCGCGACCCGTACCATAACGCTGGAGTCCGGCCTGCTTTCCGGTCCAACCGGGTCAGACACGGCATACCCGCCGGCGGCGTCGCCGGGAGTTGAGGCAGTGCAAAACAGCAGTAGGATCAGGCAGAGGCAGAAGCTGCCGCCCAGTTTGATTTTCGACATCAAAAACTCCTTTTCTCTCTGGGATGAACGCCGCAAGACATTTGAAGGCCGCGGCTGTACCGGTGTGAACGAGTTTTTGGTTTGGACCCCTTTGTATTTAGGATACTCTTAAACAAGATGGATTACAAGATTTCAAGGTTATTTTAAATCGGCAAATTTTGCATTAGTGTGCATAATTTGCCGATTCTTTGTTTACTTTAAGAAATAATTTTCACAGCCGGGATGCCGTATCTGCCCGAAACTCCCGCATTTTTGCTGAAAATGACAAGGCGGACAGAGTTGGCACGGTAATTGCTTGTCTATATAATCAGCCTTTCAAAAAGGGAATCTAATTTATGGAGGTACACAAAATGAAGAAATGGTTATCAAGGCTGCTATCCCTTTCCTTGCTCCTGAGCTTAACCGCGTGCAGTTCTCCCGCACCAGGCCAAAGCGGCAGCAATGGCGGCAGTAATGGCGGCGGTGCGGCCGGCAAGGAGCCAACCGGCTACCAGGAAACGATTGTATGGTGCCCGCGGCTGGACTTTATGACGCAGGACATTCACCACACCCCGTCTATGGTCACCAAGGCGACCTACCTCTGGGTCTATAACCAGCTGGTGGAATTTGACCCGGTTACCGAGCAGATCGTCCCTGTGCTGTGTACCTCCTGGGAGCAGCTTTCGGATACTAAGTGGAAATTCTACCTCCGCGACGATGTATATTTCCACAACGGCGACAAGTTCTCTGCGGAGGATGTGAAGTTCTCCTATGAAATTGCCAACCAGGGAAACAGCGCTGTCCGTGTGGAGGGCATCGAGTCCATGGAGGTGCTGGACGAGCAGACAATCGTCATCAACCTGAAATCCTGCGACATGGACTTCCTGTATAAGATCACGGCCCCCGAGGTATCAATTCTTTCCAAGAAGGCCTTTGATACGATGCCGGAGGAGGAGGCCATCAAGATCGGCACCGGCGCTTACAAATACGGCGAGTGGGTCCAGGGCGACCATGTGGAGTTCCTGGCGAACCACGACTACTGGAACGGCGCGCCCAAGACTGAGCGGATCGTCCTCCGTTACATTCCAGAGCCCTCCGCCCGGACCATCGCCCTGCAAACCGGCGAGGTGGACCTGATTCAGGAGCCTCCCGCAACCGACCTGGCGGCCATCGCCGAGGACTCGAACCTCCGCCTGGAGCAGTACCCCGGCAGCACCGTGAGCTATCTGTTCCTGAACTGCTCCGTCGCTCCCTTTGACAACCAGCTCGTCCGCGAGGCGGTGGCCCACGCCATCAACTTTGAGGAGATCCGTCAGGCCGTCTATCTGGGCAACTGCCTGGAGCTGAACAACGTGATGCACTCCTCCAACGAATTTTACTCCGACGTGGAGAGCTACAGCTATGACATCGAAAAGGCGAAGGAGCTGCTGGCTGAGGCCGGCTATCCCAACGGCTTCTCCTCCTTCATCGCCACCGCCGGTCAGGCCAACGATGTGGCCATCGCGACCATCATTCAGTCTCAGCTCAGCAAGGCCGGCATTACGCTGGAGGTTCAGAACATGGACAGCGTCGCCTTCAACGCGCTGATCGCCCCCAGCTCCACTGAAAAGATTCCCATGGGCGTTACCGCCTTCTCCGGCTATGCCTACGGCGCCGACTCCGCCCTGCGCGTAAACTTCCACTCCAAGGGCCCGCAGAACTACTGCAACCTCAACGACCCCTATGTGGACGAGATGCTGGACAAGGCGGTGGCTGAAAAGGATGCCGAGGTCCGCCGTCAGCTGTATGCGGAGCTGGAGCAGTATTTGGTCAACCTGGCGGTATATCTGCCCAACTGCATCGAGCTGAACAATATCGGCATGAAGGACGGTGTAGAAGGCTTTATTCAGCCCAACGGAATCATCATGGACCTTCGCAACGTGTGCATTCCCACTTATGATTAAGCGGATTCAGCTTCATGGACTGGAAATGCTTTCCGCCGAAGGAGCTTCTTCGGCGGAAGATACTTACATTGCTTTAGGGGGCATGAAATGAGTGTCCAGTAAGGAGAAAGCAAATGCTGCGCTATGTAATGAAACGAGTTTTACTGCTGATCCCGATTTTGCTGTCCGTCTCCTTTGTTGTCTACTTCATCATGAACCTAACCACAGGCGACGTGGTGGACGCGCAATATTCGGAGCTTACGATTGAGGAAAAGGACGCGATTCGGGAGGACATGGGACTGAACGACCCAATTATCGTGCGCTATGGCCGGTATATCGGAAACATGCTGCGCGGAGATATGGGAATTTCCACTACTTATCATGATCCGGTCATACAGGTGTATTTTTCACGGCTGCCCGCCACACTGAGCCTGGCCTTTTGGGGGATCATCATTGCGATTTTGATTGCAATCCCCTTTGGCATACTGGCCGCGCAGAAGCAGAACACCTGGGTTGACAGCTCCAGCATGGTGTTTGGCCTGCTCGGCCTGTCGGTTCCCAATTTCTGGCTGGGGCTGATGCTGATTATCATCTTTGCCCTCAACCTGAAACTGCTCCCCTCCT
>OFHA01002042.1_pt1 | contig 12468 bp, 13 predicted proteins | sample 1521891 | NCBI WGS metagenome assembly OFHA01 (sample SAMEA3504089, study PRJEB24116) | mouse gut metagenome | biome: mouse gut; feature: mouse-associated habitat; material: faeces | place: Denmark | collected 2011 | reverse complement strand
CAGGGAACGCCGTTTGTCGGGCGTTCGGGAGAGCTGTTGGATCAGTTATTGCAGGATTGCGGACTGCGCAGGGAAGATATTTATATTACAAACATTATAAAATGTCATCCGCCAGGCAACCGGGATCCAAAAGAAGCGGAAAAAAAGGCATGTTTTCCATATCTGAAATACGAGACGTTTTTGCTGAAACCAAAGATCATCGTCTGCCTTGGGCGTATCGCCGCGCAGCGTATTATTTCGCCGGACTTTAAAATTACCAGACAGCACGGTACATGGACCTGTCGGAAAAACTACGTGCTGACTGCGACGTATCATCCTTCGGCGGTCTTACGGGATCCTCTGAAATACGAACTGGTAAAAGAAGATTTCTGCGAAATCGTAAAAAAACTGAACAGCCTTACGAATGACTCCGGCGACTGAAGGGGCAAAGGAAACGTCATATAACCTGAATTGGGAATCGAAAGAATCCGGAGAAATCTGAGAATATCAGGAACGTACTCCGAATATGCAACAAGGTGTAGCGAGGATAAAAATAGAAGGCGCTTTGTGAAAGGATATCATGAAAATGATATCCTTTTTTCGTTCATATAAAAATATTAATTATATATTAAATAGAAATATATATGTTGACTTTATATATTATATAGCATATAATATATGCATATCAAACATATAAATAAAAAAGAAAGGAGAATGCTATGATTTATCCGCTTAATCCGCTATTGACAGAACTGCTGGTACTTGCGATGATCTGTCAGCAGGATAGTTATGGTTATCAGATCAGTCAGCAGCTAAAGACGGTTTCCAACCTGAAAGATTCCGCATTGTATCCCATACTGCGGCGGCTGGCTCAGAATCAGTATGTTGACATATACGATCAGCAGTTTCAGGGCAGAAACAGAAAATATTATAAGATTACGGAAGCTGGCAGAAAACAGAAAGAATTTTTGGAGCAGGAATGGAACACACATGTTCAGGCTGTTTTTGAGATTTTAAATAATGGTCAGCCGACAGAAGGGGGAAAAGATGAATAAACAGGAATACATGAATCAGCTAAAGGAACGGCTGCGGCGGCTTCCCAAAGAAGATTTCGCACGTGCCGTTGAATATTATGAAGAATATTTTGCGGAGGCCGGAGAGGAAAATGAGGCAAAAGCCATTGAAGACCTTGGCAGTCCGCAGGAAGCGGCAGATCAGATTATTTGTGACATGGCGATCAGCTACTCCAAAGAACCTGTCAAAAACGTCAGAAGCGGTATCAACGCACTTTGGGTTGCGCTGCTTGCCTTGTTTGCGGTTCCGATCGCACTGCCGTTTTTGCTGACTGGAATCGTGCTGGTGTTTACGGCGGTGGCAGTTGTATGGATCCTTCTTCTGGCGCTGATGCTTGTGGCGGTATGTGTGTTTATTACAGGACCATTGTCAATTCTGGCCGGATTTAGCGTGATAACAAAAAGTATTCCGGTAAGTTTCTCCTGCATCGGGATTGGCCTGATGTCAGTCGGAATTGGGATGGCGCTTACTTATGGAACTTATTTGCTTTGCAGGCGTTTTATGGGTTGGACGCTGCGCGGCATCGCAGGAATGATTCGAAAGGAAGGCAGAAAGCATGCGTAAAAACATAAAATTTTTTATTATTTGTGCAATTGTGGCAGCAACAGGATTTGTGCTGACCGGAATGGGAATTGCAATGGGCGGAATCGTATATGGTTTTGGTATCAACGCAGAGGGAATCAAAGTATATGCACCGCGGCTGGAGCAAAAAAATAAAGAGAGCGAGACAACAATGTGTCGGTTAGACGAACAATCTCTGCAGGCATTCGACCGTATGGAGATCGACGTAGAATATGCAGATATCCGCGTAGAACGCACAGATTCCGAGCAGTATACGTTGTCGTGCAACCTGTCCGACGAGGGCAGACTGCAGAACGAGGTAAAAGATGGAAAACTGATCGTCAGACATAAAGACAACGCTGCGTTCGGAACCGGCTATGCAGATTTTATGTGGTTTTCGGTTGGAAATAACAGCTCCGTCATCAAAGAGTATATTACGATCGGTTTACCAAAGCAGGCAGACCTGACAGACGTTTGTCTGGATACAGATTCCGGAGACATCACATGTGAAAACATAAACACAGACAGTCTGTCAGTCAGGGCAGAATACGGCGATGTCAGTCTTGCAAACATAGAAGCCAAAGAGATGGAAATTCATTTAGAATCTGGAGAAATGCAGATGGAACAGGTATCCGGAAATACATGCAGCGTCGAGAGTGAGTATGGAAAGGCTGCTTTTCGTCAGGTAGCCTTAAGCGGAGATCTTTTGGTAACAATGGAGAGCGGCAATCTGGAATTTTACAATACGGATGCGCGCAATCTGGATCTTAAGAATCAGTATGGAACAGTCAGCGGCCGGCAGACCAGCTTTGCAGACATTTCTATGAATCTGGAAAGCGGCGACTGCCAGATGCAGGATATTTTGTTTGATAACTGTGAGATTCATTCGGAGTACGGCGATGTGGAGCTGGAGCTTCAAAAAGACAGGCGGGAATATGCGTATGCACTGGATACGGAATATGGCAATATTAAAATTGACGGACAGAAGATGGAGGATACGTATGTGTCGCTTGCGGAAAATCAGGAGCATCTGATTGAGATTCATTGTGAGTCTGGGGATATTCGGATTCAGTAAGGGTGTGGCTTTGCCGGGCAGCATGGGACTGAAAGGGTGTCTAAGGGGCGTTTTAGCGGAGGTGGAATCCAGCGTTTACACAGACGATGGTGATGCGGGTTGAAAAATAGGATTTCTTATAGTAAAGTGATATAATAGAAATGAGAAGTGGAATCAAATATCTTGTTTCAGATTATATCACTTTTTAAGAATATAATTGCTGGCAGTAAAAACAGATATTGAGGTGTATAAGACGTTATGGTAAGATAGATTTGGTTCATGGGTTTAATCCGTGTTGGCAATGAAAACGGTATTAGCGCCGGATTATGTGCTTAACGAGCTGATTTTAAAAGGAACAAACAGATCTTTGGATGCATTCATTGATCTCTGGTGTTCACAAGGATGAGCACAGTTTACTTTATTGGAGGCGACCTATCGGGAGAGAACAGGTAAAACATAGTAGAAAAATGGCACCAATATAATTTAAAGGGGAAACAGATGACCATTGAAGAAGTTTTAGCATTTGATGAAATGCAGATATTTGACCGTAAGAGTATAAATATAGATCCAAAGGCACTGGCCGTTACACTGGTTGCTTTTGCGAATGCGGATGGAGGAACAGTTGCCATCGGTATTTCAGATAAAACCAGAAGGGTTGAAGGGGTGGATGATAATGTGCATCAGCTCAACGAGCTGCTCAGGGTTCCATATGATTTTTGCGAACCAACGGTGCAGGCAGCCATAGAAAAAATACCATGTACAGATTATAAGGGCAGGAATAACCACGTCATATTAATGCATATAGAGCCAGGTCCTCATGTGTATGCAAATCAGGCAGATGAAGTTTATCTGCGTGTAGGTGACAAGTCAAAGAAACTGGAATTTGATGACAGGCTGCAGCTTATTTATGATAAAGGAGAAAGGTTTTTTGAGGATAAACCAGTACCGGGAGCTGGTATGGACGATTTGGATATTGAATTTGTGGAGGTATATACCAGAAAGATTGGGTATAGGAAAAGCGCAAAGGAATTTCTTTTGGAAAATAAAGGTTTTGTAAAACAGACAGGCAGGGAAATGCAGATCAGTACGGCGGCTGTCCTGCTATTTGGCAGGAAACCGCAGGAATTTTTTCCGCGTGCCCGCGTCCGGTTCATACGATATGAGGGTACAGAAGAGAAATTTGGCGCTGAGATGAATGTGGTCAAGGATATTATATTTGAAGGAAATATTTTAAAAATGATCGTGGACTCAATAGCCTATCTTGGCACACAGATAAAGGAAAAAACTTATCTTGGAAAAGACGGTCTTTTTGTGACTGAAGAAGAGTATCCTAAATTTGTACGGCAGGAAATTATTGTTAATGCAGTAACTCACCGGGCATACAGCATCAGTGGGACAGATATTCAGATTAAGATGTTTGATGACCGCCTTGTTGTGGAAAGTCCCGGCAGGCTGCCGGGACTTGTCAGGGCAGATAACATACGGCATACGCATTTTTCAAGAAATCCTAAAATTGCTGAATTTTTAAGGGTATTTAACTTTGTTAAAGAATATGGTGAGGGTGTAGACCGTATGTGTCTGGAAATGGAAACAAAAGGGCTGCGGGGGCCAGAGTATCATACAAATGCATTCCTGCTTCAGACAGTTGTTTATAATGCTGCGTCTAAGAAATCGCAAGTCATGGTAGAAAAACTGGCTTTTGGAACAGAAAAGCCGGCTATTCAGCATAAAAAACCGGCTTTTGGAAATAAAAAGCTGGCTATTGAAATTTTAAACAGTGCTATTGAGAAACAGCATTATAATGAACCGACGAAAACAAATATAATTTTAGTATATAATATGATTGAAACAAACCAGATTTTTGGTGCACCAGAAGTAAAAGATATACTTAAATGCTCTGTATCCTCATCTAAGGACATTATGAAAAAATTACGCGATATGGAAGTTGTAGTGACAGTAAAGGGAAAAGGAAAAGGAAAATACAGGTTTGCATATGATACAGAGATAAAAAAGTAAATGTAGAAAAGGCTGGTTTCGAATATGAGATTTGTAAACGGAGAGAAACGGTCAACATGCAGAAAATTGGATAAAATGTGATAAGTTTTCGGTAAATTTCATAAAGTATTTATAAAATATTTTAGTCCGTGCCTGTCAGAAGCTGGCAATGGCATAACGGGTCTAAAAATAGGATATATTGTTGAAAATTGATATAATAGAATGTCTTTACAAATGAAATAACTTTATAATGAATATACATTGAAGTTTTATTAATAGCCTGACATCTTTCGTGTAGTATTTCAAAATAGATATAGAACAATAGGAGAGGTACTGATAAATCTATAAACATAAATAGAAAGAGCTGTGTCAGTATTATAAGCTGGGAATTGCCTTTTCAATCTATGACGAGTATAGTTTTGATATATTTAAGAGTTAAATAACATTGCCGTCTGTATGTTTCCGTTAAATAACGTGATATCATGAAATATTGAGAAATTTCAATGACATTTTGCCAATTTTGTAGTAAAATGGTAGCAGAGGTCACACAGGAGGTGAACAGAATTACATAAATTGATAAAAAGATCATTAAATAATAGCAGATTCAACAAAAATAAAAACAGATTAGAATTAAAAGGAGATTATAAAAGATGAAGAAAGTCTTAAGTACACAAAATGCACCGCAGGCTATCGGGCCATATTCGCAGGGAATCGATACTGGAAACCTGGTATTTCTTTCTGGCCAGATACCGATCGATCCATCAAAAGGAGAGATTGTCGTATCAGATATCGAAGGTCAGACAAGACAGGTGTTAAAAAATATAAAGGCGATTTTAGAATCGGACGATTGTACGATGGATCAGGTAGTGAAAACAACGGTATATTTAAAAGATATCGCTGATTTTACAAAAATGAACGATGTATACAAAGAGTTTTTCAGCGAAGGAAACTATCCGGCCAGATCAGCGGTACAGGTGGCGGCTCTGCCAAAAGATGCACTCGTGGAAATCGAAGTCGTTGCATTGAAATTGCGTGAACTTGCATAAATGGCAGACAGAATATCAAATTAGAGATTGACCTCACGCATGAATATAAAGTATAATAAAATCAATATCACTGAAACTATACAAACAAGATGAGTGGGGAAACAATAGTGAAACAATTTTTTGGAATGAGTCAGAGCGGCGATTTAAAAGAAGCCGTAAGCGGATTAAGTAATCCGCAGTTAATTATGTTGCTGTCGAATAGCGAACAGTTTGAATCGCATGTGAAGACCTTACAGGGGATGTATCCAAAAGTGCCGAGTATCGGATGTGCCGGTATGAGTTATAGTACAAAGATCGTTGAAAAGGGAGTCAGTGTTCTGGCTTTTTACGATGGCGTTACTGTTGCGGTCAATGTGCTTGAGCAGGCCTCGGTTATGCCGGTGAAGTATATCCAGCGGCTGGAGAAGGATGTGGAGACTGTCAGGGCATCGTCAAACGATACGATTTGTATCGATTTTTGTTCCGGAAACGACGCCTGCGTACTGAATACTTTCTATAGCGTGTTAAAGCGAGGCGGGATTTCTCTTGTCGGAGGCACGGCCGAAGACGGAAAAGTATCCGTAAACGGAAAAATGTATCAGGATGCGGCGGTTTACGCACTGGTGAAAAACCAGAACGGACGGGTAAAAGCGTATAAAGAAAATATCTATCATCAAAAAGGCAATTATCGTTTTGTGGCGTCCGGAACAGATAAGGCGAATTATGTGATTGGCCGGCTGAACGGAAAACCAGCCAGACAGGTCTATCAGGACCTTTTACATATTTCCGAACAGGAGATTCAGACGCAGACATTTAAAAATCCGTTTGGAAAGATCAACGGAACGGATACCTGTATTATTTCGATCAAAGAAGTAAACGGAAATGCGCTAAGCTGTTACCGTCAGGTGAATGATTCCGATGTGCTTATTATGCTGGAGCTTGGAGATTACCGTTCGATTGTCAGACGAACGATTCAGACGATTCGTCAGGATTTTCCGAGAATTTCAGCCGTATTTTCGATTAATTGTCTGTTCCGTTATTTACTGTTTACGGAAAATCATTATATGCAGGAATATCTGCACGAAATGGCGGCCCTTGGCAATCACGCTGGCGTTGTAGGATATGGGGAGCATTATAATAATCAGTTTGTAAACCAGTCTATGACCTGCGTGGTATTTGAGTAAAGAAAAAGGGGAGGGGAAGCCATATGCTGTTTCGATCAAAAAAAGAAAAAAAACCGTCAGGATTTGGCCTGGAACGCAGACAGTCAGCTGCAGATAAGGAAAGGCTGTATCCTGTTTTGCATGCGGCAGGCAGCGTAAAAGAACGGCAGAAAGAGATTGTTGAAAAAGAAGTAGACGCTTTACAGCAGCTGAGCAGAGTGAATGAATCATTTAACGGCGTATTGGACGAATCTGAAAAGTTCCATCAGAAACTGGAAGATTTTGAACAGACATTTTCCAATATCGGTCAGGTATCCGATCAGTTTGAAACGGTTAAGGAAGAGATTAGCGATTCGGTAACGTCCGTGCAAAATGAAGTAGAATCATTGAAAGAACAGACCATTCAGGTTGAGGCGCGTTTTTCGGAGATGGAACAGACGTTTCAGGTCTTTTTGGATTCGATTAAGCAAATTAAATCCTGTACAAATCAGATCAAAGCGATTGCGGACCAGACGAATATTCTTGCATTAAACGCTTCGATTGAGGCAGCGCGGGCAGGAGAGCATGGCAAAGGATTTGCGATTGTAGCCGTGGAAGTAAAAAGTCTGGCTGATCAGATCAAAGATCTGGTCGCTGCGGTAGACAACAGTATTACCGATGTGGAAGGCGGAACAGAACAGCTGCACACAAGTATCGCCAATTCCCAGGACGCTTTGAATAAAAATATTGTGAAAGTAAACGATACGTATCAGATGTTCGAGCATATTACGCAGGCGGCAGAAGGCGCGACGACCGTACAGACGGAAATATCCAATGTAATCGCAGACTCAAGGACAGCGCTGCAGAGTGTGCATGAGTTCTTTTTCCGTACAAAGAAGCAGTACGAAGAAGTCGTAAGACATATCGACCAGGCAAATAAGCTGGGAACGACAAAGAGCGCCATGTTTGAGGATATGGATAATATGATCTCTCAGATCAGGCCGATGATAGAAGAATTATAGTTACAGACAGCAGATAAAGTGCTTTTGGCAGAATAGTCTTATTTTGCCAGAGCATTTTTTTTGTGAACACAGCAAAAGCCGACAGATGATGTATCGACGAATGACTTCGTTTGTTTTCATTTAGTTTATGAATACTTTCTGAAAAATTCATGATAATTTGGTGAATATTTAGCAGATATTGCCAGGTATATGTTATAATATTGTTACAGTTTTAAAATTGGAGGAAAAGAAAATGGAAAAAATAGAAGACGATGATATTCTTGGAGACGAACTGGTCGCGGGACTGGGCACATTGCTGGATACACCGGAAAAGGTCAGTCAGACAAGAAGATTTATGGACATGCTGGTAGGCTACCGCGAACTGATGATGATGTATACTTGTGCAATGAAAGAGGTACGGACAAAATTTGAGGTGCTGGATACCGAGTTTCGTGTCCGTTACCAGCGCAATCCAATCAGCTCGATTTCTACCCGTTTAAAACATACAAACAGCATTATGACAAAGCTGGACAGGTATGGATATCGTTTTTCTCTGGAAAATATTGAGAAATACATACAGGACGCAGCCGGTATCCGTGTGATCTGTTCTTATATTGACGACATATATGGCATTGCAGACGCATTGCTGGAGCAGGATGATATTACGCTGATTACAAGAAAAGATTATATTGTCCAGCCAAAGCCGAACGGATACCGCAGTCTGCATCTGATCGTAGAGGTTCCGGTATTTTTCGCGAAATTTAAAAAGAGTATGAAAGTGGAAGTGCAGATTCGTACGATTGCGATGGATTTTTGGGCGAGTCTGGAGCATCAGCTGAAATATAAGCAAAATATTCCCAACCAGCAGGCGATTGTAAAACAGCTCAGGGAATGTGCGGACGTTATTTCGATGACCGATCAGAAGATGATCGGTATCCGCCAGCAGATCGAGGCAGTCTCAGATGCCCCGACGGAAGAGGAAATTCTGCTGGAAAAACTAAGCCGGATGGACATGAACGTGGGATAACTAACCAAGCATGACATCCAGCAGCATCATTACGGCAAACCCGAATACAATGCCCATGGTCGCAGAGTAAGGCTGGTTTTTCTGATTTTTTTGACATTCCGGTATCAGTTCGTGTACGGCGACCAGAATCATAGCGCCGGCTGCAAACGAGAGGGCAAAGGGCAGAATGGCTTCCACATAGACGACAAGCAGCGCGCCGGATAAGCCGGCAAGCGGTTCTACAATGCCGGATGCCTGCCCCAGAAAGAAGCTCTTTTTCCGGGAAAACCCTTCCCGGCGCAGCGGGATCGATACGGCGGCGCCTTCTGGAAAATTTTGCAGACCGATCCCGATGGCGATGGTAACCGCACCCATCAGAGACTCAGTGGTATATCCGCCTTGCAGCGCTCCAAAAGCGACGCCGACGGCCAGACCTTCCGGTATGTTGTGCAGCGTAATGGACAATATGAGCATGACGATCCGGTTCATTTGTTCATCGGATCTGACAGAGATGTGTTCTGTACGGCCGCGTGCATAAGAGACGGCTTTGTCGGACAGCCACATAAATACGGCGCCTCCAAGAAAACCTGCAGTGGCTACCAGATATGCCGGGGCGCCATGCCGGGCCTGCGCACGTTCAATTGCCGGCTGCAGCAGCGACCAGAAGCTGGCGGCAATCATAACGCCAGAAGCAAAACCAAGCATCAGATTCAGCAGTCTGGTATGCGGGGATTTGAAAAAAACGACAGTGGCAGGGCCTAATGCAGTCACAGACCAGGTTCCGATCGTTGCAATAAGCGCAAGGAAAACGACAGGATACATGTCAGAATACCTCCTTTATTTATGGAAAGAGTGACGCGATGATATGGTTTCTGATTCGGTATCCGGATCAGAATTCGTATGACAACAAGCTGCGGCATGATTCAGGCAGCTTTTCTATCAGTATATAGAGGGAATATACAAACGGTGACAGTAAATTTTTTAAAGGTAAATACGATCGATGGGGTCTGGAATGAAGATGAAGATTATGATTATTGAAGATGACAGTATACTTGCGGGGGAGATCTGTCAGTTTTTATCCAAATGGGGATATGAAGCAGAGGCTGTGGAAGCGTTTGATGATCTTTTGTCTGTCTGCCTGTCTGTTCAGCCGCATCTGGTGCTGATGGATATTAATCTGCCCTGTTATGACGGATTTTACTGGTGCAGCAGGATACGGGAACAGTCAAATGTTCCGGTGATCTATATCAGCAGCCGCAGCGATGATATGGATAAAATTATGGCAATTGCGCAGGGCGGCGACGACTATGTGGAAAAACCGTTTCGACTGGAGCTTTTGAAAGCCAAAATCGAAGCGATGCTGCGGCGAACCTACGAGTACCAGACGCATGTACAGACGTTTTTGTCTCCGGGGCTGTATTTTGACCACGGTCTGCAGACGCTTGTCTGGCAGAAGCAAAAACTGGACCTGACGAAGTCGGAACAGCGGATTGTTGCAAAATTAGTCGAAAAACGACCGCAAATCGTTACGAGGCAGGAGCTGATGATGGAATTGTGGAGTACCGATGAATTTGTCTCAGACGGAACGCTGACTACGATGGTCAGCCGTCTGCGCAGTAAATTAAAACGTTTTTGCGGACAGGAACTGATTATGACCAAAAAAGGGCAGGGATATCTGATCGACTGAGACAGTCAGTAATTTAACTGGATGCAGTTGCAGCTGTTTTTGGTGTGTCGGCGGGGATGTCTGATGGAGGGATGAGTTATGAAATATCTGCATAAAAACAAATTGTGGCTGGGGATTTGCGTGTTTTTTCTTGTGTCTTTTTACGCATATGCCGGATTGCTGATGCAGGGGGCCAGTATGCAGCAGATCATGTATCTGGATCTGCTGCTTTTTGTGACGCTTGCGCTTGCGGCAGGCGCCGATGCTTTTCTCTATTACAAGAGGCAGGCAGTGAGAAAGCAGCTGCTTTGCTGCGACTATGTGATTTGCAGGGAACCGGGACTTTGCGAAGATGTGGAAGCTGAGGTGGCAGAGCATGACGTACGCATACTGGAATCGCAGCTAAAGGAGCAGTTTGATTTAAACTGTGATCTGCAGGATTATATCGCGGCGTGGTGCCATGAAGTAAAGCTGCCGCTGTCAGCCAGTATGCTGATGAATGAAAAAATAATGGACGCCGCATTGCAGACGGCGCAAAAAGAACAGCTGGAAAAAATCCGTCAGCAGTTAAACGGTGCGTTATCAGGCTGCAGGGTACAAAGCAGCCTGTTCGACCTTAAAATATGCGCAGCCGATCTTATGGCGTGTGTCAAAGAGGCGATTCATCAGAATCAGTTTTTTCTGATCAAAAACCGGTTTGAATTGATTCTCAGGGTGGAACCTGTCTTTGTGTATACCGATCCGGTCTGGTTTGTCTATGTACTGGATCAGCTGATTCAAAATGCCGTCAAGTATGCGACGCAGACGCCAGTACTGCAGATCCAAAGCATTCAGACAGACGGGCAGATCGTGCTGGTCGTTGAGGACCATGGAGAAGGAATACAAAAAAGCGACATCCGGCGTATTTTTGAACGGGGATATACCGGACATGGCCATCATGATGGAAAGTATAAATCCACCGGAATGGGCCTGTATCTGGCAGCGGTGATTTTGGAAAGACTGGGTCATACGATCACCGTAGAGAGCGAATATGGAGTTTTTACGAGATTTTCCATCAGCCTCTGCGAATCTCAATCAGACGAAAGACATCGTGATACAGCTCGTCATCGTCCGCAAGCTCGATCATAAGCCATCGTTGTCCATTGCCTTCCTCTGTCTGTGCGTAAATCTCCTGCAGCTGCAGGAACTAAATTCTATTTTTTCCCGACAGTTGTATGTTTCTTTTATTTTGGAACAAAACTGCCCGAAAACGGGCGTTTGAACATATGCGGACAGCTCCTCTAAGGATGGCTGTTCATTTTTGCCGTATAAATCGATCATGCTGGATACCTCCTGTGATAAATAATTGTCTGGCGCCTTGAACATCGGATGATTTGGCGGAAATATTTTTTATTATACATGGCAGGGAGAGGATGGACAAGGGGGTTAGAAGGAAAGTTTTTCAGAAAACTGCCGGATAAGAATACTTTTGCCGCAAACTTACATATTTGTAAGAAAAGACGATGATTTGTAATGCAGATGTAAGGATTTTTTCCCCCGTTTATCCTATAATGATTGTTGCAAGGAGGAATGGAACATGAATGAAAAAATTGCAGCAGCAGTAAAAAACCTGACGAAAGATTACGGCGGCAGAGGATTTCGAACCAGAGTGTTAAAAGGAATCGATCTGACAATAGTTGAGCATGATTTTATCGCAATCATGGGCCCGAGCGGTTCCGGAAAGACGACATTGTTAAATATTTTATCTACTATCGACAAGCCGACGCAGGGCAGCGTACGGATTGCCGGAAAAGATATTACACGCGTGTCAAATCGGGAATTGTCGCAAATAAGAAAAGATAAAATAGGATTTATTTTTCAGGACTACAACCTGCTCGATACGATGACACTGCAGGATAATATTGCGCTTCCGCTGTCGTTAAACGGTGTGGACAGCCGGACCTGGTTTGAAAAAACACTGCGGTA
>OFHA01002038.1_pt1 | contig 12485 bp, 10 predicted proteins | sample 1521891 | NCBI WGS metagenome assembly OFHA01 (sample SAMEA3504089, study PRJEB24116) | mouse gut metagenome | biome: mouse gut; feature: mouse-associated habitat; material: faeces | place: Denmark | collected 2011 | reverse complement strand
ACGCAATGCTGATACCGAAAATCAGCAGCCCGGTTTCATAAGGAATACCCGCCGCGGTTTCCAGCAGGCGCGCACCGCCGATAAACTGCACGGTCATCGCACCAACGAACGCAACCAGCAAACTCAAACTCGCCAGCCATACCAGAAGACGACTCTGGTAGCGGGCAAACAGCATATCGTTCAGCGTCACCGCATTGTAGCGGCGCGCAAGAATTGCGAACTTCTTGCCGAGAATACCGAGCGAAAGCCAGACTGCAGGAAGCTGAATCATCGCTAGCAATACCCAGCCCAGGCCGTATTTATAAGCAGCTCCAGGCCCGCCGATAAACGAACTGGCACTGATATAGGTCGCGGTGAGCGTCATCGCCAGCACAATACCGCCCATAGAGCGGCTGCCGAGGAAATACTCATTAAGGAAGGTGCCAGTGCTCCGTTTACGCATCGCATAAACAGAGATACCGAACACCACCACCAGATAGGCGACCAGCGGTAGAATTACTTCAAGCTGCATCGTCATCCTCCAGTGGGATATCGCGATAGATAAATTTCACCATCGCCCAGCACAGTCCAATAAACAGCAGCGGCGTCAAGATGCAGGCCATCTCAAACCAGCGCGGAAAGCCGGTAAAACCGGGGGCAACGCCAGGTAAGTAAGCGGCTACTAACCATACCGCCAGATACAAAAGGGTCAGCCCCAGCGCCCAGCGCGCCTCTTTATGGGCCTGAACAAAACGAGTGTCCACGGAAGGGGTCCTCCTCATGGGGGGATACGAGAAACGGGCAATTCTACGGCAAGTCTTCAGGCAGGGAAAATGATCTGACAGAAAATTGCCGTTCAGTGCTGCTGCAAAAAGTCTTCAATGTCTGCCAGTGAGGATATCCCTTCCATCGGACCTTGCCGCATTACGGCGAGCGCGCCGCTGGCATTTGCATATTGCAGCGCCTTGTGTGCCGGGAAACCGGATAAGAAAAGAGTGATAAACGTTGCGCCAAAGCAGTCGCCTGCACCCGTTGGATCGATAATTTCGATATCGTGACCTGCAACATGCTGGGCGTGTAATGTACCGTTTTTAAGCTTGTAATAGCTGGCCCCACGCTGGGCGCGTTTTATCGCCACATGTTTTACGCCGCCGTGGAGAAGATCGCTAACAATCTGTTCTTCTGACAGATTTTTGTGACGCGCGAAGAAAGGGAGTTCGCTTTCGCTGGGGATAAAAATATCCGTATATTCAATCAAATAATCGAGAGCCTGCGCCATTTCAGGAATACTCAGCATCTCTTTGCGAATATTGGGATCGAAAGAAACGGTGCCGCCAGCCGATTTGATCGTCGTTATTGCTTTACGCATGACATCGATCATGCGAAATGAGAACAACGATGAGCCCACAATATGCAGATGGTTACACTGTTTAAGCAGATCCTTATCAATGTGCTCGGCAGTAAACAAACCGCAGGCGCTGTTAGGGATATTAAAGACGAAATCCCGCTGCTGGGGATTTTGATAACTCACGAACGCCGTACCTGTGACGGCATTGTTCATAACATGGATCCCATCGGTAATGACACCTTCATGACGGAGACGCTCTATAATGAGTCGGGCAAAATCATCATTACCAACACATCCAAAGAAGATGGCCCGATGGGACAGTTTTGCCACCTGAGCAGCAAAAATTGCTGGCGCACCGCTGGGAAATGGCCCGATAAACTCCCCAGGCTGAGTGAATTTTTGATGTGGGTTGCGGGACAAAAACTCGGCCAGCAATTCGCCCATAGCGCAGATAGTTATTGTCACAAAACCCCTCTCATTCCTGAAGCCTTTCGCGATTGGACCAGGTAAAGCACTCATTACTGGTATAAAGGATAACGAAATCAGCCGACTGCAATTGTTGCTGATATTGTTCGTTAATGCTGCGGCTGACGATCACATTTTCTGCCTGATGCAAATGCCCGATAGCAGCCGTTGATGGCGCAGGATCGGCGGCAACGATAACCGTCTTATTCTGGGCATGATCGAAACAGAGCTGCCAGGCAGCGGCGAGTCTGGGAACGTTGATATTTAAAGTACCATCAGCATCCAGATGGCTGATTTCCAGAATGCTATGTGTAATGGTGAAATGCTGAAGTGCCTGTTCAAGCTGTTTTCCGGCCAGTGCGGTGTCGGGGCGCAACATTTCACTGCCAGCCAGTATTATTTCGCCATCAATAAACTGATTTGCCAGCAGCGCATGTTCGGGATCGTTGGTGATCAGACGCAGTTTTTTCACTTCGCTGAGCAATGGAATGATCTTACGGCAGATTGTCCCATGTCCAAGAAATAGCGTGTCACGATCGCGAATTAATCGTGCGCAATGTCGTGCTATTTCCATTTGTTGTGCCAGAGACAATGGCGCGATCGGTTGTATCGCTTCTGGTTCAGAGGAGAGTGGTGTCGCAATAGCACCGCCAAATGATCGCTTTAAATATCCCTGTTGCTCCAGATAACTGAGATCGCCGCGGATCGTCACGCCAGAGACACCAAGTTGCGCAGATAAGTCATCAACTTTGATTTCACCCTGGGCGGCAACAATTTCTGCAATTTTTAATCTGCGTTTCAGTAGGTTAGACGATTTTCTCGGCACGTTAACACTCTTCATTGGCCTTTAATGCGTAACACTATAGCCCCTTGTATTTTTCTTTGAAAGTTATCCTTCAATAATATCGACAATTCGAAAAGAAAATCATGGGTCAAAAATCGCAACGAAAATAGCTTAATACATTGAAAAATAAATGAATATATTCATATTTATGCAGAGGTGTCATTGGTTTCACTTGCAAAGTAAAAAACAAATTAAGTTATTTTTTGTAAGTTATTTTGATGATATTCGACATGCATCACGCTTTTTGCCGCTTTTGCTGTGCTAGTTTGCTTTCAAAATGAAAGTGAAGATTCTCTTTCTTCATTTTGTAAGGCGAACGACAAATAACAGGAGCAGCGATGTACATCATTTCAAGCAAAAACATGCTGAAAAAAGCCCAGTCAGAGGGATATGCCGTCCCTGCTTTCAACATTCATAACCTTGAAACTTTACAGGTAGTTGTTGAGAGCGCTGCACAACTTCGCTCTCCCGTTATGCTGGCGGGAACACCGGGTACTTATCGGCGTGGGAAGTTTGATTTCGTTAGTACAATCACTGGCTCGCGAGTACAACCTACCGTTAGTCCTGCATCTCGACCATCATGAAGAGAGTGATGACATTTTTAGCAAGGTTCGCGCAGGGATCCGTTCTGTCATGATTGATGGCTCCCATTTGCCATTTGAAGACAACATTGCGCGAGTGCAAGAAGTTACCACCTTTTGCCATCGCTTTGATGTTAGCGTTGAGGCCGAGCTAGGGCGTCTTGGCGGCCAGGAGGACGATCTGCTGGTGGATGAAAAAGATTCAGCTTATACCTCACCAGCCGCAGCTGCAGAGTTTGTTCAACGTACCCAAATTGACTCCCTGGCGGTAGCAATCGGCACAGCACATGGTTTATATGCGCATGAACCACGACTGGATTTTGTGCGGCTGGAACAGATCCGTCAGCAAGTGGAGATTCCGCTGGTGTTGCATGGTGCTTCGGGCTTATCGGAACAGGACGTTCAGCTCTGTATTCGCCACGGTATTTGTAAAGTAAATGTCGCGACAGAATTGAAAATTGCGTTTGCCGATGCGTTAAAAGGATATTTCTACAACAATCCTGCGGCAAATGATCCTCGCCACTATATGCAGCCCGCAAAGGCCGCCATGAAAGAAGTCGTAACTCGTATTATTGGCGTCTGTGGTAGTGAAGGAAAAATTTAAGACGTTGTACCCTACAAAAACAATGAGGAATGTTTATGAAAAATATTAAATTACTTGGTTCAGCTATGTTGGTGAGCCTGGCATTGTTCTCGCAAAGTTCGTTGGCAAAAGAGTATAAAATTGGTGCGTCATTATTAACACAACAACATCCATTCTATATTGATCTTGCGAATGCCATGAAAGAAGAGGCAAAAAAAGACAATGTCAATTTAAGTGTCTCTATTGCCAACCAGGATTTAAACAAACAACTTTCTGATGTTGAGGATTTTATTACTAAAAAAGTGGATGCCATTATTATCTCTCCGGTTGATTCGAAAGGCGTCCAGGCAGCGATAATTAAAGCCGATAAGGCCGGTATTCCCGTTATCACCGTCGACGTCGCTGCGGAAGGCGTTCCGGTCGTATCGCATGTTGCGACCGATAACTATGCGGGAGGCGTTGAAGCAGGCAAGTTAATGGGTAAACTTTTGCATGGTAAAGGTACTGTAGCCATTATTTCTTATCCGGCACTACAATCGGTGGTTGCGCGCGTTGATGGTTTTAAGAAAGGGTTAAGCGATACACCGGATATTAAAATTGTTGCTGAACAGCCTGGTATTACGCGGGCTGAAGCGTTAACGACTGCGCAAAACATTATGCAGGCAAATGCCAACCTGAATGGTCTGTTTGGCTTTGGTGATGATGCGGCGCTGGCAGCGGTTATCGCAGCAAAATCTGCGCATAACGACAACATCAAAATCATTGGTTTTGACGGCATGAAAGAAGCGCGTGATGCTGTTGACAGTGAAAAAACGTTTGCGGCCGTGATTCGGCAATATCCCGATCAAATGGGGGCTAAAGCCATTGATGCCGCTGTTGATCACCTCAATGGTAAACCGGTAGAAAAAATGATTCCGGTACAACCCGGCGTTTATACAGGTAAATAGTAAATATCTTCACCTCACAACAAAACGTTATTGGCGTTTTGTTGTGACACCGAGGTCATTATGACGGATGTTATTCTTGATGTTTCGCATATTGCGAAGACATTTGGTCATGTTCAGGCATTAAAAGATATTACACTCTCTTTACGTAAAGGGCGGGTGCATACTTTATTAGGCGAGAATGGTGCCGGTAAATCGACATTAATGAAAATACTGGCCGGTGTTTATCCGCCAACCCAGGGAACGATAACACTACGTGGTGAAACCATCACCATTAATAATCCGCAGCATTCTCGCCAGTTAGGAATTGCGATTATTTTTCAGGAACTGAGCCTGAGTAATAATATGACCGTGGCGGAAAATATTTATGCCAATAATGAACCGCGACGTTTTGGTATAATTAACGATAAAAAAATGCTCGCAGATTGCCAGAACCTCCTCGCGGAACTGGGCATCCCACTAGACCCTCTGGAAATGGTCGGCAATATGTCGATGGCACATAGGCAACTGGTAGAAATTGCTAAAGCCTTAAGCTATGCAGCGGATGTCGTGATTATGGATGAACCGACATCTTCGCTAAGTGATAATGAAGCGGAGATCCTGTTTAACATTATTGAAAAATTAAAGCAGCGAGGCTGTGCGGTTATTTATATCTCTCATCGCATGGATGAAATTATGCGGATTTCAGATGATATTTCGGTGATCCGCGACGGTGAGTATATCGCTACGCATGAAAAGAAAAACAGTGATATCCAGCACTTGATTGCCCAAATGGTTGGTCGGGAAATGAAAAATATTTGGCCAGCACGTCTTGGGGAAAAACCGGATGAAAATGTTCCTGCAAAACTGGAAGTAAAAAATCTTTCCCATCCTTCGCTTTTTAAAGAGGTCAGTTTCGCTGTGCGTCCGGGGGAAGTCCTCGGATTTTTTGGCCTGGTGGGGGCCGGGCGTTCCGATGTGATGAAGGCGCTATTTGGCCTCGTTTCGTATCACGGGACTGTGTTGATTGATGGTAAGGAAGTCAGGATCGCTAATCCCAAACAGGCTATTGATCATGGCATTGCTTTTGTGACCGAAAACCGCAAGGAAGAAGGGTTAGTGCTGATGCACGACGTCAATATGAACACGCACCATGTGGCGTTTCAATATAACGCTTCGCGGATGGGACTCATCAATCACCGACAAGAAGAGGCGAAGACGCTGCAATCAATTGCCAGAATGAACACTAAAGTGAGTTCTGTGCATCAGGCAGTGGGAGCACTGAGCGGCGGTAATCAACAGAAAATCGTGTTATCGAAGTGGCTGGAGAAAACTCCGCGTATTTTATTGCTCGATGAGCCAACGCGCGGAGTGGATGTCGGCGCAAAATTTGAAATCTATAACGTGATACGTCAACTGGCTGCGGCAGGGACAGCAATTATTCTGGTGTCCTCTGAACTGCCAGAAGTCATGGCACTTAGCGATCGTCTGGTGGTAATGCGTAATAAAACGATTGCCGATATTTATTCATGTGAAAATTTAACGCAGACACAGGTAATGACCGCTGCAACAGGAGTACGTTAAATGACAGAGAAAACTCTTGCCAGTCCGAAACCTTCGGAAATTCCCATTGCAAATAATTTTAAAAAAGTCTTCAGGCAATATGGTGGTATCCTCAGTGGAATGGTGGTGTTAATCATTCTGTTCAGTTTTATTAATGACAGTTTTTTTACCGCCAATAACATTACTAATATTATTCTTCAGGTTTCGATAATTGCAATTACCGCCTATGGAATGACTTATGTGCTTTTGCTTGGCGATATTGATTTATCGGTCGGTTCAACCATTGCATTGATTGGCACATTTGCTGCGCTTGGGGCTTCATGGGGAATTCCATTTGTTTTATTGGTCCCATTATCCATTATTGCAGCACTGGCTCTGGGGATGATAAATGGTGGCTTGACGGCTATAGCGGGGATCCCGTCGTTTATTGTCACCGTTGCTACTATGGGGATCTTCCGTGGTATCGCTTATATAGTGACCGATGGTATGCCCATCATGATTAAAGATGATGCCTTTCTGGCGCTGGGGAATGGAGAATTTCTCTATATACCTATTCCAATCTGGATATTAATTATCTTATTGCTGATTAACCATTTCATTCTTACTAAAACAACCTTTGGACGAAAGATTTATATCACTGGTGGTAATAAAGAAGCGGCAATTTATTCAGGGATAAATGTCACCCGCTTGAAAATTAAAGTCTTTATGATTACAGCCGTGCTGGCAGGTATCAGCGGGATGATCCTTGCCTCACGCCTCTATTCCGGGCAACCGAATTCCGCGTTGAGCTACGAACTGGATGCTATTGCCGCGGCTGTACTGGGAGGCACCAGCCTGAACGGCGGCTATGGAACCGTGGTGGGGACGGTGATCGGCGCATTAACCATCGGCGTTATTAATAATGGCATGAACTTAATGAATGTTCCTTATTTTTACCAGATGGTGGTTAAAGGATTAGTCATTCTTGTAGCCGTTTATTTTGACGTAAGAAATAAAAGAAAACGCAGCTAATCATTTCAAGGAATTAATCATATGAGTAAGGTCTTCACAATTGGAGAAATTCTGGTTGAAATTATGGCGAGTAAAATCGGCCAGCCATTTGATCAACCAGGGATCTGGAACGGCCCTTATCCCAGTGGTGCGCCCGCTATTTTTATCGACCAGGTGACACGTCTTGGCGTCCCGTGCGGCATCATTAGCTGCGTGGGGAATGATGGCTTTGGTGATATTAATATACATCGTCTGGCTGCTGACGGTGTGGACATCAGGGGGATTTCAGTCTTACCTCTGGAAGCCACCGGTAGTGCCTTTGTTACTTATCATAACTCTGGCGATCGCGATTTTATTTTTAATATCAAGAATGCCGCTTGCGGTAAATTATCGGCACAGCATGTTGATGAAAATATTCTGAAGGATTGTACCCATTTTCATATTATGGGTTCATCCCTGTTTTCATTCCATATGGTAGACGCAGTAAAAAAAGCAGTAACCATCGTTAAAGCAAATGGTGGCGTTATTTCTTTCGACCCGAATATTCGTAAAGAAATGCTTGATATTCCAGAAATGCGCGATGCCCTCCACTTTGTTCTTGAGTTAACGGATATCTATATGCCCAGTGAGGGGGAAGTGTTGCTCTTGTCGCCACACTCGACGCCGGAGCGTGCAATCGCTGGTTTTCTTGAAGAAGGTGTTAAAGAGGTGATTGTGAAGCGCGGCAATCAAGGAGCCAGTTACTACTCCGCGAATGAGCAGTTTCATGTTGAGAGCTATCCGGTGGAAGAAGTTGACCCGACCGGTGCGGGAGACTGTTTTGGTGGCGCATGGATTGCCTGCCGCCAGCTAGGGTTTGACGCCCATCGGGCATTACAATATGCCAACGCCTGCGGTGCACTGGCGGTAACCCGACGTGGCCCAATGGAGGGAACGTCTCGCCTTGCGGAAATCGAAGCGTTCATCCAGCGCCATGACATGTCCATTCGGGAAGCAGCACAATGAAAAACGAAATTTGGTCGTGGATTGGCGATCTCTCGCAGGTTGCCGGAATTAAACACTATGAGTTACGTAGTGGCAGAGCAAAGGGGACAGAAGCGTTTGATGTCCGTACTGGTGCGGGACTGGCATTTACGGTGGTAAAAGATCGCGCGCTGGATATTGCATGGGCCAGCTACAAGGACACTGCGCTCTCTTTTATCACCCCCAACGGCATTGTCGCCCCCGCTTTTTTTGAGTCTCAGGGCAACGGGTTTTTACGTAGCTTCTACGCGGGGTTACTGACTACCTGCGGACTTAGCTACATTGGCACGCCCTGTGAGGATGACGGAGAAACGCTGGGGTTACACGGGCGTTTGGCTGCGACTCCAGCAGAAGAGGTGGGGTATCGCACAGAACGGACCGACGACAGCATTGAATTTGTCATCAATGGCAAAGTACGGGAAACACGATTGTTCGGTGAAAATCTGACGCTGGAAAGGACCATTCGCTGCCGTTATGGCGAAAATGTAATGCGCATTGAAGACAAGGTGACTAATCATGGTTTCACCCGCCAGCCGCTGCAAATTCTTTATCACTTTAATTACGGCTGGGCTTTATTATCGCCACAGGCAGAAATTTTGCTGTCGGCTAAAAGCGTAACGCCACGAACCCCGCATGCGGCGGAAGGGTTAGCCAGTCATCTGGAGATTTGTACCCCACAGCCCGGTTTTGACGAGCAGGTTTACTATCTCACGTTGAATAGCGACAGTCAGGGGATGAGTAAAGTTGCGCTGGTGAACGCCGAACTGGGGTGGGGAATTTACGAGAAATTCGACATCATGCAGCTACCCAACTTTATCCAGTGGAAAAATTTAGGCGCGGGTGAATATGTTATGGGACTGGAGGTCAGTAATAGTTTTCTTGACGGTCGTGATAAAGAACGAGCGCAGGGGCGTCTGCCCTTTATTGAACCAGGGGAAACAAAGAAATACTGCTTTGAGCTGGGAATTGTTGATGGCGATGCTGAAATTAGCGCGTTGAAAGCGGAAATTGCAGGCTACCGTTAGTTAACGGCAATAAAAACGCCGGGTAGCATTAACAGGCCCGGCGTTGATTACGTTCTTTGCTAAGCGCGATGAAAACACCGCGCGTCACAAATTATTTTTCCTGAAGACCGAGTTTTTTCTCCAGATAGTGGATGTTAGTGCCACCATGCTGGAAGTTTTCGTCATTCATGATGCGGATCTGCAGATCAACGTTGGTTTTGATACCGTCGATGATCAGCTCCTGCAGCGCATTCTTCATGCGAGCAATCGCCACGTCACGGTTTTCACCGTAGCAAATCAGCTTACCGATCATTGAGTCATAGTACGGCGGTACGGTGTAGCCCGCGTAGATATGAGACTCCCAACGTACGCCAAAACCACCAGGTGCGTGGAAACGGGTGATTTTGCCCGGACTTGGCAGGAAGGTGTTCGGATCTTCGGCGTTGATACGGCATTCCACCGCATGGCCGCGAACGTGAACTTCTTCTTGCTTGATCGACAGCGGTTGACCGGCAGCGATACGCAGCTGTTCTTTGATCAGGTCAACGCCGGTGATCATTTCAGTAACCGGGTGTTCTACCTGAATACGGGTGTTCATTTCGATGAAATAGAACTCGCCGTTTTCGAACAGGAACTCGAAAGTACCTGCACCGCGATAGCCGATATCAACACACGCTTTAGCGCAACGTTCGCCGATGTAGCGACGCAGTTCCGGGGTAATGCCCGGTGCCGGTGCTTCTTCGACCACTTTCTGGTGGCGGCGCTGCATGGAGCAGTCACGTTCCGCCAGATAGATAGCGTTGCCCTGACCGTCAGCCAGTACCTGAATCTCGACGTGGCGAGGATTTTCCAGGTATTTCTCCATGTAAACCATATCGTTGCTGAAAGCTGCTTTCGCTTCCGCACGGGTCATGGAGATGGATTGTGCCAGTTCAGCGTCGCTGCGCACTACGCGCATACCGCGACCACCGCCGCCGCCGGAGGCTTTGATAATCACCGGATAACCAATGCGTTTAGCAATGGCGCGGTTTTTATCCATATCGTCGCCCAGCGGGCCGTCAGAACCCGGTACGCAAGGAACGCCTGCTTTTTTCATCGCCGCGATTGCGGATACTTTGTCGCCCATCAGGCGAATGGTTTCTGCTTTCGGGCCGATGAAGATAAAGCCGGAGCGTTCAACCTGCTCGGCAAAATTGGCGTTCTCGGAGAGGAAGCCGTAACCCGGATGGATTGCTACTGCGCCGGTGATTTCAGCGGCGCTGATGATTGCCGGGATGTTCAGATAACTTTTTACTGACGGAGCAGGGCCGATACAGACCGTTTCATCTGCCAGTAATACGTGTTTTAGATCGCGATCCGCACTGGAGTGCACAGCGACAGTCTTGATGCCCAGTTCTTTACAGGCACGAAGAATACGCAATGCAATCTCGCCGCGGTTGGCAATAACAATTTTATCCAGCATGTTCGCCTCGTTACTCGATGACGACCAGCGGCTCGTCAAATTCTACCGGTTGTCCACTTTCGACCAGAATTGCTTTCACGGTACCGGATTTGTCCGCTTCGATCTGGTTCATCATTTTCATGGCTTCAACGATGCACAGGGTATCGCCCACGTTGACTTTCTGACCCACTTCGATGAACGCTTTTGCGTCCGGGCTTGGGGTGCGGTAGAAAGTACCAACCATCGGGGAACGTACGATGTGACCACTGATTTCCGCTGCTGCTGGCGCTTCCATGGAAGGAACGGTCGCCGGAGCGGCTGCGTTAGATTGAGCTGGCTGCTGCATCATTGGTGCAGCGTAAGCTTGTTGCATCACAGGGAAACTTGCGGCAGGAGCTGCACGGCTAATGCGTACTGACTCTTCGCCTTCAGAAATTTCCAGTTCGGAGATGCCTGATTCTTCAACCAGCTCGATCAGTTTTTTAATCTTACGAATATCCATGAGTGGGTTCCGTACTCTTTGTTTAGTGTGATTGTGACAGGCGTTTCACCGCCGTCTGTAAAGCGTATGCCCCGACAGCTGTATGCATAGCGATAAATTCCAGCAGGCCGGGACGCCGGTCTATTTTGCCCCAGAGTGTCAATGTTAGACTTGACGGACATTGTGCAGCGATCTGCTGCTATCCTCCGGCAAAAAACAAAATATACCTTCGTTGCGCCAATGTCACCTTTTCCGCAGCGCAAAAACTGCGTCAGGGAGGACGAGGTCGCACATTATAACGATTTCGTAGCAATTGGCAGCTAAATACTGGTCTTATCAGGGAAGATAATCAACAGCTAACATGTAAATAACCTTCAACACCGTGTAATTTGCAACAAGCCGCACAATTCACGAAATTAGCGCCATCATCGACGGAACTTCTTATAACGTAAGGTGAAAAGCTGTAAAGCCAGCCCTGCGAAGATGAGGGGCTGCAATGAGATAATCTTCACAGACCACAAATAATGTAGGGATGCCAGGATCGCGACAAGATAGACGACATTACGCAGCGGTTGCTGAGGATTACGCAATTTTCACTGCATCGTCTGGATAGATGTGAATGCTAAAGCACGCAAAATTAACCGACTGACAATGTTCCGCATTCAATAGGTTTAAGTGGTTAATTTGTAATCAAATAAAATCAGATTATTCCCCCCATGGTACCAGAAATCAGTAACAGATTAAGCGTAGCGTCGCCAAGGCAAAGCACCATAAACCTAACAGGCGACGGAGGCGTATCAATAATGGCTGTTTGGTGGAGTATCAATGCGCATCAATTTATGGTCAGTCGAAATCATGACTTTCCAGTTTGGATGATGTTGTACAACTTCATGACCAAGATGTTCGACGAAAGCTGTCCGGCTAACCGCTTTTCCCGTTAACCGATTGAATAATGATTTCAAAATGAGTTCCCTCTCTTATTATTCCCTGCTAAATGGTTAGTTAACCTTCACCAGCGTGCGACCCTGGATCTGGTTATTAATGATGGCCTCGGCAAACTTCGGTGCCTCTGCCAGAGATATCTCTTTTGCCGCCTGGGTATAGAATGATTCCGGTAAATCGGCGACCAGTCGCTGCCAGGCTTGTGCGCGGCGTGCTGGTGGCGTCATTACTGAATCCACCCCTTGCAAACGGACATTACGCAGAATAAATGGCATGACCGTGGTTGGCAGAGTAAAACCACCCGCCAGACCACAGGCC
>OFHA01002037.1_pt1 | contig 12487 bp, 11 predicted proteins | sample 1521891 | NCBI WGS metagenome assembly OFHA01 (sample SAMEA3504089, study PRJEB24116) | mouse gut metagenome | biome: mouse gut; feature: mouse-associated habitat; material: faeces | place: Denmark | collected 2011 | reverse complement strand
TATGCAAAGTGTTTTGTAATGGAGATAAGGATATTGAGATTATGAAAGATAAAGAAAATATTAATAAGATAATCATAATCGGTGCTGGCACGACAACACATAATCTAATAGAATATATGAAAAAACTTGAAAGAAGATTCAGCGATACTTTTTTTCTGTGTCTGGACAACAATAGCTTATTGTGGGGCACGAGATTAGATGGGGTTGTGGTCAGTCCAGTAGATGAGATACAAAAGTACCCTGATGCAGATATTGTCATTTCCAGTATATATGAAGGTGATATACGAAAGCAACTGGAAAAGATGAATATCAATAATTTTATAATGAATTATGTTGACTATAAGCGGATGATTTTTGTTGATTATCAGACAAAAAAATATAATGCCATGCATCATGATATTAAAAAAAGAAGAAAAGAGAAAATCAAAGAATTAACTGTGTATACTGTGATTTTTGATAAATATGATTTGTTGAGAGAAATTATCTATCCTGACAACAATATTAGATACATATGCTTTACTGATGATAAGACACTGCATTCAGATACGTGGGAGATTCGGCAGATTGATCGGAAATTTTCGGATCCTGTTATAGAATCACGTTGGTATAAAATGATGCCTCATCTTTTTATTGACACAAAGTACAGTTTATACATTGATGCTACAGTTCAGTTTAAAAAGTCACCGCTGGAGTTTATGAACCAGTATTTTGATAAGGGAGATATGCTGTTTATACCCCATGAGGCAAGAGATTGTATCTATAAGGAAATGGCTGTTTGTATTCTTGAGAATAAGGAGTTTCTACACAGGCTTGTGCGACAAGTAGATAAATATAGTGAAAGCAATTGTCCAGAGCATTCAGGGCTATTTTGGGGAGGGATTATAGGACGAAGCCATTTTGAGAAAGAAATCATAGAATTCAATAATGAATGGTGGGAGCATTTCAAACAATATAGTAGAAGAGATCAAATAAGTTTAGGGTATTTAATATGGAAAAATGATATGGAAATTTCCCTGGCAAATATAAATTTATGTAATAATAGTTGGTTTAATGTCAATGAAAGGCATGAAAGTGAGAGGAAAAGATTATGAAAGTAGTTTTATTTGGTGCTGGGGAGATTGGAAGAAGAATACTGGAAAAATCAACATATGATGTTATGGCAGTAATCGATAATAACCCAGAGATCCAAGGCACACAGATATATGGAAAACCAGTTATTGAATTAGATCAGTATAAAAATTCATATTGCCAGTATAAAATTATTATTTCCGCCTGTAAGACAGACGAAATTGCACAGCAGTTATATATGAATGGAATTTTTGATTTTTCTGTAGCTCCTGAAATATATGAAGATGCTGATGTTGCACGAGATGAAAAGATCGCTCATGGAAATTGGATTGATTATCTGGTTGAACTTTGTGATAAACCGGGAATGCGGGTACTGGAAGTAGGTTCAAGAAATGTTACAGGTGATTTATACAGAGAGAAATTTCATTATGCGTCTTATACAGGATTTGATTATTATAAAGGTGAAAATGTGGATGTGGTTGGTGATGCGCATAAATTAAGCAGTTATTTCCATGATGAATTTGATTTAATCTTTTCTAGTGCAGTGTTTGAACATCTTGCAATGCCGTGGAGAGCATCAATAGAAATAATCAAGCTTCTGAAAAAGGGTGGATATGTTTTTATTGAAACACATTATTCTTTTTCAAGTCATGAAAGACCCTGGCACTTTTTTCAATTTAGTGAGAACGCGTTAGACGTGCTTTTCCCTAATAAATTTGGAATGCAGTGCATAAAGAAAGGCTGTAGTAACCTGATCGAGGGTAAATTCTCAATTGATGCGTCAGAGTATCTACAGGGGCAAAGAGTCAGCGGACTGTATTGTCATTCTGAATATCTTGGCCAGAAAGTAAACGTTGTGAATGAAGATGAACTTGATTGGTCGCATGTTTCGCTGGAGGATATCAGAAAAGGAACGGAATATCCTAAGTGTAAATATAGTGGAGAGTAGAAAATGAAACGTATATGTATATATGTTACATACGATCCAGAGAATATTGCAGATAATTACATTGGCGGCCTGCTGCACGAGTTGAGAAAGGCAGTTGCCTGTTTGGTTGTTGTGTGTAATTACGAGTATATATTGGCTGGTATTGAGAATATCCAGCCATATGCAGATAAAATTTATTACCGCAGTAATATGGGATTTGATGCAGGAGCATATAAGGATGCGATCTGCAATTATATAGGTTGGAACGAGATAGACAGGTATGATGAACTTCTGTTGATTAATGATTCATTTTATGGTCCGCTGCATCCTTTTGAAAATATGTTTCATGTGATGGAAAAAGTGAACACGGATTATTGGGGAATGACAAGGTCGCCCGCAGGAAAGTCTGGTAATGGGGACATTTATAGTGAGCATGTACAAAGCTATTTTATTGCATTTAGGAAAAAAATATTGCAGAGTAATGGTTTCAGACAGTTCTGGACAAAGATGGAGTACCCAAAGTCGTATGTGCAGGCAGTGGCTTCATTTGAGCTTTCAATCAATAATTATTTAGAAGGGCGTGGGTTTATTGGAACTGCATTTATGGATATATGTCCATTTCAATGTACTGTAATGGAAAATGAAAACCCATATATGTTATATCCTTTGGAATTGATTCGTGATGCAGAGATTCCTGTGTTTAAAAGGAAGAGTCTGAGTATAGGAAACAAAGGATTCAAAAACGCTTTGGATGCATTGCGGTTTATAGAGAATGAGCGCTTTTATGATGTTAATCTTATTATAAATCATTTAATGCGAATCAATAAATTGACAAAAGACAGGGAAGTAATTAATTTTTCAGCACTGGATAAATTTTACATAGAACACTCAAGAATATTTTTTTATGGAGCAGGACTTTGCGCAAAGAATCTGGCAGAATATTTTAAATATAGGGGATGGATATTTGAGTCGTTTTTAGTAACAAATGTCGAAAACCAGTCAGAAAACTGTACTGCATTTGAGGAAGCTGAGATAAGCGGTACAGATGGCATTATTATTGCAGTGTTAGATGAAACAGCGGTGTTAGAGATTTTAGAAATAGTCCGAAATCGTTTGAACAAGAGCCAGATATTTTGTCTGGATAAAGATATTTAATATTGGAAACCGAAAAGAGAGGCTTGTTTAAATATATATGAGAGATGGGCATTATGTATAAAAAAGCAGATGTGGCAGTCGTCATACCTTTGTACAGGGACTATATAGAACCCTTGGAAAGAATTTCTCTTAATCAGGTAGAGCATATTTTAAAGGAATACACTATTATATTTGTTATGCCTGAGGGGATGGCTTTTCATGAAGGGGACAAGTATAGGAAAGAATATTTTGAAAAAGAACATTTTGTTAGTATTAAGGCATATAATGACCTTCTTCTAAAAACAAAATTTTATGAGCGCTTTACGGAGTTTCAATATATTTTAATATACCAGCTTGACGCTTTCGTATTTGAGGATAGGCTTATGTATTTCTGTGATCTGCAGTATGATTACATAGGTGCGCCATGGCTTAGCGGTGTGCAGGAATATTTAGACAGCCAGCATACAGTGTGGCATGTTGGAAACGGTGGTTTTTCATTGCGAAATGTATCAAAATGTATCAATCTCTTAAAACAAAGGGCTGTTTCAAAAAATTGCGAAATAAATGAGGATGTATATTTTTCGTCAGGAAATTCCGATGATTTTAGGGTTGCGCCAATAAAAGTTGCTTTAGAGTTTGCATTTGAAATGGAAGTAAAAAAATGTTTTGAATTAAACGAAAGAAGATGTCCTTTTGGATGCCATGCATGGGAAAGATTTGACATAAAATTCTGGAAACCCTATATTGAAAAATTTGGATATGAGATTGAGCGTGAATACCTGTCTGCGGGAAATTTCGATGCTGAACATGAAATTTCTTACATGAAGAAAAAGGAAGAAAACTTTTTCTGGAAAAAAATATTTAATATTGATACTTTTGAAAAAACAATGTGTGAAATTCAGGGAAAGATATATATATGGGGTGCAGGTAAACGTGGGCAGCTTTTTGAGAAAATAGTTAGAGAGTCTCATATACACATAGAAGGCTATTTAGACAGTAATGAAATGCTGACAGGGTGTTGTATTGGCACACAGAAAATCGTATCTAATGAGGAGTTTGAAAGGAATAGAAACAGTGCATATGTCATTATAGCCTTGGATCAATACAGGGATGAAGTGGCATTACAATTGGAACAGAAAGGTTTTCGATATAGGCGGAATTATTTGTTCTATACAGATATTTTTAAGAGGATGACAGATAATTATTTTAGCTGCTTAGTAATTAAAGAAATAATATGATTATTGTTTGAATTGGTAATTATAAAGATGTTCAAAATCTGAAAGGAGAAGGGAATAATGAAAAATAAAGTGATTTCAGTATTATCAGCATTAACAGGAGTAGCTCTTGGAGCTGGCATAGTGGGAAAAGTGACAGGCAAGTCATTAAATAAAGTAAGGAGTATGTCGGATAAACATTTTGCACTATTCCAGATGATGAATCAGTGGGTTAAAGTAAAGCAGGAGGGGAAAAACCTTGCCTTATATTTTGAAAAGAATGAATACAAGAAGATTGCTATTTATGGTATGAGTTATGCAGGTGAAACCCTTATGGATGAGCTTAAGGATACTGGCGTAATCGTTGCATATGCCATTGACAAAAATGCGGATTCTATTTATGCGGACGTTGATGTTATGTCAATGGATGATGAGCTGGAATCAGTGGATGCAGTAGTGGTGACTGCCATTACATTTTTCGATGAAATAGAGGAAAATTTGTCAGAGAAGATGGACTGCCCGATTATTTCACTGGAAGATATTTTGTATGAGGTATAATTGATTAACGGTTATTAGGATGTGTTATTGAGAGTAATAGGAAGGAGCCGGCAGAATGTGATGAATATAAAAGTAGAAGACATTATGGATACTATTACAAAGGATATGGATAGTACCAGTATTGCTCAAAAGTATTTAGCAACTTCTTATTATATAAAACAAATAAAGAAGTATGCATCATTCCATGATATTGTGATTTTTGGGGCATCTGAGATAGGCAGGCAGTTATATTTTATGCTGAAAAAAGAAAACATTACATTTGTTCGGGCATATTGTGATAACGATGATGGAAAACAGGGGATTATAATGGATGGCATACAGATTATGAATCCAAATGATGCTGTGAGAAAATATCCAGATGCCGTTTTTATTATAATATCTATGCTGTATGCAGATGAAATGATGAATCAGTTAGTATTGCTGGGAGTACCAGCAACTCATATTTCTTTTTTTGATATACATCATAGTGGGATAGGGGACTAGAAATGGAACATAAAATTGCATTTGTTATTCAAAGATATGGAGCAAATTTTAGCGGTGGTGCTGAATACCATTGCAGGCAATTGGCATTACACTTAAAAAATAATTATAAAATAGAAGTTTTGACTACGTGTTCAAAGTCGGCAGTACCCTTTGATAATTACTTTAATGCAGGAAGAGAAGATGATGCAGGTGTAGATGTAATGCGTTTTAGAGTAAGCGATTTACGCAGTCAGGAGCCTGACGAGGTGCTAAAGCGGATTGATGAATTAAATATAGAACATGATTTTCAATTGATTAAAAAAAGGGGACCATATTGTCCTGACTTAATAAGATACTTAATCAATAATCATGGAAAATATCAGGTAGTTATTTTTATAACAAGTTTATTCTATACAACAGTAGCGGGCATTTTGCTCGGATTTGATAATGCAATCTTGTTGCCGACAGCACATGATGAACCGGACATGTATAGGCATCTTTATGATATAGTTTTTAGTGTTCCCAGAGGTATCTTTTTTAATTCTATTGATGAAAAGCAGTTTATAGAGACCAGATTTCCAAGGGTAAAAAAGATCCCATCATTTACTACATGTGTTGGCATTAATGAATTTCAATTTAAAGGACATAAAAAAGAGAATTATTTACTGTATATAGGAAGAATATGTAGTGGCAAAGGTTGTAATCGTCTTGCACATTATTTTAGACAGTATAAAAAAATGCATCCTTCTGATTTAAAATTATATATGGCAGGAAGTATAGAAAACGGATACAAAGAGGAATATTGTGAGGATATTAAATATTTGGGATTTATAACAGAAGATGAAAAGAACCGAATGTTAGAGCAGGCATTACTGTTTATGATTCCATCTAAATATGAAAGTCTTTCACTGGTTTTGTTAGAAAGTCTGGCAGCAGGTACGCCTGTCATTGTCAATGGAGACTGCAATGTATTAAGAGGGCAGTGTGTGAGAAGCAATGCAGGTTTATTTTATTCAAGCTACTTGGAGTTTGAGGCAGTGTTGGATTATATGTTATCTCACAAAGAAATATATGAACAGATGTGCAGGAACGGGATTGAATTTGTAAAAAATGAGTATAACTGGGATAGTGTAATTGATAATATTAACAAATTCATTACACATATCTGATGGCGATAAAAAATTGAAATAATGGAATATAGTAAAAACATTATATAGGGAGATTTGATGAAAAATACAAATTCATACGACCAGTTATTTAGTATAATAGATGGTTGTGTAAAAGGGATATCATACCAGCAGATGCAGCATAATAAAAATATGATAGTAGTTTCTGTTATAGAAGAAACAAGGTTTCAGAAATTCATTGAAGGTCTGACCGAGTGTAATCCACATATCAGTTTGACTATCATAGCACAGGATTACATGGAAAATGCGTTTCGTGATACATATGGCGACAGATATAGAGTAGTAGGATGGAAAGGCAGATATACAACAGATATAATTAATAAGCTCAGTGAAGAAATAGATATTGCGTCAATAGATGGGTTTGCGTTTTTTACGGATTTGCCAATTAACCTGCGTGATAATAATTTTATGCAGATTGCAGAATTGTTAAAGAATACAGGAAGCATTAATATTTATAGCTCAACAATTGGGAATGATCTGTATGAATATAGGAATATTTCTTTATACAGGCAGGCACTGAGACTGTTTGTAGATATTAATAAAACAATAGATTTGTTTTTGAATAAGGATGATCAGGGTGGCGACATATGAAAATTGGAATACTATCTCAAAATAAAGAAACTAACATTACAGGTATTAATCGTGTGACAATAGGACTGATGACGGAACTATTAAAAATAGACAGAGATAATAAATATTTCTTTTTGGGAAGAACAGACTGGATGGACTTTGATATAGAAAGTATTCCGATAATTCCAGATGCAGGAAAAGAGATCCTGCTGAATTATACACTAACATCATATCCATTGGATATAGTGCATTCACATTATCGCCCATTTCATTTAAATCCTAATGTTCCATGTGGAAAGATTTTGACAATACATGATCTGATACCGCTTTTGTATCCCGAATGGTATAAAAGTCAATATGAATATTTTGATACTGCGATTCGGAAAAGTGCAGAAGAGGCGGATATCATAGTAGCGGTATCTGAATATACCAAGAAGGATATAGTAGAACATTATGGTATTGGTGAAGATAAAGTGAAAGTTGTTTATAATGGTCTTTATCCTTCAAAGTTATTCAGCAAAGATGTAAAAGGAAGTGCATTACAGGAATTGGAAAGTGAGAATTTTATCCTGTCTGTTTCGGGAGTCGGTCCTCATAAGAATCAGGTGGGACTGGTCGAAGCATTTCTTTTGTATAAGAGTAAACATACTGATTCCGATATTAAATTAGTATTGACGGGGCCTGTTCGAAGATATCAGGTAATTCGTGATATAGTGGAAAAACATCCAGATGTATCTTCAAACGTAATTCTTACAGGGTTTGTGAGTGATGAAGAATTGGTATGGTTATATAGAAAATCATTGGCATTTATATATGTTTCATATTATGAAGGGTTTGGTATTCCTGTCTTAGAGGCTTTATCAGTAGGCAAAGCAGTAATTTGTTCAAATACAACATCAATGCCAGAAGTTGGCGGAGATGCTGTGGCTTATTGCAATCCACATGAAGTAGAGTCAGTGTCAGATGCAATAAGTCGAGTGGTTAATAATGAAAAATATCGGCATGAACTGGAAAAAAAGGCAGTTATACAGGCTGAAAAGTTCTCATATATAAAGTCAGCAGAGAAATTGCTTGAAATATACAAAACATTTGAAAAGTGATAAGGGAGAATATTCAAATGAAGAGAATTTTACATATGACCCCGCCAGAAATAAACAATGGTGTATACAAGTATCTGTTTAATCACATGAAGTATATTAACCAGAGTGAATATCAGTTTGAGTTTCTTACCAGAAATAAAGAAGATTTAATGAAATCAAAAGAATTTCATGAATATCATTTTCCCATATGGTCTTTTACAAATACAGAACGAAATGGAAGAGAAGGGCTGCGGAAGGAGATTGTCAGAATTTTGGATAATGGATTTGACGCAGTTCATCTCCATACTAGTATTTGGAGAGGGTTTCTAATTGAGGAGATCGCGATGGAAGTAGGTATTCCACAAGTGATCGTGCATTCTCATAGTACAGGTGTTGATTTCGTATCTGCGGAAGACAGGAAGCGGCTTCTGAAAATCCATGAAGAATATAAAAGGCAGTTTGATATGAGGATGGCAACAGATGTCTGTGCATGTTCAAAGATGGCAGGAGAGTGGCTTTTTGGAAAACAAATACCAAGAGATCAGATCAAGATTCTTCCCAATGCAATTGATGTTGAGCAGTATCATTTTAATCCTGAAATAAGAAAACTCATGCGTAACAGGATGGGAGTAGAAGACAGGATTGTAATAGGAAATATTGGCAGATATTCATATCAGAAGAATCAAGAATTTTTGATTAGGGCGTTTGTAAAAGCGTGGCAAAAAAGAAACAGTCTCTTTTTAATGTTAATTGGGCAAGGAGAATTAGAAGGATATTTGAAAAACCTGATAAAAGAGCTTGGAGTGGAAGATAGCGCAGTATGTCTGAATTGGCAGGAAAATGTGTGGGATTATTTACAGGTCATGGATGTATTCTGTATTCCATCACATTTTGAAGGGTTGTCAATCTGTGCAATTGAGGCGCAAGCGGCAGGCTTGACATGTTATGTATCAGATACGCTGTCAGAGGAGACTAAGATTACTGATTTAGTTGAATATATTCCATTATCTGAAAATATATGGGAGAAAAAAATATCAGAATCTGAAATAAATGTCAACAGGAAATGTATGGATGAAGAGATTGCTAGTCAGGGGTACGATATAAAAAGTGCAGTGGGGCAATTGATAAACGTATATGGATAGGGAGTTAGAAGAAAATGAGAAGGGCTGTTATATATGGAATCGGAGAATATTATTTAAATAACAAAAATAAGCTGCCTGATGATATTGAGATTATAGCTTATGCAGATAGCAGTGAGAAAAAGACAACATTGTATTCAGGAGAAGTTTTTAATGATTTAAAAGTATTGTCACCGGATGAATTATCAGGAGTGGATTTTGATGTACTATTTATATGCACCGATTACATTAATGGGAATCGAATATATATGAGACTTAAAGATACAGATATTGATATGAAGAAAATAAGATTTTTGAATCGTATGAATGCTATAGAAGATAGTTGGGATTATGACATACAGGATGACAAAAGCATTATATCTAAAATTGGAAATGTAAAAATTAGAGAGAGATTTCTTACTGATTTTGATATTGTAACAGAGATTTTTGTAATGAATACATATTATTTTCATATACCAGCAGATGAGATAGTGGTTATTGATATGGGAATGAATATTGGTGCTGCAAGTCTGTATTTTGCCAATATGAGAAATGTCGTATCTGTATATGGGTTTGAGCCATTTCCTGATACATATCAGCAGGCAGTAGATAATTTTGCGTTAAATACTAATTTTATAAAAAATAAGATTCATCCATTTAATATTGCAGTGACAGATAAGGAAGAAATAAAATTGGTTGCAGTGAGTGCAGAACAGACAGGATGGAGAAATATATTCTGTAATGATAATGACAAGACAAGAGTGGAAATTCAATGTATACCAGCGGTAAGTATTGTATCTGGGGTTATAGAAAAAAACTTAGGCAGAAAGATTGTAATGAAGATTGATGTGGAGGGTGCGGAATTTATTATTTTTGACAATCTTGCAAAAACTAACTTGTTGGAATCAGTAGATGTGATACTTATGGAATATCATGAAAGTCCAATAGTAATAACAGATGTTTTAGAACAGTATGGATTTAAGTATGCAGTTACTGGAAAGAATCGTTTTGGTATTTTATATGCGTTTAAATAATTTTTTTGAGGAAATTTAGTATGGAAGAAATAATAGAACTAGATATGCAGAAGAAATATGAATTCACTTCTCGGATATATATATTTGGAGCTCAGTCCCGAGCAAAAACATTAAGAGGATATTTACGATATCTATATCCACAGATAGAAATCTTATCTTTTCTGGTGGATGATATTGAGGGGAATGAAACGTCAATAGATGGTGTTCCAGTGCGTATACTGGATTCTGTAGAGAAAATTGATAGTTCGTGCGATATATTTATTGCCACAAAAGGGATTTATCATGAAGATATTACAAACAGACTCAAAAAAAGAGGAATGGAACGAATAATTCCGATAACAGTAGAGCTTGATAATGCGTTTCGGAATGCGTATGTTAAAAAGTATTATTGGCAGGAACATGAGAATTTTATCAAGATTACAGATTTGTGCGTCCACCAAAGTGACGCTGTTATATATTCAGCAAAGTCAGTCTATGATAAAACCTTGCAGTCAAAATATAATTGTCCAGTATATGAGAAAGAAATCCAAGTGGGGGCGGCGTTGACATCTCGGAGATTATCCCCGAATGTTTTGACAGATTGTGATGGAGAAAATATTTCTACAAAAAATCGACAGTACTGTGAACTGACAGCACTATATTGGATATGGAAAAATACAAAGGAGGATGTTGTAGGATTGTCTCATTACAGGAGACATTTTATTCTTCCAGATAACTGGCAGGATATTATGTATACAAATGATATAGATGTTATATTGCCAGTTCCGACTTTTGTTTATCCTAATATCAGAGAAAATTATAAAGAAAGACATGATCCATCTGATTGGGAATATATGATGTATTATCTTGAACAAAATTATCCAAATGATTTTAATGAAGCAGAGGAAGTATTTTCTAAAAATTTATATTTCCCTTGTAATATGTTTATTGTGCGGAGAAAAATTCTTGATGATTTGTGCAGTTGGATGTTTCCAATTATAGATGCAGTTGTAAAACATGGTGGTGTCAAAGAAGATACATATTTAAATCGTTATCCGGGATTTATCTCGGAACGGTTGATCACGTTGTATTTTTTAAGAAAGAGTATAAATTATCATATTGTTTATGCAGATAAGAACTTTATTGTTTAGGAATGTTATATGGTGCATTAAATTTTTATATTAATTTGTATTATGTAGAATTATAATACGAAGGTTATGTAGGAGGTACACCATTTATGGAAATACAGATAAATAAAATCTATCGGTCGGATATTGTGCAGGCATTGTCATGCGCTATTTCATGGGAATTTTTGAACAATAAAACTGTACTCATAGTGGGTGCTACAGGTATGATATCGTCAACTATTATCGATATTCTGATGTTGCGTAATAAAGAGTTTAGTCAGCACATACATATTATTGCCATAAGCCGCAACGAAGAAAAGGCAAAAAGGCGTTTTGCAGCATACTGGAATGATACATGTTTTACATATAGTTCCCACGATATCACAACCCCGCTGCCAGAGCTAGGAGATATCGACTATATTCTTCATGCCGCCAGCAATACCCACCCAAGAGCTTATGCTACCGACCCCATCGGGACAATTACAGCCAATGTACAGGGCACCTATCATCTGTTAGCGTATGCGGCATCTCATCATTGTGAACGTTTTTTCTTTTTTTCCTCTGTGGAAATCTATGGTGAAAACAGAAATGATGTGGATAAGTTCGATGAAGAGTATCTAGGCTATATCAATTGCAACACCACACGCGCTGGATATTGTGAAAGCAAGCGTCTTGGCGAGGCGCTCTGTAATGCTTTTTCAGCGCAGAAAGGACAAGACTTTATCATAGGAAGGTTTTCACGTGTGTACGGGCCGACAATGTCCCCGGAGGATTCAAAAGCAATTGCGCAGTTTATCCGAAAAGCAGCGGCAGGCGAGGACATTGTACTAAAGAGTGAAGGAAATCAATTGTATTCCTACACCTATGTAACAGACGCAGCGACAGCGGCACTCTGCCTTTTATTAGAAGGCAAAAGCGGCAGTGCAGTGAATATAGCTGACAGCGCATCGGATATCAGGTTAAAAGATCTTGCATCACTCCTTGCAAAAGAGGTGGGGACAAAAGTGGTGTTTGAACTGCCGGATTCTG
>OFHA01002035.1_pt1 | contig 12495 bp, 11 predicted proteins | sample 1521891 | NCBI WGS metagenome assembly OFHA01 (sample SAMEA3504089, study PRJEB24116) | mouse gut metagenome | biome: mouse gut; feature: mouse-associated habitat; material: faeces | place: Denmark | collected 2011 | reverse complement strand
TGAATCAAATATGGATATATTTTTTTATAATTTTCTTAAGTTACCATATATGGGACAATCTCCCTGCTATATTGCCTATTTTCAATCATTTACAAATACATATGCACCTGTTTTAAAATTAAAATCTCTTTATGAGCAGGCACTGTCTTGTAATGATATTGTTGGTATTTCCATCGCTACACGCCCTGATTGTTTGGGAGAAGATATACTTTTCCTTTTACATGAAATCAATCAAAAAACGTATTTATGTGTAGAATTAGGATTACAGACAATACATGATTTTTCTATCAAATTCATTCGTCGTGGTTATCAAAATGATGTATTTGAAAAAGCTGTTTATCAGCTTTCTCAATATAATATAGAAATTGTAGTACACATTATATTAGGACTACCTCATGAAACAAAACAGCATATGCTTTCTACCATACACTATATTAACCAACTTCCTATAAATGGTGTAAAACTTCAACTGCTCTATGTGCTGAAAGATACGGATTTAGCAGAATATTATCATAGTGGCTATTTCAGCACATTATCGCTCACAGAGTATGTAGATATTGTTTGCGATTGCATAGAATATTTACGCCCTGATATTGTAATACATAGATTAACAGGTGATGGAGATAGCGAAAAATTAATTGCACCTTTATGGAGCAAACAAAAAAGACTTGTATTAAATACCATACATAAAACACTAAAACAAAGAAATTCTTTTCAAGGAAAAAAATATCAATCTAATGAAAAATAATACTACTTTCTTTTTTTATTTGATTTGTATAACAATATTGATATAAATATATTTTATCATTGTAAAAAATGGTTGTTTCTATTGTCTTTTTCATATATACTAAATTTATATTACAAATTTTGAAAGGAAGTGGGCAGTAAATGGACTATTCCGTCAGCCGATTAGCAGAAAATAAGCTGATTATACTATATCTGGTTGAAAAAATGGGTCTTGCCCTTTCAAACAGTGAAATTTGTCAGTTCTCATTAGAAAAAAATTATATGGATTATTTTTCTGTACAGCAATATCTTTCGGAGTTAGTGGAAGCGCATTTGCTGAAAAAAAATAAACATAAAAATCATACTCGTTACACACTGACAACAGAGGGAAAAGAAATTATAAATTATTTTATACAACATATTGCAGAAAATACCAAACAAGAAATTGATACTTATGTACAGCAAAATAAAAAACGTATACACACAGAACATGAAGTGACAGCACGTTATTTTTTAGAATCAAATAACGGATATGATTACATTGTAAAATGTAGTTTGTGTGATAATGATGGTACCAATCTTATGGAAATCAGTGTACCAGTTGCTACAAAAGAACAAGCACAAATCATTTGCAACAACTGGAAAAATAATGTCAGTCGTTTATATGGAACAATATTCAGTGCACTTGTCAGCAATGGTAAATAATATTTTTTATACAAATTTAACTGCTTTATAGAAAAACACCCAATGATTTTTATAAAAATCATTGGGTGTTTTTTTCAAAAATATTATTCACAATGCTATTTTATTTCAATTTAAAAGAACTCTTTAATGATACAATACGATTAAATACAAAATGTTCTTTTGTGGTATCTTTTGTATCTACACAGAAATAACCATTTCTCATAAATTGATATTTATCGCCTGGTTTTGCTTCTTCTATAGCAGGCTCTATATAACAATTTTCTATTACTTCTAATGAATTTTCATTCATTATCATTTCGCCGTTTTCACTTTCTGGATTATCCAGCATCATATAATCATATAATCTTGCTGTTGCTTTCACACAATGGTCAGCACTTACCCAGTGTAATGTACCTTTTACTTTTCTGCCTGTAAAACCACTTCCGCTTTTTGTTTCTGGGTCATATGTGCAATGTACCTCTGTAATATTTCCATTTTCATCTTTTATTACATCAGTACAAGTTACAAAATAAGCACCTTTCAGGCGAACTTCTTTTCCAGGAGCAAGTCTGAAAAATTTTTTAACAGGTTCCTCCATAAAATCTTCTTGTTCAATATAAAGATTTTTTGTAAAAGGAACTTGTCTTGTTCCTAACTGTTCATTTTCTGGATTATTTTCTATATCCATCAATTCAATTTGTCCTTCTGGATAATTTGTAATCACTAATTTTAATGGGTGCAATACTGCCATAACCACTTTTGCTTTTGCTTTTAAATCATCTCTAATACAGTATTCCAATAAGCCACTATCTACAACACTATTTGCTTTTGAAACACCTATTCTTTCACAAAAATCTCTTATAGACTCTGGTGTAAATCCTCTGCGACGTAAACCAGATATAGTAGGCATACGAGGGTCGTCCCAACCATCAACAAGTCCTTCTTCTACCAATGCTCTTAATTTTCTTTTGCTCATAACTGTATTCGTTAAACCTAAACGAGCAAATTCAATTTGTCTAGGTGGATTTTTAGTATATCCTGCCTCTTTTACTACCCAGTCATAAAGCGGTCTATGGTCTTCAAATTCCATAGTACATATAGAATGTGTAATACCTTCAATAGCATCTTCTAAAGGGTGAGCAAAGTCATACATAGGATAAATACACCATGCATCTCCTGTTGTATGATGTGTTGCATGAGCAATTCTATATAATACAGGGTCTCTCATATTGATATTAGGAGAAGACATATCAATTTTTGCTCTTAATGTTTTTGCTCCGTCTGGAAATTCTCCTTTTCTCATTCTTTCAAATAAATCCAAATTTTCTTCTATATTTCTGTTGCGATAAGGGCTTTCTTTTCCTGGTGTATTTAGAGTACCTCTGTATTCTCTCATTTCTTCTGCACTTAAATCACATACAAATGCTTTACCTTCTTTTATGAGTTTCACTGCAACTTCATAATATTTTTCAAAATAACTGGAAGCAAAATAAAGTCTGTCCTCCCAGTCAAAACCTAACCATTTCACATCTTCTTTAATAGATTCTACATATTCTGTATCTTCTTTTGTAGGGTTTGTATCATCAAAACGAAGATTGCATTTTCCGCCATATAATTTTGCCATGCCAAAATTTAAGCAAATTGATTTCGCATGTCCAATATGAAGATAGCCATTGGGTTCAGGAGGAAAACGGGTATGTATTTTATTTAATTTTCCTTCCAAATCCTCCTGCACATAGCTATGTATAAAGTTACCTGTGTTGCTTAAAGCATTTTCTTTTTTTTCTTCCATAAAAAAATACCTCCTATATTTTCATAACATATTGTGTTATCATTATAATACCCATTTATTTCCAATTTAAACAATAATTTTATATTTTATTATAATATAGTGTTTTGCTCAAGGCAATACTTTTACTGTCTATATTTGCTGAAATATGTTGTATTTTCTGTTAACCAATTTCTAAAATGTTTATCTACAATTTGCACACCACTATCATTCAAATGAGCATCGTCTCTAAAATTATCATTTGTCAACATAGGTGTTTGTTGATTCACAATATTATAATCAATATAATTTGCTCCGATTTGTTTTGCTAATTCTGCCACTTTATTATGAATCATATCATAATTTTTAATATATTCCATAGAAACTAATGCAACAGGTGCTGTTACTAAAACAAGCTCACTACCATTTTCACGGCATAACTCTGCAATTTTTTTAACATAACTAGATTGTGTATCATCTAGTTCCCAATACCTACCATCTAATGATTTAAACTGATTCGTTTCGTTATATTCTCCTGGAAGCATACCCATATTGCAGTATACATACCCCTTTGAACGATAATATTCTTCTCCTTTTTGATATTCTATTTTTTTCTTTTTCAATCCATATTTTTCCTCTAATTTTTTTTCTATTTGATTCGCCTCATAAGCAAAATAATCTTGTTGAAATCTCATAGGTAATAAATAATATTTCACTTTTTCTCCTAATGGAAATACTTTTTTAATATACTCCTTTTTTAACTTCTCATTTTGAAGTACTTCAAAAAAAGAATTTGCCTGTTTCATTTCAAAAGTATCGTCCAATACGTCCCAATATATTTCAAGTACAACTACATCTGGCTTTTGTGTATGATAGATTTCTCTTAATTCATAATAACTTGTATCTAAATGCTGTAAAGGTGTACCCATTTGATAACTATATATATTAAAATAACTATCAAAATTTTCGGGGTCAAATGTACAGTAAGAATGTGATGAACCTATAAAAACCATATTCAAGCTATTTTTAGGTAAATTATAAAAATCTTCAAAACGCTTTTGTGTAAAAGCATTTATAACATTATGACTTGCTGCTTTTTGGTAGCGAAAACCAACTTGTTGAAATAATATCAATACACAAAATGCATAAATGATAATACTGATAATACATTTTAAATTAGAAACGAACTTTTTTTTCATATAGAAAAGCTCCTTTATTGTTTTCTGTAATCTATATTATTTTTTTCATTAAATTTTCTTTAAAATTGAAAATAAATAAATTCTCCTGAATTGCTGAAAACACCGTTAGAAAGTACCCAAACACTCACAAAAACATAAAAAGCCATACGAACAACACAATTTCTTTTTTCTATACCATCTATTACATGATATTTTCCTGTTGCAATTTCTGCAAACATTAAAAATAAAATAGATAGTACAATTACAATCAATTCATATAAATTGATACCCATACTTGTAATAATTTCATAGATGTATTGTATGCTTGTCCATTGCCCTACATCATCTAATAAATGCCTAAAAATATAAATAGCATCTGTTATAGTGTTTGCTCTGAATATAATTAAGCTGATAGAAAAAAGTAAAAATGTTGTGATAATACTACAAAAATTCCAAATAACATTATGCTCTAAATGGAGTACACGTATTATCCTTTTCATTACTTTTTCTGTTAATACACCCATTACCAAATAAATACCATGCAAAGCACCCCATATTGCAAATGTCCAGTTTGCACCATGCCAAATACCGCTTACAAAAAATGTAATAAACAAATTAATACATTTTCTTATTATTCCTTTTCTATTTCCCCCTAAAGGAATATAAATATAATCCATAAACCATGTAGACAATGAAACGTGCCATCTTCTCCAAAGTTCTTTTATACTTTTTGAAAGATATGGCTTATCAAAATTGTGTATCAAATCAAACCCTAGCACTTTAGCACTTCCTAATGCAATATTGGAATATCCGCTAAAATCACAATATATTTGAAATGCAAATAATATTGTTGCAAATACAAAATAAAAGCCATTATAACTTCCTACATTATTGTATATTGTATTGACAGCAGTAGAAGCTCTATCTGCAATAACAATTTTTTTAAAAAATCCCCAAAGCATCCATTTTAATCCTATTAAAACATTTTGTTTATAAAATTTATGCCTTTTATAAAATTGGGGTAATAAGTTACTGCTTCTTTCAATAGGTCCTGCTACTAGCTGTGGAAAAAATGTAATAAAAAGTGAAAATATACCATAATGTCTAACTGGTTTTATTTTATTTCTATAAACGTCTATACTATAACTGGTAGCTTGAAATGTATAAAATGATATACCCATAGGTAGTATTATATCAAAATCTTTTGCAGGATATTGTTCTAGAAACATTTTTGCTTTTGCAAATGCTTCCTCTTTTCCTAAACTATTGTAATACCATTCTATAAATTTAGAACAAACAGCCATAATTGTTTCATTTACAAATACAGAATATTTAAATAAAAACAATAAACTAAAATTAATCATCAGTGTTATAATTAAATATTTTTTTCTTTTTTTATTATTTTTTTCTCTATACATAATCAAAGAAAAAATATAATTTATAAATGTTGAAAATACAATTAACAATATAAATATAATTTGTTTAGGACGCCAACAAATGTAAAAATAATAACTGGCAATTAAAAGAAGTATCCAACGGAATTTATGGGGTGACATATAATATAATATTACCACAGCAATAAAAAATAATATAAAATGAAAGGAATTAAATAACATATTGCACCTCTAATACTATAAACAATCATAATTGATTTAATTTTTGAAGTATATTTTCAGCTTCTTTTTTAATATAAGGTATTTGTGTATTGTCAAATATATATTTTAATAATTTTTCTGCCTCTGTGATTTCATTATCTGCAATTTTTTCTTTTGCCCATAATACTTGTGCAGATTGTTTTTCCATAGATTTTGCTGTTTCTTCTTTTATAATATTTTCTAAATATGTAAAACCTTGTTCTCTTTTTCCCAATGCAAAACTCCATAATGCAAATGTTTCACCAAAACTATTTTTAAAATAGGGTAATTTTAAACCTTCTTTTAAAAAATCTTTATGACATTCCATTATAACACACGCTTTTTTTGTTTCCCCTGCCCAAAAGATATTTAAAGTTATATTATTGTAAAGCAACATTTGACTTCTTTTATCAATATTATTTACATCAATACATTCTAAATACGTATTTGCTTGTGCAAATTCCCCCTTTAATGTATATCCTATCGCCATGTTTATTGTTAGCATTGATTTTAAATATTTATCTTCTGTTTCATTTAATAATTTTTTCATGCCTATAATATAATTATCAATATCGCCTTTATCTAATTTTCGTAATAAAGCTCCCATTTTATGTGTTAATAGTTTCCTTTTTCTCATTTGATAAGGAATCATTATTATAATAAATACAATATAGGATATAATCAGCGTCATAAATAATGAACATTTAGATAAATGGAATACTCTCCCTACAATCATCATCAATGTACCTAATAATACACCAAAAAATAACACTCTAACAATTGTATTTTTCAAATTCATACTATACCTCCATATTTTTTATTGTTGATTTATTTATCATGATTACTGTTTTTCTTAAATGATAATTTTTACACATTTTATAAACTATTTTACCACATACACACTCTACACACAAACTGAAAAAATGTATTTATAAAATTATATTGTTTTTTATTGTAATATATTATCATTCATTGTAAAATAAAAGCGAATCATTTTTATACAGAAAGGATTGCTATTATGATTTCTTTTACAATACATGATACAAAAGAATTTATGCATTTACTATTAAAACAAAATACATTTGATAATTTTTGCATTTATCGAATGGATATCACAACATTTGCTTTGTTTCAAATAGATGGTTATAAAAATAAAGCGTATTTTTCACCAGCAGAGCAAGAATTAATAACAGAAAATTATTGTTTTTGGAAAGAAATACGACATTATGCTTTTGAAATTATAAAAGGACAAAAATTACCCAAACAGATTAAAATCATATTTTCTATACCTCAAAATAAAACTGAAATGATTTGTGCTACTCCAGCAAATTATTTTCTGAATATTAGTTTTGAACATAATACAATTACCTGCACAACAGGCTGTTCTCTGCTAAAATTTTCTATGGACAAAACAGCAGAACATGAGTGGGATAAGTGGGTATTAGAACTATTTCAAAAGCTAAAAATTGCTATCATAACACAATAATATCAGCACTCATTTAAAGTGAGTGCTAATTTTTTATTGACATTTTCATTTTCAGTGTTACAATATTTTTTAGATACTATTTTATTTTTTATATTACTACTATGATTTGTGAAATATAAGGAGGCATATTTTCATGACACAAGAAAAAGGAAATCTTTCTATTAACAGTGAGAATTTTTTACCTATAATTAAAAAATGGCTTTATACAGATAAAGACATTTTTATTCGTGAACTGGTTTCAAATGGTTGCGATGCTGTTACAAAATTAAAAAAACTGTCTTCTATGGGAGAAGCAGATATTACGGAAAATGAAAAATTTGAAATCAACGTCACATTAGACGAACAGCAAAAAACACTTACTATTACAGATAATGGTATTGGTATGACAGCAGATGAAATCAAAAAATATATCAATCAAATTGCATTTTCTGGAGCAACAGATTTTTTACAGAAATTTCAAGAAAAAGCAGAAGAAGATAATGAAATTATTGGTCATTTTGGATTAGGCTTTTATTCTGCATTTATGGTAGCAGATAAAGTTGAAATTGATACACTATCTTACCAAAAAGATGCAGAAGCAGCAAAATGGATTTGTACAGGCGGTATTGATTATGAAATGGAACAAGGTACAAAAACAGAAAGAGGAACTTCTATTACATTATATTTAGGTGAAGATGGTAAGGAATTTTTAGAAGAAAGCACATTATATAATGCTTTGAAAAAATATTGTTCTTTTATGCCTGTACCAATATTCATACACATTGAAAAAGAAGAAGAACAAGAACAAGAGGAAATGATAGAACAAGATATAGAAGAAAACAGCAACGTGATACATCTTTCACCAGAAGAAGCAGAAAAAGTATCTTCAGCAGAAGAAGCAAAAAAAATAGCGGAAGAGAAAAAGCAACAAGAACAAGAACCAAAACCATTAAACGAAACAAATCCTCTTTGGCAGAGACAGCCTAAAGATTGTACAGATGAAGATTACAAAACATTTTATCATCAAGTATTTATGGATATGAATGACCCATTATTTTGGATTCATTTGAATATGGATTATCCTTTCCGTTTAAAAGGAATATTGTATTTTCCAAAATTGGTCCAACAAATGGATATTACAGATGGCGAAATTAAATTATATTCTAATCAAGTATATATTGCTGACAATATCAAAGAAGTTGTTCCTGAATTTCTTTTACTTTTAAAAGGTGTTATGGATTGTCCTGATTTACCTTTAAATGTTTCCAGAAGTGCATTACAAAATGATGGTTATGCTCAAAAAATGTCAAATTATATTACTAAAAAAGTTGCAGATAAATTAAATCAATTATTTAAAAATGAAAGAGAACAATATGAAAGCTTCTGGGATAACATCAGTATATTTATTAAATTCGGCTGTATGAAAGAAGAAAAACTTTATGATAAAATAAAGGATTCTTTACTTTTAAAAACAACAGATGGTGTTTATGAAACAGTAAGCGAATATTTAGAAAAAAATAAAGAAAAACACGAAAATAAAATATTTTTTGTATCTGATGAAAATCAACAAGCACAATATATACGTCTTTTTAAAGAGCAAGGACTAGAGGCAGCAATACTTTCTTCTCCTATTGATAAACCTTTTGTCTCATTTTTAGAATATAAAAATGCTGGTGTAAAAATACAAAGAATTGACGCAGATATCAGTGATACATTACAGCAAAAAGAGCAGGAAAAAGATGAAGAAACACAAAAAGCAGAACAAACACAAAATGAAGAACTGCAAAATCTTTTCAGAGGCATATTGAACAGCGAAACACTTAAAGTAAAAGCAGAGCCTCTAAAAGCAGAACAGGTTTCTGGCATGATTGTATTAACAGAAGAATCTCGTAGAATGCTTGAAATGAAAGAAGCATACGGAGAAAATGAACAAATGAAAATGCTTTTTGCTACAGCAACACCAGATGAAACACTTGTATTAAATAGCAATAACAAACTTGTAAAATTGGTATGCAAATGGAAACAAAATGCTGATAAAAAAGAGGATTTAGAATTGATTTGTCGTCAAGTATATGATTTGGCACTTATGAGCCATAAAACATTATCTTCTGAAGAAATGACAGCATTTATTGACAGAAGTAATTTACTTTTGGAAAAACTTGCTTGTCTTAAAGATTAATTTTTCACAAAAAATTCTATTTTATTACAACAAGTATTAGTATTTTTATAATTTTATATTGTTTTTTATCAGATTAATATAAATTACAATATTGTTAGACTCTTTACACCTCCTATTTTCGATGATATACTACAAATATATCAAAATTTAGGAGGTTTTTACATGGAAAAAATATATCAAGGTAAAACAAAAGATGTATACAAATTGGATAATGGCAACTTTCAGCTTGTGTTTAAAGATGATGTAACAGGCGAAAATGGTGTATTTGACCCAGGTGCAAACACTGTAGGATTATCTATTGAAGGTATTGGACGTGAAAATTTAAAAACAAGTGTTTATTTTTTTGAAATATTAAAACAATCTGGTGTAAAAACACACTATGTCAGTGCTGATGTTAATGCATCTACTATGGAAGTACTTCCTGCAAAAGTATTTGGTAAAGGATTAGAAATTATATGCCGTTTTAAGGCAACAGGCAGCTTTATACGTCGTTATGGAAATTATATTGAAGATGGTACACCTTTAGATGCTTATGTTGAAGTAACATGCAAAGATGATGGCAGAGGTGACCCACTCATCACAAAAGAAGGATTGGATGCATTAAACATTATGACACCTGCTCAATTTGATGCTATTGTTACAGAAACAAAACAAATCTGCACAATCATTAAAGATACATTATCCAAAAAAGGCTTAGACCTTTATGATATCAAATTAGAATTCGGTTACTATAATGATGAAGTCATATTAATTGATGAAATTGCATCAGGTAATATGCGTGTATATAAAGATGGTGTTATTGTAGATCCTATTGACTTAACAAAAATGATATTAGCTTAATTCACAAAATACATTATTTACAAGGATATGTTGTCGTATGAATCAATACAGTTTAGATATAGATTCTATATCATGGCATAGAATCATTACAACTTATGGTACAGCAAAAGAATTTCCACAATATTTTAAAATATTATGGGATATGGATAACAGTACACAAGTAAAAAATGCACTTTCTGAAATAATATCAAATGTAGAACATCAAAGCACACTTTTGCCTGTAACACCATTTGCTACTGTTTTTTTAGTTGATATATTAAAACATACCTATCAAGAAATGGATAATCATGCTATTGCAGTTTTTATTGTAAAAGAAATACTTTCATTTTTTGAAGTAATAGCAGAATGTTTTCATGATACTTGTGAAATGTTTTTTATAAAACAGCAGAATATTAAAATATTTTCCGATATCTATGATATACTATTGGAAGAATATTTACTTCCTAATGAATATAATGAAGAGGACGAAGATGCTCTTATAGAAGAAATTATGGAACTGTTTTCAGAAGAATTGGCTTACAATATTTATTATTATTCCTATCAAGCAATATTACAGTGCAAAGAATGGTTAAGTACTATAAAAAGTAATGCTTCTATTACACAAGAAATACAAACATTGTTATCATTATTATATTAAAAAAATCCCCTCTTTATTATTTATAGAGGGGATTTTTTTATCATTTTCAATATATTTATCAATAAAATGAATCAAAGCTATTTTTATATATATCTAAAAAAGAAAATAATAATGTTATTTCTTCTTGTAATTCCTTTTCACAATCTGGTTTCCACGCTCTTTGTTGTGCATATATCTGCCAATTATGTTTTACTGTACCAAATTGCAATTCTGTTTCTAAATAATCACAAGCATTTTTAAAATCTATCATAGCTTGTTCAAATGCTTTTTCTGTATCTATAAAAATGGTTCTGTTTAAAGCATTTATTCCAGTCTTATAGGCTTGTTTTGATTTAAAATAATTATTTACTGAACAATTATATTCTATAGCATTTTTATAAATATCACTTTTTTTATTTTCAAAAGCATATGTTGAAATAATAGGATAACAAAGTATTGCTAAAACAATAAATATAAAAAAAGTATAATAAACATTTTTTACTTTCATATCAAATTCCTCTTTTCATACACCTAATTTTTATACCTAATAATGTTAATAGTATTATTATAGTATATATAGCAAGTATTATCAAGAGTACAAATCGTATTTATTTTAAAACTTACCAATTCATTTTTTGTTTAAATTCTTTTGTCCATGCTGTATCCCATTCACTATATAAATAATAGTCTAAATCATAAATATTAATATAACTAAATTTTTTAAATTGTAATATCATACCTTCTGGCTGACCATATTCATCTACAAAATTTGTATATAAATCATCTCTGAGTGTATATTCTCTTTCAAGACTTCTTTTTCCTTCCACTATAATGATACCTTTAAACACATCATCTGTTAAAAAATAACTATAATATGTACCAGAAATTGTTACCATAATTTTTTTTTTAGAAACTTCATCAAAACAGTTTAAAGATTTTTCTATATTCGTTTTTTGAGGAATCGTATATCCTGCAAAAACAAATATACAAAATATTGCTGTTAAAATATATAATAGTCTTTTAAAATATTTCATTTTAACACCTTCTTTACTCAAAACTATCACTTATACTTTAGCTTCATTCATATATTAAACTATAATAGTCTTTTTTTGTCAATCTTTTAATAACTTATGGGAGTGGCTAAATGCGCATTTAAAACATTGAGAATTTTGCTCTCTAAATAACGATATCATTGTGTTTGCAAAAGATAAAGTTCTTTATCAAACTTTCTTTTAAGAAAGTTTGCAGGGTGCTGAATGTCTGGTGGACATTCAGCACCGACCGAAGCGAAGCGTAGACCGGACAGCGTCTGCAAATAAAACAATATTCTTCTGTTAAAACATTGGAGCGTTGCTCCAAACCTCACTCGCTTTTTGAAAAAAGCGAGGCAAAAACTTTTATGGAA
>OFHA01002032.1_pt1 | contig 12512 bp, 8 predicted proteins | sample 1521891 | NCBI WGS metagenome assembly OFHA01 (sample SAMEA3504089, study PRJEB24116) | mouse gut metagenome | biome: mouse gut; feature: mouse-associated habitat; material: faeces | place: Denmark | collected 2011 | reverse complement strand
AGATGCAGAGCTGCCGGACGCAGACGGGGCGCTGACTGTGATGTCACGGCTGCTGTTTTTTATGACCGTAATATTCCCGGCTGATGTGTGAACAGTTATATTGATTTCTGTCCTGTTTTGTACGTTCAGGCTGACCGCGGCAGTATTGCCGGAAACTTTAATCGAGCTGCCTTCCGAGCCTTTTTCCAATACCAGTTTCAGGCCCGCGCTGCTATCTAAGGCCACATTCGCAGATGTAGTAATCGTTGCAGATGCAGATACCTTAAGCGCGATTGCCGTCTTTGTGGAGCCGGATAACGCGATATTCATCTCTTTGGAAACAGTGACGCCATTTACTTTTCCGGTCTCATCCACCGCTATTTTTACATCCGCTTTCGGGGCATCCAAAGATACGTCCGATACTGTGCCTTTGACATCCATATCTGCTTTGGCACTTTCTGCCGCTGCATCCAAAGATACATTGCTGACCGTCCCTCCGTCTGCAACCGCCATGTTCATATCGGACTGCGGCGCGGCAAGCTTTACATCTCCAACGCTGCCGCTGACATCGATGTCCAGTTTCGTACGCTGCGCTGCTTCCTCAACCGATACATTTCCCAGGGAACTTCCCTGCGAAACAGATACCTTCGCATCGGTGTCCGGCGACTGGAATGAAACTCCGTTTACGGTTCCGTTCACTTCCAGCGCCACTTTTGCGCCCGTCTGCGCAAATGCAATGCCGCTGACACTGGCACCTTGCGATACAACAATGCGTGCGGTCTTTGCAAATATGTTCAGAAAATTGCCGGCTGCGTTTTCCAGCCACGTGCTGTCCTTGATTGCCTGCACAGAAATGGACTTAAAAGTTCCATTATTTTCCATATCCGCATTCGGTGCATCTACAATCAGATCAATCCCCGGATAGTCCGCTTTCGGAATTGTAAATGCACCCTCCGCTTCCGTCTGGAAACGAAGCGTCTTTACAGCCGTATTTTTCAGCGCCGCCTCAAGCTGCTTCTGGCTGGACACTGTCACATCTTCTTTCTGCGCCTGTTCCGTGTCCGGAGCTTTTGCTGCGGCCGCCTTCACGTGCACCCTGCATGACAGCTGTTTGCTTTTTGTTGTTTTCTTTCCATTTTTCAGGACTGTGCGTGTAACCTTTACCCGAATTACTGCAGAACCTTTCCCTTTGCCTTTCAAAAGCACATACGTCTTTTTCTTGCCGTATGGCTTGCATACCGCAGCATTCGTCGTCGTCACTTTTTTGATTTTCCACCCCTGCTGATTATTCACCAGCTTGAGCTTATAGCCCTTTTGCCCGACTTTTAAGGTTTTTGACCTGACGTTTAGCTTTACCTGTTTTTGTGCAGCCGCCGATGCTTCCAGTACAGGCACGCACGGAGCCATGGCTGTGCTGCATGACATGATGAAAGCTAAAAGCAATGCAGCTTCCATTTTTAACCGTCTGATACTCATTGATGTTCCCTCCTTGTTTGTTCATCTGCCATTCAGCAGTCTGCTTTTATTTTACCTGATTCAGGTAACAAAAACAGCCTTCTGGTACAAACAGCACGTTTTTTGATACAATAATACAGGAAGCGTTTGCCGGGCTTCAGAATGAAGTGATAGAGAAGGATATAAATGAAAGAAAATTTGAACTCCCCGGCATTGGAGAATGAGCTGCTGGATGCGGTGGCAGGATATTTGAAATCGGGTGAAGGGAGATGATATTATTTCAAGCAGAGTAAACGGTATTTTTTCGGCGAAACACCTTTATATTCCCGAAATTTTCGTATGAAGTAGCTGAAATTGTCAAATCCAACAGAAAGCGCAATTTCAAAAACTGGCAGTTCTGATTCAGACAGCATTTCACAGGCTTTTTCTATTCTGTATTCGTTGATAAAGCTGACCGGTGTCTTTCCAATCTCCTGTTTAAAGTAGTGGCAGAAATAATTGGGACTCATAAAGCATATTTCAGACAACGTCTGCAAAGATATGGATTCTGCATAATTGATATGAATATATTCGATCACTTGTTTTAGTCTGCTTAATGAGTCCTTTCTTTTTGATGATAACGTATTCTCATAAAAATAATCTGCCTGAAATAATAATTCAATCATATGCAATATGTGAAGCTTAATGCTGAGAAGGGCACATATAGGCAGTGTATGATAAAGTTTTATAATCTCCTTCATATGGAACAGAATCTGTTTATGGTCTTCTGGTGAAAATACAGAGCAGAAGGCCGGGAACAGCAAGGTCCCATTTGTAACTGGACGGATGAAATTATGCTGGCAGGCGTCATACAGCGAAAAATCTAAAAAGCCTGGGTTAAAGACAACGGCATGGTGCAGGGATTCCCCAGCGGATTTGATTTCATGCAGCTCTCCGGAATTGATGAAACAGAATTCACCAGGATTTAAAACAAAGGATTTTCCATGAATGGTTAAATTCAAAATTCCATACTCCGCATATACCCATTCCAGTTCTTCGTGCCAGTGCTGTGATACAAAATAAAATCCGTCTTTGTCATGGTGCGAATATACTTGTAATGGAAAGACACTCGTGCCGTGGGTTTTGTCTTCATGATAGGCACGTGACATATTTATCAGCTCCTTAATCGTAAAATAGTGTTATTATCTGGTAAAATTATGCAAGCAATCAAGGCTCCCTTCCAGTATACTGTAATCACCGAAGAAAAACAAGAAGTGAGGTCAGAAAAAAATGGTGAATGAAAAGTGGTGGAAAAGCAGTGTCGTATACCAGATATATCCACGAAGCTTCTGTGACAGTAATGGTGACGGAATTGGTGATATTAACGGTATTCGCTCTAAATTGTGGTATCTGAAGGAGCTTGGGGTTGACGTAATCTGGCTGAGCCCGGTATATGCTTCTGCGAATGCGGATAATGGCTATGATATATCCGATTATTATGGAATATCACCAGAGTATGGTTCGATGGAGGATATGAAAGCTCTGATTCAGGAATGTGAAAATTGTGGTATTAAAATTATTATGGATCTGGTGGTGAACCATACTTCGGATGAGCATCCATGGTTCGCAGAGGCGAAAAAATCGAAGGATAATCCATACAGGGACTATTATATCTGGCGAAAGGGAGAAAAGGGCAGTCCGCCCAATGAACTGGAATCCTGCTTTGGCGGCAGTGCATGGGAATATTCGCAGGAAACGGGAGAGTATTATCTGCACTTCTACCATAAAAAGCAGCCGGATCTGAACTGGGAAAACGAAACGATGCGGAAAGAAATCTGGAAAATGATGAATTTCTGGATTGATATGGGTATCGGAGGTTTCAGGATGGACGTGATTGATGTCATTGGGAAAATCCCAGATCGGAAAATTAAGGAGAACGGACCAAAACTTCACGAATATCTCCGGGAAATGAACAGGGAAACGTTTGGAAATAAAAATCTGATGACGGTTGGGGAATGCTGGGGAGCGGATATTGAGAATGGAATTTTATATTCTGATCCGGAAAGAAAGGAGCTGGATATGATTTTTCAGTTTGAACAGATGCTGCTGGATCAGGTTCCGGGGAAACAGAAGTGGGATTTGAAGCCCCTTGAATTGAAAAAGTTAAAGCAGGCTTTTGCGAAATGGCAGAAAGCTTTGGGAGAGAAAGGATGGAACAGCCTTTTCTGGAACAGCCATGACCTTCCGAGAATCGTTTCCAGATGGGGAAACGACAAAGAGTACCGGACAGAGTCTGCAAAGATGCTGGCAACCGTGCTTCATGGAATGAAAGGGACGCCTTATATTTATCAGGGAGAAGAAATCGGGATGACCAATTATCCGTTTTCGGGTATTGAGGAGTTTTTTGATGTGGAGTCTGTCAATATGTATCAGGAACGAAAGCAGATGGGATATCAGGAAGAAGAAATTATGAAATCCCTTTGTGCCAAGGCAAGGGATAATGCAAGGACTCCGATGCAGTGGAACAGCGGTTCCCAGGCAGGATTTACAGAAGGGATTCCCTGGTGCAGGGTAAATCCCAATTATACACAAATCAATGCGGAAAAGGCATTAGAGGATCAGAATTCTATTTTCTATTATTATAAAAAACTAATCAGTCTCCGAAAAAAGGAAGACATATTAATCTATGGAGCTTTTGAACTGCTCTGCCCGGAGGATGACTATGTTTTTGCGTATATTAGGAAATGGAAGGGAAAAAAATGGCTGGTGGCCTGTAATTTCTATGAGAAGCCGGCAGGCTTCCATTATCCCGGGAAGGGCAGGGTGATTTTGTCGAATTATGAACAGGATTCTGAAACCCGGCTGGAGCAGATAAAATTACGTCCATATGAAGCAGCCATCTATGAAATTATATAATCAAGAAGGAGGGACAAAAAATCATGACAAAGGAAGAACGCTATCAGGCGTCTGCGGAAGAACTTTTAAGGCTGGTCGGCGGAAAAGAAAATGTTATCAGCGCCGCTCACTGCGCTACCAGGCTCAGACTGGTTTTGAAAGATGAGTCAAAGGCGGATGTGGATGAAATCCTGAAGGTCGATCTGGTGAAGGGGCAGTTTGCCAACGCAGGCCAGTTTCAGATTATTATCGGCAGCGGTACCGTAAATGAAGTTTATAAACGCTTCATTGAAACCGGAGGGATTGCGGAGGCAACGAAGAACGAAGTGAAGCAGGCGGCTGTCCAGAAGATGAACCCGCTGCAGCGGCTTGTAAAAACACTGTCTGACGTATTTGTACCGCTGATTCCAGCGCTGGTTGCCAGTGGTCTGATGATGGGCTTAAACAATGTACTTACGGCAAACGGGCTGTTTGTGTCAGGCCAGTCCTTAGCAGAAGCATACCCGGCACTTTCCGATATTGCTGCTATGATTAATACGTTTGCCAGTGCTGCATATGCTTTTCTGCCTATCCTGATTGGATTTTCTGCCACAAAAATGTTTGGGGGCAATCCATATCTGGGGGCAGTTATCGGCATGATTATGGTTTCAGGAGATTTACTGAATGCTTATGCTTACGGTACCGCTGTAACAGAAGGGACGATTCCGGTATGGAATATTCTGGGGCTTACGATTGAAAAAGTAGGATATCAGGGAACGGTTCTTCCAGTGCTGGCTGCTTCTTATATTCTGTCGTTTGTGGAGAAGAAGCTGCATAAGCATATTCCGGAGATTCTGGATAATCTTCTTACACCGCTGCTCACGGTTATGATTACCGGATTTATTATTTTTACGGTTGTCGGCGGGGTTATGAGGACTGCGGGTGATATGCTGACAAACAGCTTTGTGTGGATGCATGATACGTTAGGGATTATCGGCGGAATGGTTTTGGGATTTTTATATTCTCCCCTTACTATGACGGGTATGCATCACAGCCTGCTTCCGGTAGATATCCAGATGGTAGCGGCAGGCGGCTCCTTCCTGCTTGCCATTGCGTCCTGCAATAATGTGGCTCAGGGCGGAGCAACCCTCTGTGCCATGATTCGGACAAAAGATAAAAAATTAAAGAGCGTTGCGGCAACTTCGGGTGTATCTGCTATGCTGGGTATTACAGAGCCTGCAATGTTCGGCGTAAACCTGAAACTGAAATATCCGTTTTATGGCGCTATGATTGGAGCTGCTCTTGGAGGCGGATATGTAACTATGACAAATGTTTTAAATACTGCCCCGGGAACTGCAGGAATTGTTGGATTTGTCTGTGTGCCTGCGTCCAGCATGCTGAACTTTTTGATTGGTACGTTCATTTCTATCGCTGCAGGATTTATTTTTACATACATCCTGTCAAACATGAAAAAGTTTAATAAAGAATTGGAGAAAAAAGAAGTTTTCATGGAAGAAAAAGCTGATACGCCGGCAGGCGCTTTTGAGGCAGCAGAAAAAAATGTAATCTGCAGCCCGCTTACAGGGACAGCAATCCCTATGAGTGAGGTGCCGGATGATACGTTTGCTTCGGAAGTATTGGGAAAGGGCATGGCAGTGATTCCTTCGGAGGGAAAAGTGACAGCGCCTTGTTATGGTGAGATTTCTACACTGTTTGATACGAAACATGCGATTGGCATTACGACGAAAGACGGGGCGGAATTGCTGATTCATGTGGGTGTGAATACGGTAGAGCTTGAGGGAAAATATTATGAGGCACACGCAGCGCAGGGGGACCAGGTAAAACCGGGGCAGCTGCTGCTCACGTTTGATATTCAAAAGATTCAGGAAGCAGGATATTCTGTGACGACACCGGTCATTATTGCCAATACGGATGATTATAAAAATGTGGAGGGCTTAAAGACAGGCGGGATTCACTGTATGGAGCCTCTTATAAAACTGGAGGAAGTGTAATGGAAAATAAAAAGATTGTGTTTTTAGATATCGACGGGACATTTACTGTCCCGTTGGAAAAACCGACAGAGCTTGCAGCAAGGGCAGTACGGGAAGCAAGAAAAAATGGACACAGGGTTTTGATAAATACAGGACGGAATATGCCTATTGTAAGCAGGGAGGTTCTCGAGGCAGGGTTTGACGGTGTGGTTGCCAGTGCGGGAAGGTATATAGAAATTGATGGGAAAGTAATCCGTGACAGTGTGCTTTCGGAAGAAACCATTCAAAAATGCCTGGAAATCTTTCATCGATTCGGTATTTACTGCCGTATAGAAAGTCCGGAGGGGATTTATATTGACAGCAGCCTTCAGGAAATCCTAAGGAGTGCAGAGGCAGATTTGTCTAATTCGGAATTCATCCGGATGAAGAAGGAGCTGGCTTCTGATGCGGGGGTAGAGCTGTATACAGAATATTCCCGCAAGGGTGCATATAAGCTGGGCTTTATCTGTACAGATTTGGCTGATCTTGAGAAAACGAAACCATATCTGGAGCAGGAGTTTCATTATGTAGTACATCCATATGCGAAAGATGCGGACTGCTTTAATGGTGAGATTATAAGGAGAGATATGGATAAAGGCGAGGCGATGAAACGTGTCTGTGAATATTATGGGGCAGATTTGGCAGATACGGTTGCCTTTGGCGACAGCATGAATGATCAGCAGATGCTGGAATATGCGGGAATTGCTGTTGCAATGGGGAATTCCTGCCAGGAATTAAAAGACTGTGCAGATGTTGTCTGTGAGAGTGTTGATGAAGATGGGGTTTATTTTGAATTCAAGAGAATGAATTTGATATAGAAGCAAATGCAGCTGGCGAAGATAAATAAGCCTGCCTTGTACCTGGCGTGAATTTCTGCCAGAGGATGCGGCGGAACCTGACGCAGTCTGTGATGTCAGGGATTTGGAAATCGGGAAACGCTGCGAGCTGATTCACACCGGTTATGTCGGGCTGTACCGCCACCGGATGGGGGATGTGCTGGAAGTGACCGGCTTTTATAACAGCGCGCCGATGGTGAAATTCTGCTACCGCAGGGCGCACGGCATCAATGTCGCAGGCGAGAAAATGGACCAGGGAAGCCTTTCCGATGCAGTGCGGGATTTTTCAAAAATATATCAAATCGAAATTCCGAATTTCTGCGTTTATCCGGACACAGACAAAATACCGGCCGGGTATATACTGCTGCTGGAAGCGCCGCAGTCCGGGCGGCCGGATATACCGGAGCAGGAAGCTGCGCAGACTATGGACCAGATGCTGCGCAGATACAATATCGATTACGACGACTGCCGCAGGCTCAAAGAAATCTGGCCGGTGCGCGTGCACTTTCTAAAAAACGGCACGACAAACCTGCACATGGAATCCCTGCGCCTGCAGGGCATGGATGTGTCCCAGTATAAGCCGGTTCGCATTATCGATACGCCGGAAAAGAAGGCGTTTTTCTTTGGGCAGATTTTATAGGGCTGGAAAAGTTCATGTAATGCATATGAATTTTATTGTAAATACGGGACTTTTTCTGTATAATTGAAACCGGGGTGATAACGTGTCAGACCAGATAAAACGTATCAAATATTGCACCCGGAAGATACAGGCGCAACAGAGGATATGCTGGACATTGTAACGAAGGAGATGCAGTTATTATAGCTGATTTAACAGGAATATCCAAAAGCACAGTGAACCGTATCACAAAGAATCATTGTGACAAAGCGGAAATGGCAGCGGTATGAATATGAAGCATAATAATATAAAGCCGTCAATGATTCTGACACCTTTTTTGTATCGAAAGAAAAATATTGTTGTGGAGTGATAAAAGATATGCTATAATCCCAAAAGAGTAATCGTGTTGCAAGGTGGTAAGCCTCCCTAACTTGAAAAAGAAGGGAGGTGGTGCAGATGGATACATATGAAGTATTAAGCCTGTTACTTTTGGGCGGTAATTTCCTGATTGCGCTGCTTGCCTACATAGATAGGACGAACAAGCGAAAATAAATAAACCTACCTTGTACTTGGCGGTCTAGGTAGGTTTATATAACTGCTATGGAGGTCAACCACTTTGTGGGCGGTTACTCCTTTTATGTCTATAATATAGCATATCTTAGTTTTGATTGCAATAGCTTTTTTTATCTGTCATATGTTTGGCATTATTCCACAATTCTGCATTTTGAGTGGTTACCCTTATTAGTTATACTTATGATTCAGAATCAGGTAAACTTGTACTGGAAAGTGACATAAAAGAACTTGAAGGCGAAGTTATGCAGCTGGTGTAATCCATTTTATCAATCAAATTTTATAAAAATCCATTATGTTTTCTCAGTTTATGCCGATAACTATTAGAATGTGATTATTTTTTGCTGACGGAGGATGCAAAATGAGAGTGGAAACAAATGAATGGAGACCATATGGTAAAATCATTTACCAGAAACAGAACTTTATTGTCAAGCAGGTAGCAATGCTGCCTGAGAAAGCGGCTGAATACGATGAGGCTTTTGGCTATGCCTGCTGCCCGATTCAGTCCTGGCAGTATACGGATTTACATAAGCTGTTTGACGACTGGCGCAAACAGTTTGCCAAGGCATCCGGAAATGGCATCTGCAAGCGCATTCCCTGTATCTGTTATCCGAATGACATGACGTTCCGGTCAGCTTATCTGGCAGGCCTGAAGCACAGCATATTTTTAAATGCCATGAATGATAATCTCGCCAGCGGATGGGAAAAGGCAAGAATCGCTGCGCATGATGCTGTCATGAAAGCAGTAAAATCAAAAGATATGAAAGAAATCTGCAGAGCGGTAGGCTATCCGCCATTTATCATAGCTGCCCTTGGCAAAGCGCTTCTGAAGTTCGAAGATGGAGATGCAATGCCGGCGGTAGCAAAGTTTTATGAGGAGCTGATTACAGGTATTCTTTATGTGCCTGCAGACAAGCCTGACGAGCTGGCATTTAAGATTTCCGATAAAACATGGGAAGTCATTGACTCGGCGGAATTTAATTATTAGCAGTATGAAAAAGCACCTGGAACCGGGTTTCCATGACGGGTTACATCAACCTGTATGAAATCAGAACCGCCGGAGGCGGGGAGGTTCTGCGAGGGTTTATGCCTTGCGGAATGCCCCGTTTTCCGGCAGTTTTTTTGTGTTAAAAAGGATAAGAAAGGCGGGAGTGGATTCCGCTAGAGCGTGTTTGAAAAATGCTTTTCGTGAGATGTACCTTAAGGGGCATGCTATGCTTCACAGTTTGCAGAGTGCAGATTGCGGAAATGATTTTTCAAATACGCTCTAATGCAGCAGTATGCAGATCATAAATTCGCTTGTGCAAACGTCCTGAATGCAGTATAATCGGATAATAAAAGAAAACGTGAATCTGGGAGCAGTTTCGGAAATTTTGAAATCCCAAAAACGTAAGGAGGAACTTGCATGTACCATTGTCAGATACATTTTTATTTCGCAGGCGTACCGTGCAGTGCATTTGACATAATAAAGACAATTACCCCATACGAAAATTTTACGCATCAGTATGCGCAGAGTGAGGGCATATGCCTGAAAGACGCAGCGGATGCGGATGTGATAGTGGCAAACCTGGAAGGCATGGAAGCGGCCAGTGCGGTCAGGACGCTTCTGGAAGCAAAATGTGCGAAAGCACAGCTGATTCTGCTGCTGGAAAAATGCCAGATGGACAGTATCGCGGATTATTTTTGCGAAATCAAAGATTTATGGGTAATGCCAATGACGGAAGCAGAAATCCGGTTCCGCTGTGAGCGGTGGCAGCAGTCTTATAAAATGAGCAAAGACCTCTGGCAGGCAGAGCATTTTTTGGAGGCAACGATTAACAATGTGCCGAATCTGGTCTGGTACAAGGATAAAAACGGCGTTCATAAAAAAGTAAATAACAGCTTCTGCCAGACGGTCGGAAAAACTAAGCAGCAGGTGGAAGGACAGCGGCATGCTTATATCTGGGATGTGGAGCAGGATGACCCGGCATGCATTGAATCAGAGGAAGAAGTCATGAGTCGCCGCAGGACGTTTGTGTCGGAAGAACTGGTGCAGACCGGGACAGGCACGCGGACACTGATGACTTACAAATCCCCGCTTTACGATTTGGACGGCAGTGTCATGGGAACTGTCGGCGTTGCCATTGACGTTACGCAGGAACGGGTGTATGAGCAGGAGATTGTACAGAAAAACCAGACACTGGAGAAAATTTTTACAACGATTGACTGCGGCGTTATCCGGCATACGTCCGATGGCAGCCGCGTGCTGAGTATTAACCGGGCGGCGCTTAAGATTCTCGGGTATGCGTCCCAGGAAGAAATGGAAGCAGACGGGTTTCAGACGGTTGCAGGGTCTATTCTGGAAGAAGACAGGGAACGGTTTACGGAGTGTATCGAAAGCCTGGAAAAAGAAGGCGACAGCGTCAGCACAGAGTACCGTGTCCGGCATAAAAACGGCGAGATTCTGCATATTATGGGAAATGTAAAGCTGCTGATGGAAGACGGCGAGCTGTTTTACCAGCGGTTTTTGCTGGACTGTACCGCGCAGAAGCTTCAGGAAAAGAAAAAGGAGCAGCGCCAGACAGAGCTGATGCAGGCCCTGACTGTGGATTACAGTATTGCCTGCTTTTTTGACCTGAATACGGGAGCCGGCGTGCCGATACGCAGGGACGTGTGTGACGAGGGTGCGTTTACGGCGGATAAGCATGGAAACATTTATTTTGAGCAGAGCATGGAGCAGTATATCCAGGCAGTCGTGCATGAGGAAGACCGGGAAAAGATGCGGCAGTTTTGCAGGGTGGATGATTTGCGCCAGAAGCTGGCGGAGCATGGCGTGCAGCATGCCAATTACCGCGCTGTTACCGGCGGCGAGGTGTTTTATTACCAGCTGAAAGCGGTGCGGGCTGGCAGCTGGAACAGGCAGTGCGGCATCGTTATCGGCCTGCGCAGCGTAGATGCAGAAATCCGCAAGGAGATGGAGCAGAAAAACCTGCTGGAAACCGCACTGATGCAGGCGAACCGGGCCAGCAAGGCAAAGAGCGTCTTTTTGTCAAATATGTCGCATGATATACGCACACCGATGAATGCGATTGTCGGGTTTACAGCGCTTGCAATTGCACATATCGACCAGCACGAGCAGGTAGGGGAATACCTGAAAAAGATTATGACCTCGGGCAATCATCTTCTGAGCCTGATTAACGATGTGCTGGATATGAGCCGTATCGAAAGCGGCAGGATGCATCTGGACGAAAAGCCGTGCAGCCTGCCGGATATCCTGCACGGGCTGCGCAGCATTCTGCAGTCGGATATTCATGCCAAGCAGCTGGATTTGTATATGGATGCGGTGGATGTCTTGCATGAGGAAATCTGCTGCGACAAGCTGCGGCTGAACCAGGTGCTGCTGAACCTGCTGAGCAACGCCATGAAGTTCACCATGCCCGGCGGCATTGTCAGCGTCCGGGTCATCCAGAAGCCGGGCGCGGCGGACGGCTGGGCGGCCTACGACTTCCAGGTAAAGGATACCGGCATCGGCATGAGCCAGGAATTCCTAGCCCACGTCTTCGACCCCTTTGAGCGGGAGCGGACCAGCACCGTCAGCGGCATCCAGGGCACGGGGCTTGGCATGGCCATCACCAAAAACATTGTGGACATGATGGGCGGCGCCATCTCCGTGGCCAGCGAGGAGGGCAAGGGCTCCACCTTCACCGTATCCAACCTGGGCATGTTCGGCATCGAGACCTTTACCCCCATCATCAACCAGCCTGACGCCGCCATTTTGGGCGTTTGCGCCATTCACGACGAGCTGGACATGGACGATGAGGGCAAGCTCTTTAAGAAGCAGGTCATGCGCCTCTCCTGCACGCTGGACCACCGTCTGCTGGACGGGTCCGTGGTGGCCAAGTTTGAGATGGACCTGCGGGATCTGCTGGAGAAGCCCATGAGCATCCTGCTGTGATGAGGAGGAATCACCAATGGCTTTTGAAGTGAAAATGCCCCAGCTGGGGCTGACCATGGAGGAGGGTACGGTCTCCAAGTGGATCAAGCATGAAGGCGACGCCGTCAAAGTTGGCGACGTGATTCTGGAGATTACCACCGACAAGCTGACCAACGAGGTGGCCAGCGAGGCCGAGGGCACCCTGCTGAAAATTGTGGCCCAGGAGGGGGAGGACATCCCCGTCAAGGGACTGCTGGCCT
>OFHA01002025.1_pt1 | contig 12546 bp, 21 predicted proteins | sample 1521891 | NCBI WGS metagenome assembly OFHA01 (sample SAMEA3504089, study PRJEB24116) | mouse gut metagenome | biome: mouse gut; feature: mouse-associated habitat; material: faeces | place: Denmark | collected 2011 | reverse complement strand
CCCGGAGGTCCTTTACACGCATACTATGGATAGCGTGGCAGTATCTCCAGGCGGCGGTGATGGTTCTGGAGGACGATTCACTTTCCAGGGTAGGGAAGTAGCTTTCCGTCCACTTCTGGTAAAGCTCGGCAAGGGTAATATTGTTGTTTTGGACGTCGTAGGGATTGGCTGCATATTCGGCCAATGCCTGGAGAGCCTCTTTTTTGGTCTTGAATGTTCCTATCGGCACACGATTCTGGACTGTTTTGCCAGTCTGTTCGTCTGTGATCCATCCAAGTGTGACACGGGCCAGGTATGGCTTGCGTCGGTTTCCGGATAATTTGGTTACGCCCCCGTAGCCGTTTGGCAGTTTCATGGTATCACTTCCTTTATAGTTTGATATATTCGATTACTGCGCCGAGTCCGGCATAGTCTGTCTTTACCGGATCCAGTTTAAGGAGAGAGGACAGGGCAATCTCCTTCTGATCTGAAACCTTTTCATCCAGAACAGATGTAGGCAGCACATAAAAATCCCAATAGTCCAGATCTAGCAAGGAAATATCCTTTGTCTTGGCAGTAAAGAGACAAAATACATACAAGTCACAGTTACGTTTTGCGACAGTAGATGAAGTGGCGGTAGCATTATACCAAGCCAGTTTTTTTCCAATGTCAAAACGAATTTGAGCAAATATGTTTTCGGGGGTCCAGGCTTGTATGTAAGCGCCAGATTTTACTTCAATCCTGCGTCCAGACCGACTCGTCACGTCAAAAGGGAGCCAATTTTCACGCATTTGTGTATCGTGGGGGACAATTCGATTTAGTGATGAATAAACGAGGAATTCTGCCAATACCCCACGCAGGGTATTGTCGATTAAATCTGAAAACGCCCAGCACCAGAAATCCATAACGGTGATTCCAGCGCTTTTGCCATGCAGGGTAAATTCCTCGTTACCTGTCAGTTGTTGTTCCATGTTTACCTCCGTATCGTTCCAGGAGCGTCCATATTACATGCTTATCAGTGCTGGATGCGGTTGAATAGGCAGCTGTGAGGATTTTATCGTCCGGGACATCATGCAGGCCCAAAAGGTAATCTACGGACACACCAAGGGCTTTTGCGAGTAAAATGATGTTCTTGACAGTTGGTGTCCGAAGCCCGTTCAGGTACCTAGAGATGGCAGCCGCGGTTACTCCGGACAATGCCGACAATTCAGCGCCGCTTACGTTGCTTTGTTTCATACAAAAAGACAGACGTTCCAAGAACTTCTTAACATCCACAGGCAAAGCCGGAAAGCGTGGTTTTGATTCCGGATAAACAGCCGTGGATAGAATAGGATAATAGTTTTTGGCACTCGGCATCTGTGAGAGGGCCATAGGAATGCACCAGTCCTGCAAGCTGCAGATCAGATAATCCAAGCTGGTTCTGCAGGCTGCGGATTTTGGCGATGGTACCGCAGGGGTAATCCCTGGCACCTGAATTAAAGCTGTCGCAGAAAGAAGAGAGGTATAGCAGAAGGGCAGCGCATTTATTCCCAGCTGTTTCCTCGGTTCGCGCCAGCTTAAAGTATTGGACGGCATAATTCATTCGAAAATCCTCCTGTCTTTTATTGCCGGATATAACGCCGGCACCATTCTAAACTGATAATTTTTCCTTTTCATCCAGATATTTTTGTTCCCTCGCATATTGTTCTGCTTCGTTTTCCAGACGGCCAAGATACCGCTGCTGTTTATCCGCAGGAAGGCAGCGGAAAAGTTCGAGAAGTTCATCCTCTTCCATAGTGGTAGTCTTACGCACAGGTGCTTCATGGCCGGTCATAAGGTAGTCCAGTGATACGCCGAAAAAGTCGGCGATTGTTTTCATATAGCGCGCAGGCGGATCGTTGGTACGGGCTTTCCAGGTTGACATTGTAGAAGTCCGGATATTCAGTTTCTCGCAAAGTGTATATGCGCGTTTGTCTTTTTCGTCCAGCAGCTGGTAGATCCTCTCAATGATTTCCATAGTATTCCTCCATATATATGTTCATATTTGAGAAAATAACTATTTACAAACTCGCAGATTCGTGCTATAATAAATACAGAAATACAAAATAATTCAAAGTTGCGAGCAGAGAATGAGCATGTATTTCAAAACAGCAGCGTGTCTGTAAATAGTTATGTATTTATTATAACACGCAGATACGCAAAAAGAAATAGCAAACACGAGAAAGGAGGCATAAATGGATGAATGGAAAACCGTCAGAGTGGTGCGAAGCTGTAAAAAAAACGCTGATTAATAAAGGAATGTCAGCCAGGCAGCTTGCAGAGGAAACTGGCTATAGCTATTCAACGATTTCTATGGTCCTCAATGGCAGGTATACCAGGGGAGGGCGCGTGGAAATTGAAAAAAAGATAGACAGTGTGCTCTGCGCGGAAGCGGTTCCAAAACTGCCGCAGTGGTATGGGGATGTAAAAAATGCCATGCGTGATAAGGGTATGTCAGTCAGGCAGCTTGCAGAGGAAACCGGTTATGCCATTTCAACGGTATCACAAACCATTAACGGGCGTTATTCCAGAAGAAACTATCAGGCAATTGCGGGCAGAATTAACAGTGTGCTTGGAACGAAGGGCCTGCCGGAAAGGTTCTGCGCACCATCAGATGAATGGTGCCAGTCAGTAAAGATCGGACTCATCCAAAAAAACATGAGCGTCAGCCAGCTGGCAGAAGCAGCGGGTGTTACACGAGATAAGATGTCTCATGTGATAAACGGGAGGATGATGGATCAGCAGGTTGTGAATACTGTCAGCCGTCTGCTCGATATTGCGTTACCGGAGTCAGCTTCAGGAATGTCTAAATTATAGCAGAAGGGCAGGCAGCGAAAAATGGGAAAAGGTCCTATGAATGAAAACAATAATGTGTACTTTAAGGCAAGGAAAAAGGCTGCAGCATACAATGAAAGGCTATACAGCAGGGAAGGGGCTGCAGAACTTTTAGGAATTTCGGTGTCAACTCTGGCAGATTATGAACTCGGAAATACGAAAGTTGTTCCTGTAGATAAAGTTGTACTTATGAGCGATCTCTATAATGCGCCTGAACTGATTACAGGGTACTGCATGAGGGAGTGCCCGGTACATGGTTTTTTGCCACTGGCAACAGAAGAAAAAAACCTGCAGGGTATTGCATTGCGTCTTTTGAGAGGGTTCAACGAAGACGAGCTAAAGCACATGAAAGAGGATTTGATTGACATAACTGAGGATGGGATTATCAGCAGTGATGAAGTTCCCAGACTGAAAGAAATTCTGTCAAAGCTGGATAAGATGGCAGAAACCATTAGTGAAATGAAGATCGCTGGAGAAAAATATATTAAGGAGCTGGCAGAATGAGGGGAATAAAAAGGTACATTGCAAGGAATAAGATATGGATTGCTGTTGGATTGGCTCTTACCTGGGCCTTCGTGAAAATGGCATATGCAGAAAGAGGTTATGTGGCATATGGTGGGGAGTGGCTAACATTGCCGCTGATTCTTATGGCAGTGGAAATAGCAAGGAATGTAGTGGGTACGGCAAGGTATCTGTTTGAAATGGAGGATGATTATGAGCCAGACGGAAATAGAAGAAATTGTATCTGAGTTTCGGAAATCAGTCTATGACATCAGCGATGAAGCGGTAACGGATGTATTGAGGCTGTGCCGGAGGAAGATAGAAATCGCAGGACAGCAGGAGGATTACATGAAATTGCTGCTGCCGGATGAACTAAAAAACTATTGTTTCCGCATGGTGATAAATATAGTTTCGTTTGCCAGGACAGCAGAAAAGGAGTGTAGGGAATGTGCAGTATGTGTTTCATGACACCATGCCATCCAAGATGTCCAAACGCGCCAGAACCGGTTGTGGTGAGAACATGCAGCAGATGCGCGGATGGGATTATGGAAGGAGAGGCGTATCTGGATTCTGATGAAGGACCGATATGCGAGGAATGCCTGTCGGATATGACAGTAAAGGAGTATTTAGAATATGTGGGAGAAAAACTAGCCACAGCATAAAAGGAGGGATGGTAAATGGCTCAAATGACTACAGGGCAGTATTTGGAAAATATACAAAATGGCTTGCTTGCCGAATTGACGAAACACAAAGAAGCGTTGCCGCCAGGGTTCAACAGAGAGCGCTTTATCCTGAATTGTATTACGGTGATTCAGGATATGATGAAAGATAAAAAGAAAATGGAGAAGCTGGCAGAGGTAAAGATTGAAACAATTCCACTATGCCTGGCAAAAGGGGCATACCTGGGATTAGACTTCTTTAATGGAGAGTGTTATGCAATCCCTTATGGCGGGAATATGCAGTTCCAAACGGATTATAAAGGGGAAATTAAACTGTGCAAGAGGCACAGCAAAAATCCTGTTAAAGATATTTTTGCAAAGGTTGTGCGAGAGGGCGATTTTTTTGAGGAAGAGGTTGACAGCGGAATACAGAAAGTGTGTTATAAACCGCAGCCGTTTTCAGACAATCAAATGATCGGGGCTTTTGCAATTGTATTGTATAAAGACGGATCTATGATGTATGACACTATGAGTAAAACAGAAATCGAAAAAGTGCGCAATACTTACTCCAAAGCAAAAGACAGCCAGGCATGGAAAGATTCTACGGGAGAAATGTACAAAAAGACGGTATTGCGCCGACTCTGCAAGTTAATAGATTTGGATTTTGACAGTATCGAACAGCGGATTGCTTATGAAGATGGCGGGGATGCGGTTTTCGATAGTCAAATGAAAATTGTGGAAGATGGACAGGCGGCGCTTCCTGAAAGAGAAAGGGCAGTTGATGCATTTGCACAGGCAAGTGGGAAAGCTGTACCAGCACAGGTAGGCGGCCTGGATTTGGAAGAAATAGAAGAATAGGAGGTAGGAAGAAATGCAATTGACAGATGAAAATTATTATAGCCAGGAGGCTAACCGGGAATACATGAGCGTTTCCCAATTTAAGGATTTTGCGGGTACATATGGGAAGCTGCCATGCGAATTTACAGCGCTTGAAAAACTGGAAGAGCGCTGGAAGGAGGAAGAAACTACGGCGCTGATGGTAGGCAGCTATGTGGATTCGCATTTTGAGGGTACACTGGATAAGTTCAAGGCAGATCACCCATCACTTTTTAAGAAAGACGGAGGGCTGAAAGCTGATTATGTAAAGGCTAATGAAATCATTGCGCGGATTGAGCGTGACGAATATTTTATGAGATATATGTCTGGCCAGAAGCAGGTCATCATGACAGGGGAACTGTTTGGGGCAAAGTGGAAAATCAAGATCGACAGCTATATTCCAGACGTGGCAATCGTAGACTTGAAGGTTATGGCATCCATTACGGATTTGAAATGGGTAAAGGATTTGGGATACCTGGATTTTGTCCGTTACTGGGGTTATGACATCCAAGGAGCGGTATATCAGGAGATTGTCAGGCAGAATACTGGAAAGAAGTTGCCGTTTTACATTGCGGGTGCGACAAAAGAAAAGGAGCCTGACATCCGGATTATCCACGTGACTGACAATTATCTGCAGGAGGCGCTGTGCGTGGTTGAAACGAATATGCCGAGGATCCTCAGAGTAAAAAATGGGGAGGAAACGCCAGACCGGTGCGAGTTGTGTGATTGCTGCCGGCATAACCGGGTGCTGTCAAGACCAATCTCAATTATGGATTTGACGGCAGGGATATAGCAATACGAATGGCGGTGGACATATGGCAGATAACAGAAAGTATTATTATCTAAAGCTGAAAGAAGGGTTTTTCGAGTCAGATGAAATCAGAATACTGGAGAGTATGAAAGACGGATACATATACAGCAATATCCTTTTGAAACTTTATCTGAAAAGTTTGAGAAACGAGGGCCGGCTGATGTATAGGAATGTGATCCCATTCACACCAGAGATATTGGCTACTTTGGTAGGGCATCAGGTCGGGACGGTTGAAAAGGCTTTGGAAACATTTAAAAGTCTGGATCTGATTGAGATTTTGGATAATGGGGCTATTTATATGATGGATATTCAGAACTTTATTGGAAAATCATCAACGGAGGCAGATCGTCAGAGGGAATATTACAACAAAATAAAGAATGAGAAAGCGCTTTTGGGAGACGCAGGCGGTGACAGTGCCGCAGAGCAAGGGTGCAGAAAGCCAGAGCCGAAGTCTAAAAAAGCAATCAGCAACTATTCTGCAGATTTTGAAGAGCTTTGGGCCATTTATCCACGCAAAGCAGATAAAGCCCAGGCATATAAAAAGTACCGGGCAAGACTTGAGGATGGATTTTCTCACGAGCAATTGCTGGAATCTGTAAAGAATTATGCAGAACAGTGCAGGCGGGACAGGACAGAAGAGAAGTATATCAAGCATGGCAAGACTTTTTTAGGAGAGTCCACACCGTTCCTTGACTATCTTCCAAAGAATGTCCTGCAGGTCAGTGAGAAAGCAGCTGATGAAGATGATCCATATGGAGATTGGAGGTAGGTGTGGAAAGAGAAGAAACTGTAGGTGCAGATGGTTTTCTCCATTGTTCCATATGTGGTGAGGCTGTTGAGAGAGAAATTAATATGCCGTTTCAGGATGGTCCTGATGGCCAAAGAAAAAGGGTACGTTGTGTGTGTAGGTGCCAGAGGGAAGAAAAAGAAGCATATGAAGCCAGAATAAGGTTTGAGGAAGAACAGCGCACCATAGACAACCTGCGTCAGCTGAGCCTTATGGACGCCAGCCTGAAAGGAGCAAGGTTTGCCAACTATAAGGTGACGGAAGAAAACAGGAGAGCATATGGCATCGCAAAGAGGTATGTTGAAAATTTCAATCAGATGTTTAGTGAAGGCCAAGGAATTTTGTTCTGGGGAAATGTTGGAACAGGGAAAAGCTACACAGCAGCCGCAATAGCAAATGAGCTGCTGGAGCAGATGCAGTCTGTAATCATGACATCGTTCATCAAGCTGCTTGATGAAATGAGCGGTTTTGAGAAGAAAGATGACTGTGGGTACATAATAAAGCTGAACCAAGCAAAATTGCTAATAGTTGACGATCTTGGAGCAGAGAGGGGAACTGACTTCTCACTTGAAAAGGTGTATGACATCATTGACAGCCGGCATCGGACTGGCAAGCCGATCATACTTACGACAAATCAGGAAATTTCCCAGATGAAAAGCTGTGAAGACATCCGGTACAGCAGGATATACGACAGGATATTTAAGATGTGTTATCCAGTGAAAATGGATGGCATGTCATGGCGCAAGAGAGATGCAGCAAAGAGATTTGCAGAAATGAAAAACCTATTGGAAGGATAGTGGTACAAAATGGAGAAAATAACGGTTTACACAGATGGCTCCACTATAGGGAATGGGAAAGAAGACTCTGCATGTGGTTGGGCCTGTAAGTTGATGTGGAATGGGAATGTTCTTGTAAAATCGGGCAGCGATATTGGAAGGACGAATAACCAGATGGAAATGAAAGCTGTGCTTGAAGCTATGCGCAGCATAACGAAAAAGTCTATCCCGGTTGAAGTGTATTCAGACAGTAAATATGTTGTTGAAACGTTGAATGGGAAATACCGGATGCGAAAGAACCAGGGATTATGGCACAATTTATTGACAGAGAAAGCCAAATTTAAGGATATAAAATTTATTTGGGTTAAGGGGCACGATAAGGATCAGCATAATAACGAGGTTGACAAATTAGCTGCCGAAGAATCACAGAAAGCAGCAGAAAAGATTCAGAAACGAAGGGGTGACGATCATTGCTGAAACAGATAGCGGAATTAAGCATCAATAAACTGGAAGATAGGAAGACGGTTACGGCGATCCTTCATGAAAACGGGTATACCGTGGGGCCGGGGAAAAGAAAGCTGACACCGACAGGAAAGCAGATGGATTATTACTTGAAGGTGTATAAAGAAACCGAACAGGATATCGCCAGAAGCGAGTAGGAGGCAGCATGGGAAGGTTAGCAGAGGATGAAGCTGTGAAACAGATTAAGTTTTCCGTACCTGGGCCTCCGTTTGGCAAACAGAGGCCGAAGTTTTCTAGGGCAGGGAAGTATGTGAAAACATATACGCCGGATGAAACAGTGAAATATGAGAATTTAGTCAAACTTATGTACCAGCAGGAAGCAAAGGGAAAAATGTTTGGTGAAGGTGTGGAACTGGATGTGAGAATTATTGCATACTTTGCTGTTCCGAAATCCACAAGCAAGAAAAAACGGAAGGCCATGCTGGAGCATAAAATCCGTCCAGTGAAAAAGCCAGATTGGGACAATATTGGGAAGATTATCTGTGACAGCTTGAATCAGGTAGCGTATCATGACGATTCTGCGGTTGTAGATGCGCAGGTAAGGAAGTTCTATTCAGAAAATCCCAGGGTTGATGTGACAATCCGAGTAATAGAATTAGATTAATTTTAGGAGGCAGATGAATGGCAGGAAGAAAGAAAACGGAACTACCAGCAGTTGAAAGTCAGGCTGTAAGCGAAACAGCAACGGCTCAGACAGGAAAGATGGAGTTTCGTCTTATAAGCCCTACGGAAGATGGTTTCCTGCGGGTAATCAAGTGGAATAAAGAAGAACTGGAAGCTGCAGTAAGACAGAAAATAGCCAGCTATGAGAATGTCGTTTATACAGAAGATAATTTAAAGCAGGCAAAAGCAGACCGCGCGGAACTTAATAAACTTACGAAAGCTATTGAGGAACGCCGCAAAATGGTTAAGAAGATTATCAATGAGCCTTACGACATATTCGAGTCAGAATTGAAAGAGATTCTGGCACAGATACAAAAGCCGGTAAAAATTATCGACAAGCAGGTGAAAGCGTTTGAGGATCAGCAGAAGGAGGAAAAGAAAAAGAGCATTCAGGCGGCATATGATGAAGTGATTGGGGATTTGGCAGAAGTTCTTTCCTTTGATCAGGTATTTGATAGCCGGTATCTGAATCAGACTTATAAGCTGGTTGCTGCCCAGGCAGATGTGAAAGCAAAGGTTGAGAAAGTACGCACCGATTTGGAGACAATCGACGGCCTGGAGAGTAAGTACAAGCTGAATGCAAAGGATGTCTATATTAAAACTCTGGATCTCAGTAAGGCGCTTGCAGAGAATAAGCGGCTGTCTGATCTGGAAGAAAAGCTGGAGGCTGAAAAGAGGCGCAAAGCAGAGGAAGAGGCTGAAAGAAAGCGTCTGGCAGAGGAACGTCGGAAAGAAGCAGAGGAAAGAGCAAGATTGGCCGAAGAGCAGAGAAAGGCCCAGGAGAAAGCAGAGCAGGAAGCTGCAAGCAAACGACAGGGAAATGTATCCAAACGGCAGCAAAATGTATTTGAAAGCCAGGAAAGCGGAACGAAACCCGACAAAAACGTACCAAACAGGGCAGAAAACGGAACGCTTCCGTGGGAAAGCGGATCAGGTCCGGTACCTGCAGCTGGAACAACAATTCAGAATGCCGAGCAGCAGGCATGTGCAGCAGCAGTCGATCCTTTTACTCAGCAGCAGGCAGTGGAACAGCCAAAAGTTCAGGAAAAGCGCTACCTGACCAGATTCTATGCGAAAGGAACCAGGGGCCAGCTGGAGAAGCTGATTCAGTTCATGAATGATAACGGCATTGAGTATGGGAGGATTAAAGCATGAGTGAAGAATTTGAAAAGAGATTGGATTTTGACAGCGATACTTTTGATCAAATGAAAAAGGATATGAACTTTGTCCTCCAGCGGTTGATTGGAAATATGCAGGAGAAAGGTACCAACGAAGGAAGCATGACATTGAAGATCGATGTCACGATGGTAAAGGAGTTTATTCCAAATTACGATCCTGATGTCGAGGGAGAAACGAGGGAAATCAGCAAACCTCAATTTAAACATAAGGTTACATCAGCTGTTAAAATCAATGACGAGAAATCCGGTGCTTTCAACAATGAGATGGAGTTGGTAATGGATGAAGACACAGGAGTATTTAAACTGGTGCCGATTGCGAATACATCTCAAAGAAGTATTTTTGATTCGGATTTTCAGCAGCATGGCGATGAGCAGGAGGGAGAAGGTGAAAAAACTGCAGATTCAAATGCTATTGATGGAAAGAATGTTCCGATGCTGCCGGGACCAGATACTGAGGCTGAGGTAATTGACGGAGAATTTAGAGAAGCAGATGCCACAGAGGATAGATCAGGAGAAAAAACAGCCGAAGAGCCGGGAGAAGAGCTGGAGGACATTACGGATGAACTTTTAGGACCAGAAGATCCGGATGATGGCTACGGCTATGAAGAACCGGAGGATTAGGAGGTCATTATGGCATTTAAGAAAGAGCGGATGAGCAGTTTTATTGACCGAGGGAATAAGCTGATCGCGGCTGGTAATACGCCAAAGGCCATGAAGCTTGTTGAAAACGGATTAAAGCACTATACAAACAAAATAATAAATGCCATATCTCCATATGCAAAAGCAGATGCAGGACTGATCGTATTAGTCCTGCGCCATCTGGCAGATGAAGTGGAGAAAGGCAATCCGGGAGCAAAGGAACTGTACGAGGGTATGAAAAAATGCATCAGCGCCCCTTCACTTGTAGAGAATGAAAAGATTCAGAAAGCAAATAGAAAGTAGGTATGTATGGCAAGAAAATTTATGTATGTGTATGAGCGGATATACAAAGAGGCCAACGATATGCAGAGGGAATTTGTTAAGGTACCAGTGAATGGGAGGCAGACTTCCAGAGCAGATCAAAAGCGCATCCGAAAAATTGTTGAAGATTCTTCATACCGTGTAGCGCAGGAATGTTCTGTAATTGTGAGTTATCCGAAGGTGCACATTGCTGGCAGAGAGGTTGTATTAGGAGAACCGCTGATAATGCTGCCGGACTGCCGGTTCGTATCAATAGAAGAGCTAATGAAAATAGAATTGGGGTAGGTAAATGATGGGAGATATAAGGAAAGATGCAATATGGCAATCGCATAAAGAAAGGAGAAGCAACAGAGTATGAGGTCAAGTAATCCATTTGGAACGTGTGCATATTGCGGGAGCAGGATCATGTGGCTTCGGACAAAGGCAGGAAAGAATATGCCGGTTGATCCGGAAATGATAAGTTACCGCAGGCCAGAGGCAGGGAAGAAAGCTGCGGAAAAGATTGTTACCCAGGCAGGGGAAGTTATCTGTGCAGATAGGGTAGATAATGCCCTGGCAGAAGGTGTCGGTTATATTTCACATTTTGCAACTTGCATAAAAGCTGAAAAGAATAAAAAGCGGAGATAGTGGTGTAGAAAAGTGAGAGCTGTTATGAAATATCCCGGAAGCAAATGGAGCTTAGCAAGATGGATTATCAATTTCTTTCCGGCACATCATAGCTATCTGGAACCATTTTTTGGAAGCGGCGCTGTATTGTTCAATAAGTCGCGCAGCAATATTGAGACAGTGAATGACTTGGACGGAAATGTAGTAAATCTTTTTGAATGGATCAAAAAAGATCCGGAAAAGTTGGCGCATGAAATTTACTACACTCCATATGCCAGACAGATATATGATGCGGCTTTTGAATTTGAGCCTCAAAACAGTTTAGATAGGGCAGTAAATTTTTATATACGGCTCAATATGGGGCATGGATTGCGGACGAATGGCGAAAAAGTAGGATGGAAGAATGATATAAAAGGACGGGAACGAGCTTACGCTTCACAAGATTGGTGCAATCTCCCAGAAAAAATCATGCAGGCAGCAGAAAGGTTAAGGGGAGTACAAATTGAAAACAGACCTGCAGTCGAAGTGATACAGAGGTTTAATTTTTCGAATGTGCTTATATATGCGGATCCTCCGTATGTACTTGGTACTAGGCATGGAAAACAGTATCGATACGAAATGAACGACTGGCAACAAGAGGAACTTTTAGATGTGCTGTTAATGCACAAAGGGAAAGTATTGATTAGCGGATACAACAATTCAATATACAATGACAGACTGAAAGAGTGGCACCGTGAAGAGACAATTAGTTATTCGCAGGTCTGTTCTCAAAAAAAAGGAAGTTCTGTGGATGAATTTTGAACCTGCAGAACAGATGACATTATTTACTTAGCGCGCATAAGGAAAGCCGCCCCTTGCGGGACGACCAGATGCTGAGGGCATTATAGCCCGAAATGGAAGAAAAGTCAAGGAGGCGGCATTATTATGGCAACGGATAACAAGATACCTATGTATGTTTTAACACAGGAGCAGATCAACCAGATAGCAGCAATAGCAGGCAAAGAGGCTGTGCATACTTTTAGAGCTGAGCGGGCCAGGGAAGAGAAGAAACGGGAGAGGGAAGAGAACAAGGTTAGAAAAACCAAGAAGATGCTTAGTTCATACCGTAGGATAAAAGCTACACTGTCAGACGAGGCAGAGTTTACAGAAGAAGAGCAGATTGAGCTTAGATGGAAATTTATACAGGACCTCATGGGAAACGCAAAGGATACGGTAAGCAAGTCAGAGCGGGTGATCCGGGATGGGGAGAAAAGGAGGCAGGAGGATTTATACTGCATTTACCGCATAGAAAAAGCGGCTGAAATGTACCGGGAAGAATGTGAAAAGTCCGGAAGTGAAGAGGCGAAGCGCCGGTATCGGGAGCTTAGTATGATGT
>OFHA01002024.1_pt1 | contig 12551 bp, 7 predicted proteins | sample 1521891 | NCBI WGS metagenome assembly OFHA01 (sample SAMEA3504089, study PRJEB24116) | mouse gut metagenome | biome: mouse gut; feature: mouse-associated habitat; material: faeces | place: Denmark | collected 2011 | reverse complement strand
CGTCTTTGATGCCCTCTGGAACCGCCGGGTATACGCCACGACGGGGGAGCGAATCCTTCTGGATGTCTCCCTCAACGGCGTGGGCATGGGGCAGGAACTCCCACTGGCGGAGCATCCGGTGCGTCACCTGACGGTGAAGGTGTCCGGCACTGGCGAGATCGACCGGGTGGAGGGGATCTCGATGGGACATACGGTCTACCGTCATATGGGATCCGGAACAGAGCTGGAGTTCACCTTTACAGACAGTAGCGTCCCGGAACACGGCTGGCTGTATTACTATGTGCGGGTACATCAGAAGACCAAAGCGATGGCGTGGTCAAGCCCAATTTGGGTCAGTTAATTGGACAATCTAATGGAAAAGGAGCGCATTTATGAAAGACAATGAAAAAAATATTTCCTCTGGCAAGTCGATCGCGGTCCTGGTCCTCTCCCTGGCGGTATTGCTGTACTGCGTTGTGGGACTGAAGGCCAATCCCGGCGTCAGCTTGATTCTGGCATCTCTGGCGGCTATCTTTTTGGGCATGGCCTTTGGATACAGCTGGAGCGACTTCGAGGCCGACATCGGTGACACCTTCAAGACCATGTTCATGGGCATGCTGATTATGATGTTTGTGGGCATTCTCATCGGCTCCTGGATGACCTCCGGCACAGTTCCCCTGCTCATGTACTACGGGCTGAAGTTGCTGCCCGCCCCCATCTTTCTCATAGCCGCCTGTATCCTCTGCTGTCTGATGTCTCTGATGACCGGCACCTCCTGGGGCACAATGGGCACCATCGGCGTGGCTCTGATGGGCGTTGCGGAGGGACTGGGCATTCCGGCCCCCTACGCCGCCGGGGCCATCGTGGTGGGTGCAATCTTTGGCGACAAACTGTCCCCTCTCTCCGACACCACAATCATGGCTCCCTATGTGTCCGGTGTGGATATCATTGAGCACATCAAGTCCATGCTCTACACCACCATTCCCTGCCTCCTCGCCTCGCTGGTCCTATATGCGATCCTGGGGATGCAGTTCCAGGGCGGAAATATCCAAAGCGAGAACTATCAGCTGATTCTCCAAACGCTAAGCAAGAATTTCAGCCTGAACCCCATCCTTCTTCTGCCCCCGGTGGTGGTCCTGGTTCTGATTTTCCTCAGGAAGCCCACCATCCCGGTGTTTGGGATTGGAGTCCTCCTAGCCGATCTGCTGGCCGTCTTGATCCAAGGCCGGACACTGAAAGAGGTTCTGACCGCTATGGCCAGCGGCATGGGGGCCTCCACAGGCGTCTCCCTGGTCGATTCTATGATCAACCGCGGTGGACTGTTGAGCATGATGGCCTCTGTCGCCCTGATTATCGGTGCGGCCATGTTCAGCTCTGCGCTGAAAACCACCCGGGTATTCCAGGTGCTGCTGGACACCATCCAAAAGTACGCCAAGGGACGCAAATCCTTGCTCAGCTTCAGCTACGTCCTCCACCTAGTGCTGGCCTCTCTAGTCGGCGTGTATCTGGTCACGTTCTCCATTGTTGGCCCCATTCTGGCCCCCATGTTTGACAAGTATAACCTGCACCGCAAAAATCTCTCCAGAATGTTGGAGGATACCGGCACTGCGTTCTCCCCCATCGTTCCCTGGAGCAACATCTCCATTTTTATCCTTGGCACCTTGGGCCTGAGTTCCTTCGAGTATGTGATGTACGCGCCGATTACCTATCTGGGCGTGGTATTTTCCGCAATCTATATCTTCACCGGATTCGGTATTTTCAACCGAGACGGGGTTATGCTTCCCAAAGAAAAAGAGAATGTATCCCCATAAAATTTGTTTCCTCTCTTCCTCTCCAAAGAACAGGATCGCACATTTTATATGTTCGGTCCTGTTCCTAATTATAGCACATCATGGAAAAAAAGGGGCCTGTCAACCGCCCCAACCGTCCACTCGCGCAGGTTTTCCGCCAGCCGTGCAAAACCTATTGCCCATTTCCTAAATTTTTGCTATGCTGCAAACGGAATATTGTGCCTAACGCTTGCAGTCTACCTGATGAGATGATCCTTGCCATTACACCCGCCGCTGGAAAACTCGAAGTCATGTTCAAGCAGCAAAAAATGTATATGGGCCTCAAATCCTTCATGGTTCGTTCCGCTAAAGCGATTGACCGCCTGCTGGTCATATTGCCCCTGGCCCATTTTTTCTTTGTCGTCTTCCTCAATACTCTTTTGCCCTTGGGACATGCCATTCGCCGCTTTAGGGCCACTTTGTGCATTTTTTGATTTTGCTCATTTATAGCTATTTTCTGCATAAAAGCAAACGCATCTTTTGCGAAACTTACACCAAAGGAATTGGCCACCGTTTCCTTTAACTGCTTTGCCTTCTCTTAGCCAAACCGGCCACGGCTGGCTTTTTTCAAAAGCCCGGTGAGTTTGCGGGTAGATACGTTCAGCATAGCAAACACCATCCTGCCGAAATTTGCAGACAGTCCTCGCACTCTTATGAGTCATACCTTGCTTCGAGATGAGCGGAGGGCTTCCGCTCCCGTATCCGGCTCAACAATGAACCCTGTTTGTTGCAAATAATTATGCAGATAGATTGCTTTTATAAGTTTTGTCAACTGCGACAAAAGCGAAGTGAACCGAGGGGGTTGAAAAAAGAGCAGGATAAATGCGTGCCGCCTTGTGGGCGTCCCGCTGGTTCACACCGTCCCGCAGTGCGGGCCGGGGAAACGGAAAACGGGGGTTTTAGGACGAAGTTCCTATGTTTTCAAGATTTTTGTTCAGTCCGTCAATGACGTCAATTTAAGGGGACGCTTCATGATTTGACGTCTTGTTAGCTGCGATACTTACAGTGTCAGCGGATTCCGTGGGGTCAGCAGTGGCCTAACGAGAAATTTTCAGTTTTTATGAGAGCTGAAAGGGCAAAGTCAATACAGAAGAAGGGAAGCAACCTGCGCCACTAAGTCCCCTGTGTATCGGCCTGTAAGCCGCTGTGTGCGGTTTTGTTGGAGAGGCAACCTGTCCCCGCCTCGTACGCTAAACGCCGTGTTGGAGGTCTGTGGGCCGCTGTCAGCGACGAGATCATCAGTCTATGAGTTGCACCAGCGTTACCGAAGAGAGAGCAGTGATCCAGCATGCAAATTTTGCTACGCCAAAAACAATGAATGAGCGATTTTCCCTGACAACAGGAGAATTTGAACTTTCTGATAACTCTGCCCCGATCCCCTGGCTATTGGACCGAAGCTGTGGTATGTTGTGTCGCTGAATGGAGGCGATACGCATGGCAAAACGCAGAGCCAACGGTGAAGGCAGCATCCGCAAAAGGCCAGACGGTCGATGGGAAGGCCGTTACACCGCCGGACGGGACCCGGAGACTGGCAAAACGGTCTACAAGAATGTCCTGGGCAAGACCCAGGCAGAGGTAAAAGCGAAGCTCAAACAGGCGATTCAGGAAACCTCAGAAGTGGATACCCTCAAGGCGGCGCAGTACACCGTCGGTCAGTGGATGGATATCTGGTTCGAGAACTACGCCAAAATCAAGGTACGCCCCACCTCTCACCAAACATACAGAGGGTACATCGACAACCACATCAAGCCGAATATCGGCAAAATCCAGTTAAACAAGCTGACCACCCTGGAACTGCAAAAACTCTACAAAAAGCTGTTGTCCAGAGGTAGAGTGGACCGGATTGAGGCCAAAGGGCAGCCAAAAGGACTGAGTCCCAAGACGGTGAGGAACATCCACCAAGTCATTTCCTCTGCGATGGATTTTGCAAAGGCGCAGAAGCTGATCGCAGTCAATCCCACGGACGGCTGTGCCCTGCCAAAGCTGGAGCACAGGGAGATGAAGACGCTCCCGGTGGAGCAACTAGCCTCCTTCCTTCGGGAAGCCAAGGAGAGCGGCGTGTTCGAGATGTACTACATCGAGCTGGCCACGGGACTGCGCCGGGGTGAACTGCTGGGCCTGAAATGGGAGGATATCGACTGGGAGCAGGGCACGATCCAGGTGCGCCGTCAGATTGCCCGAATCGATGGCGAGGTGGTGGAGGCCCCGCTCAAGACGAAAAACTCCTACCGCAGTGTGTCCATCGGACAGGATGCGGTGGAAATCCTCAAAGACCAGCAGAGGAAAACCAGCAGCGAGTATGTGTTCCCGTCCCCCACAGGCGGCCCCATCTCGCCGGACAGCGTCCTCCATATGCTCCACCGGGTGCTGAAGCGGGCTGGACTTCCGAAAATCCGTTTTCACGACATGAGACATACGTTCGCCACGGTTGCGTTGCAAAACGGTGTGGATATCAAAACCGTGAGCGGAATGCTGGGCCACTACAGCGCCGGGTTTACGCTGGACACCTACGCCCACGTCACCACCCAGGCGCAGCGGCAGGCGGCGAATACCATGGCGAATATCCTCTCCGGTGCTGTTGAGAACTAACGAGACATTTCCCCGTATGGGTCAAAACCTGGGTCTTGCGGGAAAGCAAAAAACAAACCGACTTAAAAAATGCAGAAAAGCAAAGAAATTCCCTCGATTTCCAAGAAAATCGAGGGAATTATGGCTTGCCACTACGAAATCACTATTTTCGGAAAGCGTTGCAACGCAACGGGTTCAGGGTACGTAGTTCCTAATTGTTTGAATTAATTCAAACACCCAGACCGGCTGTCCGCCACATCACGCCACAGGCGATTTCCGTATCGGAATTGCCAGATGGTTGCGTTGTAAAGTTATCTGCGTGATCATGGATAATGACTGTCTTCTCAATCACTTCATTGATAGAAAAGCGATTGGGCAAAAACAGAGAAAGAGCAAAGCCAGTGCTTTTGAACAGCGGCGGCAGATCTCGGATATAGCATATGTGCTCACAGCTACTCAGAGTGTAATGGGCATAGACAAATTGCGGCATTCTCTCCATAATAAGTTAGTTAATTCTATTTTTATGGGGGTTATGCTATGCAGAGGTTGTCACAATCCATTGAGCAGTATCTTGAGATGTGCGAATATGAAAGGAATTTGTCGGCGGACACGCTTAAAGCCTATCGCATTGATTTGCGGCAGTTTTCAGAGTTCGCAAAAGGGGAGTGGGCAGACCGGAATATGCTAAACAGGTATATCAAGCACCTCAATATGTGCTTTGCGCCGCGTTCCGTCAAACGGAAATTGGCCAGTGTCCGCGCCTTTTATCATGAACTGGAGTACAGCGGAATATTGGAAGAAAACCCGTTTCATAAACTCCACATTCGGATTCAGTCGCCCAAACAGCTTCCGCGGACGATCCCAGGGCATCTCGTCCATGATCTTCTGCAATGCGCATATGATACTTATGCTCCAGGCAAACGAGAGGCTTTACGAGACATCCTGGTGCTGGAGCTGCTGTTCAGCACCGGCCTCCGCGTTTCGGAGCTTTGCAGTCTCTCCACCGAAACCTTCTTGCTTGGAGAATCTGAACTTCGGCTACTGGTCAACGGAAAGGGCCGGAAAGAACGGATGATTCAAATTACTACACTGGAGTTAGTGCAGCTCGCACAGGTTTACTGTAGCGAGTTTGCTGAGGAGATACAGGCCTGTGGTGCAATCCTGGTAAATCGGCGGGGGTGTGAAATCTCCACCCAATCAATTCGAAGGATCGTGCAGAAGTATTTGGAGAAGGTAGGCTCTACCTACCATGTGACGCCGCATATGTTCCGCCATACTTTTGCAACCTCGCTGTTGGAAGCTGGTATGGATATTCGATACATCCAATCCTTACTGGGACACAGTTCTATTTCTACGACCCAAATCTATACCCACGTTACAGCCTATCAACAGACCGCGCTTTTAGCGGAGAAGCACCCGAGAGGGAAAATGACGTTTTCGCTTTGAACAGCAAGCAGGCTATCGGGTATCCCCGATGGCCTGCTTGCTTGTATAGATATAGAGGATAATTTGCGATTATCTATTGTATCTGAGAAAATCCTGCAGTTATCATGATATCCTGGAGCATCAGGAATTACCTGCCGTATGCCCTCATTCATTTTACGAGGCAGATTACACCTGAAAGGGTGCAGAATGATGCCAAGCCATTAGGGTTTGGCGTATAGTGACGGCATATACGTTGGAAAGCGAGGTATGAAATGGAATCCGCGGAATCCGCCATTTTGATGAGAGCAAATCTTCAAGCCAAGAAAAACCGGCCGTCCTTTTCTCATGGGAAGGTCTGTGATGTGTTTTGCAGCGGGAATTTGATAGAAATCGGATTTCTGAGCGGGCGTTGCTGCAATGATAGGCGCGGCTCCTGCATAATGTGCGACTATGGAGCAGCAAACGGGATCCGCCCCATACAGGAATACCTGGTTGAGATGGACCGCATTTTAGAGGAGGCTGCCCCCTCCGTCCACGTTCTCCTGCTGTGCACAAACGGAAGCTTTTTGGATCGCACCCAAATCAGCCAGGAGTTATTTCAGGCCGTGCTGGAACGGGCCGCACAGTCTCAGATAGAGTGGATTGAAATTGAGACCCATTACAAAGACGTCACGCCGAAAAAGCTGCGCCAAATTCAACATCTGCTTCCAAACAAACGCATTGCGATAGAAATGGGGCTGGAAACCACAAATCCGGTTTACCAATCCCATATTATCATGAAAGAAATCGATTTGGCGGCTTATGAGCGCACTGTGGCACTGATCCAAAGCTTTGGCTTTCTGGCAGAGGTCAATATCATGGTTGGGCTGCCGTTTCTCTCCCCAAAGGAACAGTTCGACGACGCTGTGCGCACAATGGAATGGGCCTTCCGCCATGGCTGCGGTCTGGTCGTTTTCCCCATGAACATCAAGCCCTATACGCTTTTGATGGAAATGTTCCGCAGCGGGCATTACCAGCCTATTTCCAGTTGGATGCTGCCGCTGCTTCTGGACACTTTGTCCGGGCCGCAGCTTGAGCAGGTCACCGTTGCCTGGTATGGGAACCGGGAGGAAATCTATCCCGAAACGCAGGAGCGTGCGATCTTTTCCCGGTCCTGTCCAAGCTGTGCGGCGGAAATCAAGCGCGTTTATCGGCAGTTCTCGGAAACCGCCGGAGGCAATGAGCGCAAAGCGTTGCTGGCACAGCTTTTTCCGCGGGCCGCCAGGCGCGGCTGCAGCTGCCGGCCGGACGCCCAAAACGAGATTTCCGCACAGCCGCAGGATACGTTTGAGTCCCAGTATGCGAAGTATATTTCCTATTTGAAAGACCGAAGCCAAGGAGGTGTGGCACATGAAGGAACCGCTGTATTGGATCGGGATCCGGAACAGTGAATTGCAGGATGTACCACCGGGATTCTTTGCCGGATCAGTTACAATGTTCGGCCTTGAGCAGGGTGGGAACTGGTCTTTTGAACGCCAGCAGCAAACGCGGCATGACTATAATCAGGATAGTACCGAATGGATGGACTTTGTGAAGCGCAGTGCGGAGAAAATTCTCCAGCAGGCACCGAATGGGCGGTTCATGATCTATGCACCAGAGGAAATCGTATGCTATGGGGAGGCAGTGTCACAACACGCAGTCTGCCAAAACCCGCAGCCTTTGTTAGACCTGTTGGAGGATAAGTTTCAGACCCGGCAGTGGCTGTCGGACTATGTCCCCATCCTCCCCTATAGGATACAGCGGGGGGAAACGCTGAGCTATGCCTCTATGCTGCGTCATTTCCCCGGCTTCAAGCGTTTTGTCGTCCAGGCGTCCTTCTCCTGCGGTGGAAGCGGAACCTGGCTTATCACAGAGAACAACCACACGCAGGTATTGAGCCGGCTTGACCCAGAGGTGCCGTATGCCGTGTCGGCCTATCAAGAAAACAGTGTCTCGCCCAACATACATCTGGTCATCTATGACCAGGAGGTCCTTCTGCTGCCTCCCTCAATTCAACTCGTGGAGGCCCAAATGGATGGGGTTTGCTACAGGGGCGCGGATTTCCCATTGTACCGGAGCCTCCCTGAGCAGCTGGACGTTCGCCTGAAGCGGTATGCACAGAAAATCGGAAACGTTTTGCGCCGCGCCGGATACCAGGGCGTATGCGGCATAGATTTCCTGATTGCAGACGATATCATCTATCTAATGGAGGTCAATCCCCGTTTCCAATCTTCCACGTTCCTGTTAAACCGTGCGCTCAGGGAGGCGGGGTATGGATGCTCGCTCCAATCCCTGCACCTTGACTCTTTTGAAGCACCTCTGCCGGATAACCGGTTTAGGGATCTTTCCTCACTGGCAGTTCCATATAGCTGTTATCACTACGAATACCAGCCTGGCAGGGAAACAGACTTGCAGCACGTCTGGAACCTGCTGAAGCATATGCCGGATGGGGACTGCATTGACGATGGCCTGGATTGGACCATGCGCCTGGAGCCCCACACCTATTTATACAAAGGCGTATTTCGCGGCAGCATTGCCGCCCTGGCCCCCCCTTTCCGGTGCAGGCTGCACGCAAATATGGGGCTTGCCCCGGCTTTCATTTCCGCGGAGATGCTACGTCATGATTTGGAGCGCCTCAAAATCATGCTTTTGTCCCGCGGCGTCCGTTTGAGCAGTGCGGCGGCCCAGCAGTTGAACAGCACCGGAGGTTTCAACCATGAGGAGTTCTGGGCGCTGGATCTTGTGTTGAAAGGGCACATCTATATTTGTGTGCCCTATGACACCAACCGAAGTGAGCTGAGCCCCTTCTGCGTGGAAGCTGATGCGGAAAGCGGATATTTTCTCTCCTACTACGGAAAATACGTGCTGGATGTACAGGTGCGGGCGGAGGATGCCATTGGAGATGAACGGACTGATCGCGGAATTTTCTATCACGATATTACCTATCTTGGTAATGACCGCCTGCGGGTCTTTCACCGCCCAGGCTGCTACTTCAAAGACCTTGGAAAAGGATGCACTTTTTGCGATATCCCAAAGGATGACCGGATTTTTACATTGAAGGATATTTTTCAGGCGTTAGATGCGTACCGAAGCCATCCCGCAGTCCGCCATTATTTGATTGGGGGTGGTTCCAACGCTCCCGAGAGTGATTTTTCGGTCATCGAGTCGATCTCAATGCACATACGGGATACCACTGGAAAACCCATATACCTGATGTCCCTCCCCCCAAAAGACATCGGAATCCTTGCACGGCTGAAGCAGGCCGGAATTACGGAGGTTGCTTTTAATCTGGAGGTATTCGACCGGGACCTAGCACAACGCTATATGCCAGGAAAAGGATCCATTCCGCTGGCAGTCTATGAAGACGCTTTTCGCGCCGCCGTTGAACTATGGGGAAGGACAGGAAACGTCCGGACAATCTTTATCGTGGGGCTGGAACCCGCGGAGTCCCTTCTAGAGGGTATCGCACATGTGGCGGAGATGGGGGTCTCACCGATCCTCTCTTTGCTTCGCCCCATTGAGGATACACTGCTTCACGGGCTTCTTGCTCCTCGGGACGAAGAAATATGGGAGATTTACCAAGCTGCCAAAGGGATTTGTGCGCGGCAGGGGGTTTCACTTGGTCCGGCCTGCCCCTGCTGTGAGGACAATACCCTAAAGATATCGCTGTGAAATATGGCTGGAGATGTTTTGCGGACAGGGTCGTCGGAGACCCTGTCCGCAGTCTGTTTTATAGACAGGCATAAAAATCGGAGTAGAAAAAGGTAAACAAAATGCTCTGAAGAACAAAGCACACACCGACCCAGACACAGTAATAGCAGATTTTATAGAGAAGGATATTTCGATAAATGGCAGTGACGCAGTCCCAGGCCGGATATTCCGATAGCCGTTCCACGGTGTCCAGGCCGGAGAGGTATTGTTTTCGCAGCAGCTTCATACATAAAAAGCTGGACAGGATCGGAAGGTCTTTAAAATCGGCCTCAGTGGTGGGGAGGGGGAGGGTTCGGGAGGTGGTCCCTATCAAGAATTCAATCTGTGCACTCTCAATTCCGAAATATTGGCTTTTGTCGGCACAGCGGGTTCGACTTACCCGCGGGATGAAGGCCCACCTCCGCCACAAAACCCCATCGGTATCATCCTCCGCCAGCTTCTGCATCAAGACGAGGAGGCATTCCTGAAAATTTGACAGGTATCTTGCGGTATACAGTGTAAATACTGCAATAATCGCGGATCCAAAAGTGGCGAAAAGGGAGCCTGTGGTGATTCGGTTTATCATTGAAAAGTAAAATGTGCCGTCCTCTTGGATGACTGGCTCCACACAGCTTTGATAAATCTGCCAGGTGATAAGCCCGCTCCCAACCACCGCAGTGCCGATGCCAAAAAGTTTTCTCATAAAGGAAGCCGTCCGCCTCACCAGGTATTTTCTGCGATATCCCTTGTTCAGCTTAAGCAGTCGGCTCTCTTTGATTTGAAACGTATCCGCCACACGTTCACCCCCGATTCTGGGGCAATGCGCCCCTCTTGGGGACTGCGCTGCTATTAAAGTAATATACCGTTTCACTACCAGAGGAGTATGATTGGAAATTCTCTACATAATATTCCAGCAGAACGACATGGATAGACAGCGCCAATATCTCTTGGTATGTGTCGTGTGCTGCCGCTTTCAGCTCCTGCCGATATTCAATTTGCTCTGGAAGCCTGCGCTGATAGTCGGCGACAACGGGCAGCTCCAGCATCTCCTCGGCGGGCATCCCGGTCAGACTGAGATAGGCAGCCAGCAGCGCGGCCAGCTCATCCTCGTCCCCACTGGCGCGTACCGTGACAGTCAGCGGAGAATGGTAGCTCAGAACCACCTCGATATCATCGTTTTGAAAAGCGCTCCTGCATTTTGCCATGTCAAAAAGTCTGCCGGCGAGTATCCCCAATTTGTGGTGCTCCCCTTGCTGAATATCTGTTTTTAGCGAGAGCGAGACCGATGGGCGCTTTGCCTTACTGAATAGAAGAGCCTTGATTTCCGTAATATGCCTTGCATAGTTGGGGATATCTAATTCTGCACTGTATTGGGGATAAAGCCGGCAAATGAAATTGTGGTAGAGCTTGCGAAGGGTTCTTGGAGGGAACGCATCGCTGTCCGCCGCCAGCTTGCAGAAATGCTTCAGCATCCGAAAGTCGCGGATGGCCATGGAGGCGAGAATCCCTTTTTCGACGGCTTTTGTTCCCTCGTCGCAGTTGCCCAATGCAAAGTACAGGTTAGCCAACGGGAAAAATTGATTTGTCTTTTTGAAATGACTGCATAAAAGGGGGACTGCTTCGCCAAAAAAAACCGCCGGAGTCATGCGGCCATGATTCCCTTTTGCTATGAATACACTATCTGTGGTGTTCTTTAAATATTGCGGTGCGCCAAATATGAAGGACACCTGACTGATTGGTAGGACAACGTCCTCCATGTGGGGCCGATCCAAATCGATGTAATCCATATTTAGATAGCGAATGTCCATGTGATAGAAGCTGCATTGCTTGAAAAGTGCGTTTTCCAGGGTGGAGTATTCCATTTGCACGCGGTCAAAAGAGCATCTTTGGAAAAGGGCGCCCGTAAATGTACAGCAGTCAAAATGGACGGTGCCGAAGATGGTGTCCATAAAGCTGCTGCTATTGAAGGAACACCCGTCGATTTTTTTGATGATAAATTCACAGTGATAAAATTCGCAAAATTCAAAGTCAGCCCGGTCCATAGAGCAATCGATAAATTTACAGTTGCGAAAAATTGAACCTGTCACACAGGCTTCATCGTAGTTGCATCTTTGGAGGGTGACATATTCCATAATTGTATGGTTTAGTATCTCTCCTTTGAAATTTTGATCGGTCAAATCCGTTGGCTGCGGGGGCGCCGTACCACGCTGGACTGAGGGTACAAATTCCTCCGAGCGTGCATATCCAAGCTGGCGAAGCTTTTTCAGGGCATCCTTTTTCGACATGGCACTCTCTCCTCAGAACATTCATGCAATCCGGCCAATATTGCGCCCGGATTTTTGAGTATACAGACCGTATGTACAATCGGCCGTGAAGTGATTCAAAGGGTATGCAGGTAATTCCTGATGCTCCAGGATATCATGATAACTGCAGGACTTTCTCAGATACAATAGATAATCGCAAATTATCATTCGCCTAATCCACATTATAGCATAACAAATAAAAATTACCATACCTATTTAAGAAAAATGTCATAAAATGAGTGAAACATTATCCGTGTAGAGAAGTGACTTTTAAGCGATGATACAAATGTTCCATTGCCGCAAGTATCACGACAAGCATTACTCAATCTGGTTGAATCAAAAGAATAGTTGAATGGAAAGTTCTTTTTCTGGCTGATTTGTACGCTGCAATTTCTTCTGCTGGACATCCCTAAATATCTCATCAGAAACAATGGACTTATGGGAATCGGAATAAAGATACCGCTCCATAAAGCCATCGTTTTTGACTTGGGAGCCGCCAGTGCTGATGGTTTTCTGGAGTAGCACCCTGCCTGTATACTTTTCGTTAGACAACAGTTTATTGAGAGCCTCTCGGTTCCACTTGGGCTTACACCACACCGTAGGGGGTGATCGTTCCGGCTTTGTTTTGGATCAGATCCAGGGCCGCCATCCGGCCATCCACCTGGTCGTACTCTGCCGCAGGCATACTGCATCATGCGGTTGCCTACCATATTCCTGAAATGTTCTTTATGCGTACTGT
>OFHA01002023.1_pt1 | contig 12553 bp, 11 predicted proteins | sample 1521891 | NCBI WGS metagenome assembly OFHA01 (sample SAMEA3504089, study PRJEB24116) | mouse gut metagenome | biome: mouse gut; feature: mouse-associated habitat; material: faeces | place: Denmark | collected 2011 | reverse complement strand
AGGAACCTATATCCGCACATTATGCCATGAGATCGGAGAGAAAGCGGGCTGCGGCGGATGCATGGAGAAGCTTTTACGGACCGAAACGGCAGGATTTACGCTAGAACATGCCTGCCGCCTGCGTGAGATCGAAGCAATCGTAAAAGGCCTGGATGAAAAAAAACGAAAGATTTCGGATCTGTTGCTGCCGGTAGACGCCGTACTGGACGGTTATCCCATGGTAAAAGCAGAAAAAGGAATGGAAAAGCTGCTTCGAAACGGCGGAACACTTCCGGCGTCTCATACGCGTCCGGCATCCGGCGCGCCTTCGGGAATTTACAGGATGTATGACGCACAGGGGATGTTTATCGGTTTATTTCGTTATGATATCGGGAAGAATGCATTTAAACCGGAAAAGATGTTTTTGTAAAAATCCAGTTTTAGGAAGAATGACATGGAATATATCAGACATACGACAGAGTTCCATATTTCGGAAGATACCGTGGTTTCTTTGGGAAAGTTTGACGGAATTCACAGAGGACACGGTCATTTGATGGAATATCTGAAAGATAAAAAGAAATCGGGGTTAAAAACCGTAATTTTTACATTTGACGTTCCGCCGCAGCAAAAGATCGGCGGATGGGAAGAAAGTAAAGTCCTTACGACCAATGATGAAAAAATGCAGTTATTTGAGCAGTATGGAATCGACTACCTGCTGGAATGTCCGTTTACGGAGGAAATCAGGCAGATGGATCCGGAATATTTTATCCGATGGATCGTCGAACGGCTGCATGTCAAAAGTTTTGTGGCAGGGCGGGATTTTCGTTTCGGATATCAGCGAAAGGGCGATTATCTGCTGCTGAAAAAGCTTGCAAATCGTTACGGATATGAAGCGGAAGTCGTGGAAAAGGTGAGAGAAGGGCTAAGAGAGATCAGCAGCACATGGATTCGGGAGGAGATTTTAGCCGGTAGGCTGCAGACGGCGAATCATCTGCTGGGATATCACTATTTTTTGCAGGGGAACGTGGTGCACGGACGGGAAATCGGAAGAACGCTGGATGTGCCTACGGCAAATCTGCTTGTACCGAAAGAAAAGCTGATACCGCCGTTCGGCGTCTATGTGACGAGGACAAGCATAGAAAAAAAGCCGGGGCAGGTATACGGAGGAATAACCAATCTGGGCTGTAAACCGACAATTGCGGGAGAAAATCCTTTGGGAGCCGAAACGCATTTGTTCGGTTTCGGCGAATCTGTTTACGGAATGCAGATAAAAGTGGAGTTTTTAAAATGGGTAAGACCGGAACGGAAATTTCATTCTCTGGAAGAATTGAAAAATCAGATGCACAGGGACATCACTTCCGGCATAAATTATTACACAAATATTACAAATATGTGTTGACATTGTGACTCACACTTGCTATACTTCTAACAGTGAAACGGATACGCAGGAAGAAAACAGTCTTAGGAGGAATTTATGAAATTCGGGAATAAGAAATTAGTCGGATTATTAACGGCAGGAGCGATTTTACTTACGATGCCCGTTCAGTCGGGAGCGTCAACGGGGATTACGGCAGGTATTTCGCAGAAGATTGCAGCAAATATAGAAACGGTCGCAGGAGGCAATGCGGGAGTATCGTCTGCGCTGGCATCCTGTATGGATGCGGAAAGTGCGGGAATTTCGGCAGGGGACGCTGCGAAAACAGCCGCGGGAGCGTCGGTCTGCGGATATTCCAACCTTGGCATCGCCAAGGTAGAAGGCAATTTGAATGTCCGGGAGGCAGCCGGAGAAGACGCTGAGCTTGTCGGTAAGATGCCGGGCAATGCAGGCTGTGAAATATTGGGCGTCGAGGGCGACTGGACACAGATTCAGTCCGGAGAAGTTACCGGTTATGTAAAAAGCGAATTTCTGATGACCGGAGCAGAAGCAAGAGCTTATGCGCCGGAAGTATCCTCTACCATAGCGACCTGTACGACGACGACGCTGCGTGTCAGGGAAGAGCCGAATACGGAATGTGAAATTCTGGCTCTGATGCCGGAAGGCGAAGAAGTGGAAGTCATTGAAGATCAGGGAGAATGGTTAAAAGTCAGCGTGGACAGTGAAGAAGGTTATGTCAGCGCAGATTATGTCACGGTTTCCAATGAATTGAATAAAGCAATGACCATGACGGAAGTCAAATACGGTCAGGGTGTTTCCGATGTCAAAGTAGACCTGGTATCCTATGCATGCCAGTTTGTCGGCAATCCTTATGTATGGGGCGGTACCAGCTTAACGCACGGCGCGGATTGCTCCGGGTTTACTTTATCTATCTATACAAAATACGGCATTTATCTGCCGCATTCATCTGCTGCACAGGCAAATTACGGCAGGCGAATCAGCGCAAGCGAGGCTCAGCCGGGAGATCTTTTCTTCTACGGCGGAGGAAGGATCAGCCATGTGGCAATCTATATCGGCAACGGACAGATCGTGCATGCAAGCAGTGAAAGAACAGGAATTAAGATCTCCAACGCATTCTACCGTACGCCGGTCTGCGTGGTAAGACTGCTGGATTAGACCAAAACAGACAGTATAAAAGCACACCGCTTTTCTCAAAGAGAGGCGATGTGCTTTTTTAGGCTTTTTAGACGGGTACTTTATTTCGGAATATAAATTTGTGCGGTTACGGTTCCGTCTTCATTTAATGTGTACGTTTCGATGGTTACGGAATCCAGGCCTTCCGATTCTTCATATCCGAATCCGAATGACGGGGACATTCCGGGTTTGCCATCCGGGAATAACCAGGAAACGTGTGAGGATGAGCTTCCGCCGGAACGGCCTTCTACGTCAAAGGAGTAAGAGACCATGCCTTTGTGATCCGGCGTCAGGACTTGTTTCGTCTCTTCTAAAGGACTGGCATATTCGTCGATGTTTTCCGGTGTCAGACGGTCAAAAAATTCAGATAATACGGGGTCTTCGAAATGTTCGGAGTCTCCGGTCTTCTCTTCTGTGTGATCATCTTCTAATATGCTCCGGATCATTTGTTCCGCTGCTTTAGGATCTGCTTTGGAAGGATCGAGCGGAAGGGAAAACAGTGCGTTTAACCCGTCATAGCTTTCGTTTCTTGCAATCGTTCCGGTGGCTTCATCGAATGTGTAGGCATCCTGGTTGTAAAAGCTTCCTTCGGAAACGCACAGATAGATAGCATGATCCGCAAACATTTCGATATTGTCGCATTCTGCGATTCGGTACTGTACACCGTCTTCCACCCAGAAAGAAGACGCCCCCGTCATTGTAAAAATGTTGTAATGGTTCGGGTCGTATCCCTGGATCAAAGGAGAGACCAGAAAGCTTTCTTCCGTGGATGATGACAGCATAGGCGTAAGATCGGAATGGCGGATGGATACGACGGCGTAGGGTCTGTCTTCGTGTATTCCGTCAGATGAGCTGACCAAGGATTTGGAAAGATTTTTTCCGGAGACAACGCCAAGGAGCGTTACGTCATATCCGCCGTAGCTTTGTGTTTCATTGATAAGAACGGCGTCTTCTCCGGAAAAGGCATCAAACAGCCCGGGATCTGCAAAATGTTTCTCCACGGCTTTGGGGAGCAGCAGTTTTCGTGCGGCGTAAATGGATACGGAGCCTGCGGCAAGGACAAGCGCCGCAGAGCATGCAATTGCAGTAAATTTTTTTATTTTGTTCGGTTTCATAGAATGATCCTCCTTTGCCTGTGCAATGATTGACTGGTTTAACCGGAACTCAGGTTCCTCGGATGGAGTAAGGGCGTTGGTTAAGATATCATCCATAGATTTCATCGAAAATTACCTCCAAATCTTTTTTTAAAATCGTTCTTGCCCGGTGCAGCCTGCTTTTTACGGTTCCGTCCGGTATGTTTAAAATGCCGGCAATCTGCGCTGTCGAAAGATCTTCCATATAAAAGAGCAGAACGGGGATTTTCAGCCGGTTTGGCAGCCGGTTTACGGCATGCCGGATCTGCGCGGCTTCTTCCTGTTTTAAAATCAGCTGTTCCGGATTGCTTTTTTCCGGATGACATGCCGTTTTGGCCTCGCCCTCCGGCAAGGCATCCATTGCGGCGATCCGGTTTCTCCAGGCGAATTTGCGCCGTTTATTTTTCCAGATTCTGATGGCGACAGAAAGCAGAAAGCTTTTTGGGTTGTGATCGGAACGGATGGAAGCGTTTAATTCCACCGCTTTTAAAAAAGTATCTTGATACAGTTCGTCCGCCTCCAGCGTGCTTTTGGTAAGCTGCCTGCAGAAGGAATAGATGTCCCTGCCGTACGTTTCAATACAGGTTTCGAGTTCGATTTTCGTCATTTGATCAACACTCCGTTTATAAGACGTCTTATATTTTATATTGGCCCTTCACTTATACATTGTAACAAGTCGGCAAAAAGTTCAAATCTTTGTGCGCAAATTTTAATGATAGGAATTTAAGTTGTTCTTATGATAGAAATTAAGATTCGGAAACGGAAATGTACTTTCGAGTCTTTTTTTGTTCCGAAGATTAGAGATTATTATTCCTATAATATTGATATTATTCCGAAAAAGTGGCATAATGTCGTGGAAAGCGAGGTGTACTTTTTATGTATATGACAGTAAAACAAGCTGCAGAGAAATGGGGAATTTCAGATAGGCGTGTGCGTATATTATGCGCGGAAGGAAAGATTTCAGGTGTTATTCATGAAGGACGTCGCTGGATGATTCCGGCAGAGACAGGAAAACCGGCGGATGGACGGTTTAAAGCAGCAGAAAGCTTACTGGCAGCTATAGACAGGAAGAAAAGCGAACTGGATGCCAGACGCCCACTGACAGTGGGGGAAGCGGAACGTCTGACAGAGGAATTTATTATTGAGTATACCTACAATTCAAATGCAATGGAAGGAAATACCCTGACCCTGCGTGAGACGGATATGGTTTTGCGTGGTCTGACGATTGACAGGAAACCGTTAAAAGACCATATGGAGGCAGTCGGGCATAAAGAGGCATTTGATTTTGTGCAGGATTTGGTAAAAGAACAGGTGCCTTTATCGGAAAGCATCATCAAGCAGATACATTATCTTGTATTGGCAGATAAACGGGAAGACCGCGGTGTTTACAGAAGAGTTCCGGTCAAGATCATGGGTGCAAAACATGAACCAGTACAGCCATATTTAATCCAGCCTAAAATGGAACAGTTGTTGGAAGATTATAGGAATAATACAGATCATATTATTTCCCGGCTTGCACGGTTCCATATTGAATTCGAGGGGATTCATCCTTTTATTGACGGAAATGGCAGGACCGGAAGGCTGCTTGTAAACCTGGAATCGATGAAAGCTGGATATCCGCCAATTGACATTAAATTTGCAGACCGGATTTCTTATTATAATGCGTTTGACGAATACCATGTAAAACATGATCTTGGTGCAATGCAAAAATTGTTTGCGGGTTATGTGAATGCGAGGCTGGACAGCTACTTGATGATGCTGGAAAAATAACTATATGAGGGAGGAAGTAAATAAAATAATTATTTACCTCCTGCCCGATTCATCGGAGATTGCTACGATTCCTGCCGGTGTCTGCATACCGGATAACCGTTTCCCTGGGAATCCGTAGTAATTTCATTTGGATTTTTTTGTTTTTTCCTATCGCGATCTTCATTTATAATCCCAGCTTCCCACGCGCCATCTGGGATTGTGTCAATAGGTTTATTTTTTTCTGCTTGTTTCATGACAGATTTTACCTCCTGATAGCTGATAATCTTAGTATGACCCAATGCTGAAAAAATTATTTCAAAAGCAAAAGATTTTCAAATGGATGCGGACAGGAAAATTCTCGTAAAGAGAGTCAGGGAAAGAAAGTCAGGGAAAAAGTCAGGAAAAGAAATGCTATGCGGATGAAAAATAGTTCCCAAAAGAATTGGCAGATTTTTGGTTCTGACAGACAGATTCATAAACCAGAGCAGGATCAAATCGATATACGTAATGAGAATTGTAAGTTGGAAAAGATCAGATTAAAATATAAATAAAGCGTTTCTTTTTTGAAAAAATTATACTGTAATTGCAACGGTAGTTTGATTGTATAAATTTATTTTAAGTAATCGAATTTATAATTTAAGAAAATTAATAGTTTATTGTTTTAAAATAAGGTAGATTTATGAGAAAATCGAAGTTAAAAAATCTTGTAATGCGAATGTTGTGCTTTATGGTACGTGTGTAACAGAGCCTGTTATGGCAGCGGATTCTAAAATGAAAATTTAGTTAATAAACAAAGATTTCAAAATGAATATTCGGTTAATAAACAAAGACTTCAAAATCAAAATTTTCAAATTAAACGCAGATGATCCAATTAAGGTGTCAAACAATTAAATGAAGAAGAACGCCTGCAGTTTTTGATGAAAAAGGTGTTCTTTGTGAACAAACGGAAAAATGTCGGATAGTAATACGAATAAATGTACTTCTTATGACTATATTTCATCTTATCAGATGCAAAGTTATGAAAAATCGCACAACTCCTGAATCATATTCTCACGGAATGCGCGCTTTAGTGTATTCCTGACTTGTGAATTTCGCATCTGGTGTCTGTGCCGGAAAACAGAATGTAATATTGAAATCACTGGTACTTTCAGGGTATAATAATAGAAACTATGGAAAATAACCGATACCAGGTAAGGAAGAGACACAGCATGAGAGAATGAAGAATGACTGATACCCGATAAGGAAGAGACACAGCATGAGAAAATGAAGAATGAGGACTGAAGAACGAAGAGACAGATCCATCAACAGAAGCCAGATCCATTTCAGTTGACGGATAAAATTGAAAAAAAGGAGGAGAATCGTTTGGGGCTGATCAGAAATTTATACGCATCCGAAATGTCCGATCAGATTTTTATTTATTTTATGCGGACAATTTTGCATTACGAGGAAAGCGGGATCGAACGTCTCCCGCTTTGGCAGGATTTCGCGGAACCGGTTCATGGTTATTTAAAGCTGGCGATGGATCTGATTACGGAGGGGGAGCTTCCCGAAACATCGGAACTGATTTTAAAGTCAGAATACGATGTGATCTTAAAAAATAATGACTGCAGTCTGAATTTGTTATTATGTCTGAATCTGATTTGGAACATTTCCTGCCATATTCATTACGATCAGGATCCATGCGCATATATGCTGGATCTTGGAAATCTTTGGGGAAACCGTGTGTCAGAATATGCAGCGGTAACATTTTATCCAAATCTTTCAAAAGAACTGCAGGAAAAACACCAGCTGACAGAATTGGTACAGCGTATGCCGGCGCATCTGCTTCGGATGGATGATTATTAAAAAAGAAAAAGGCCAAACATGGTCAGGGAGGAAACAGAGATGGTAAAACATATGATATTATGGGAATTGGACGATACGTTAAATACACAGGAAAAGGAACGTATAAAAACGGAGATAAAAGAAGGACTGGAGGGACTTATGGGAAAGATTCCGGGACTTTTGGAAATCCATGTGCATAAAGACGGTCTGGCTTCTTCCAATGCAGATCTGATGCTGGATGCGTCGTTCGAGGATGAAGCAGCGCTGAAGGTTTATGCAAAGCATCCGGAGCATGTGAAAGTGGCCGATGATAAAGTACGGCCTTATACGAAGACAAGGATGTGCCTGGATTATGAAGTATAAAAAGTTCTGAAAGCCGGCCATTTATTGGACAGACTGCCAGTGCAGCGTGTGTCAGGCGACGGCTCGCATCTCGATGTTACTGGTCCTGACGGATGCCTGACAGTCGCCTGACAGGAGGAATGGTTATGGAAATCTTTTCCAGGACTGATGTCTTTGTATCAAAATAAGAAAACCCTCTGCCGGGCTTTTTATGCTGCGGCAGGGGGTTTCTTTTTGCATTGGGCTATAAATTCCGATTATGCTGTGATCAATCGTTTAGTTAGCGCCTGGCGCCGTCCACTCCCAGTTACGAATTTCTTCGAGATCCTGGCCGTATTCGGTAATATACTGTTTGTGCTCGATCAGCTTGTTGTTCATCTTCTGAATCAGATGCGCGCCTTTGTTGCCAAGCTGCGGCAGATGCATAATCGCGTCTTTTACAAGGTTGAAGCGGTCGATTTCGTTTTGTACACGCATATCGAACGGAGTGGTAATCGTACCTTCTTCCAGATAGCCATGTACAGACAGACTGCGGTTATGACGGTTATAAGTCAGCTCATGAATCAGTGTCGGATATCCGTGGAATGCGAAAATAATCGGTTTGTCTTTGGTAAACAGCGCGTCGTATTCGCGGTCGCTTAATCCATGCGGATGTGTAGCGTCGGATTCCAGCTTAAACAGATCGACAACGTTGATAACGCGGACTTTCAGCTGCGGCATTTCTTCATTCAGAATCGTGACAGCCGCCATGGTTTCCAGTGTCGGTGTGTCGCCGCAGCAGGCCATAACAACGTCTGGCTCTTCGCCGGCATCGCTGCTTGCCCAATCCCAGATACTGATACCCTGTGTGCAGTGTTTTACAGCCTGCTCCATCGTCAGCCACTGGCAGCTTGGGTGTTTGGACGCTACAATGGCGTTTACATAGTTCTTGCTCTTGATACAGTGATCAAAGCAGGAAAGCAGACAGTTGGTGTCTGGCGGCAGATACATACGTACAACGTCCGCTTTTTTATTTGTAATATGATCTAAAAATCCCGGATCCTGATGGGTAAATCCGTTATGATCCTGCTGCCATACGTTTGAGGTTAAAATAAAGTTCAAAGAAGCGATTGGCTGTCTCCAGGAAAGCTGATTTGTTACTTTGAGCCATTTCGCATGCTGCGCAGCCATAGAATCTACAATACGGATAAATGCTTCATAGCTGGCAAAGAAACCATGACGTCCGGTAAGCAGATAGCCTTCCAGCCAGCCTTCACACATATGCTCGCTGAGCATACTGTCCATAATACGGCCGTCTCTTGCCAGACAGTCGTCGTTGTCCAAAAGATCTGCGTTCCAGTCGCGGTTTTCTTCTTCAAACGCGTGATACAGACGGTTGGACATCGTCTCATCCGGTCCAAAGATACGGAAGTTTCTGTTTTCCTTGTTTAATTTGAAAATATCACGAATATAACGGCCAAGCTCGATCATATCCTGCGCTTTGGTATGTCCCGGTTTCACTTCGATGCCATAGTCGCGGAAATCAGGCAGACGCAGATCTTTTAATAACAGACCGCCGTTTGCATGCGGATTGTCGCCAAGACGTGCGGTACCCTTTGGCGCCAGTTCTTCCAGTTCCGGAATCAGACGGCCGTTTTCATCAAACAATTCCTCCGGACGGTAGCTTTCCAGCCATTCTTTTAACTGGTCCAGATGCTCTGGTTTTTCCATGGACATCGGTACCTGATGGGCACGGAAGGTACCTTCGATCTGCTGTCCGTCTACGAATTTCGGGCCTGTCCATCCCTTTGGCGTGCGTAATACGATCATTGGCCATACCGGTCTTTCCGGATCGTTTTCCGTACGCGCGTGGCTCTGGATGGCTTTAATCTCTTCGATCGCTTTGTCCATAGCCTCCGCCATTTTGCGATGCATATCCATAGGCTCGTCGCCTTCTACAAAATATGGCTTCCAGCCGCAGCCTTTAAAGAAGCTCTCGATTTCTTCGTGAGGAATACGTGAAAAGATCGTAGGATTGCTGATCTTATAGCCATTCAGATGAAGAATCGGCAGTACGGCGCCATCCGTAACCGGATTTAAAAATTTATTGGAGTGCCATGACGTTGCAAGCGGGCCGGTTTCTGCTTCGCCATCGCCGACAACGGTAACAGCGATCAGTTCCGGGTTATCTAACACAGCGCCAAACGCATGTGCGATTGAATAACCAAGCTCGCCGCCTTCATTAATGGAGCCAGGCGTTTCAGGAGCACAGTGGCTTGGAACGCCGCCTGGGAATGAGAACTGCTTGAACATTTTTTTCATGCCTTCCTCATCCTGACTGATGTTTGGATATACTTTGCTGTAAGTACCTTCCATATAGGTGTTTGCGATCATGAAATTTCCGCCGTGTCCAGGACCGGAGAGATAGATCATATCAAGATCATAGCGTTTGATTACACGATTACAGTGTACATAGATAAAGTTCTGCCCTGGAACCGTTCCCCAGTGTCCGACGATTTTTTTCTTCACGTGATCCATCGTCAGAGGCTCTTTTAACAGAGGGTTGTCCAGTAAATAAAGCTGTCCCGCGGAGAGATAGTTGGCTGCTCTCCAGTATGCGTCCATTTTCTGAAGAAGTTCATCAGATAATGGCTGCTTTTCCAGGCATGTTGTCGTATCAGACATATGTATGCTCCTTCCTTTTGTGGATATTTCTGTTACCAGATTAAATTATAGCACTAAGTGCTGTAAGATGCAATTGGATATCTTCACAAAATTCTAAATAATTAGTTATTGTTTACAATATCATAAAGTGAAATGAACGACGTAGTTTTAGAAAAAACAGACCTGATCAACGAAAGACTGCCAGCAGAACAGAACGGCTGATGGCTGACGTTCCGTTTTGCCGGCAGTCTTTTTTGACTTTAAAATTTAGTTATAACCGCTTACTGAATCAGAAGCACAAAGAATTTAAATCCTCATAAAATTTTGGATACGAAATATTTACACATTCCGCATGACGGATTTCAGCACCGCCTTCAGCACAAAGCGCAGCAATCGCAAACGCCATTGCAATCCGGTGATCATTGCGTGGATCGATCACAGCGTGGTGCAGCGGTTTGCCGCCGTGAATGATCATGCCGTCATCCGTAGCCGTTATATCCGCGCCCATCGCCTTTAAATTTGTCACAATTGTTTCAATGCGGTTGGATTCCTTTACTTTTAATTCGGCTGCGTCTTTAATGACGGTTGTACCATCGGCAAAAGCAGCCATAACCGCCAGTATCGGGATTTCATCGATTAACGCAGGAATGATGTCGCCTTCGATCACCGTTCCTTTCAGGCTGCAGGATCTGACCAGCAGGTCGCAGACCGGTTCTTTGGATATCGTATGTTCATTTAATTTTGTGATATCCGCCTGCATGGCAGCGGCTGCACGTATGATTCCGTCTCTGGTTGGATTGATGCCGACGTCGTGAATCAGTATCTCAGAATTTGGTACAAGTAGTGCGGCTGCAAGAAAGTATGCAGCAGACGAAATATCTCCCGGCACTTCGATCTTTTGTCCGGTTAATTTCGGATCCGGACAGATGCAGGCCGTCGTACCCTGGCTGGTAATCTGAGCGCCAAAAGAGGAAAGCATCAGTTCCGTATGATTTCTGGATAAGGAAGGTTCGGTAACGCTTGTCGTATCATCTGCATATAAACCGGCGAGCAGGACACAGGATTTTACCTGCGCAGAAGCGACAGGCGAAGTATAATGTATCCCGTGCAGTCTGCCGCCGCCAATCTGCAGCGGCGCACAGTCATTACCGCTGCTGCCCGAAATGTCCACAGGTTAATTGTACCATTGAGAATTATAGTTCCTATGCAATGGAATAGAGAAACATTGTGAAGCAGAGGCTGATAATATAAGATTATAAATTATGCCATGTCTGATGGCATAAGGGCATAGTCACTATAAATTTATTTAAAAGGAAACGCGCATGGAGATAAACAAGAGTGGGGAAGGTGCATTTGGCACTGATAATATTGAGGAACTTAGAGAGAAATATTCCAGACAGGATATCCGCTTTATAAAAGCATACGAGTTTGTGACAAGAAAAACAAGCCTGCCGGAAGAAGTTAAAGAAATCATGATGGTTTTTGAAGGAACGCCAATTCAGGGCTTATTTTATGATACTGTAATTTTTAATATGCCAGATGCAAAGTATGAATCAATTGTTGCTGCGGGTGCCGAGCTGTACCATCTGCAGCGGGAGTTAAACCGGCGGATAGGCAGAACTTTAAACGGCAAAAATATAATTGATAAGGTACTGATCGGCCACATATATAATGAAATGATTTATAGAATTTCTGATATAAAAAGAACGCCGTTAAATACGGATTTGGAAAATGACATCTTTAAGCAGTTTTTATCAAATGACGCTTTACATAAGAAACAGATTGAAACAGCAGCAGATTTAAAAGCCGCGCTGCTGGTTGGATTTGGAAACAGAGATGTCATAAAAAAAGAAGAATTACATCAGTTTTTGACGGAGTCAATCAAGCCAGACGAGAAAAGTGACAATAGCGGCTCTTTTTCCGAGTTTTTCAAAAAGTGTGAGGAAAAAAACAGCGAGGTATACGGAGACAAAAGAAAGAGCAGTATATGCAATAAGAATACTTTTGTAGACCAGACGCAGATCAGCTTTAGCGGTTGGTTTGACAAAAGACTGCCCCGGGATTTGGATGAACTGTTTATCGTGTGTATCGCTATGGGAATCGCATATAGTGAGTTCTCTATCCTAAGGGAGCTTGCGGCAAAAGAGAGCAGGAACTCTGTTAAATATGCATCTAATATCTATACTGACCGTGACGAAAAAATCGAATGCTATATTCGGGATATAGATTCGATGTATAAAAATTATGAACATGAATATATCACCTACCGGCCCGGGATAATCCTGAAAGAAATAGACAGGATTCTGGAAGCCAA